>LWDU01038160.1_pt1 | contig 17844 bp, 14 predicted proteins | sample 727161 | NCBI WGS metagenome assembly LWDU01 (sample SAMN04566230, study PRJNA314399) | hydrothermal vent metagenome | isolation source: deep sea hydrothermal plume seawater | place: Mexico: Gulf of California, Guaymas Basin | collected 2004-07-11
AAAAAGTGGTGGAGGCGGGGGGAGTCGAACCCCCGTCCCAATTAAACCTATTCAAGACCTCTACATGCTTAGTCAGGCAAAATTGTTGATTCCGGGATAGCGGCCTGACGCGAATCCGTTCACCTAGTCGGCTGAAAAAATTTCGGTTGAGAGCCGCGCCGTCTCCGGCTTCCATCCTAACCTGCTTTCGGCGCCTGCACCCCTTAGCAGATATCCAGGGGCAGACGTCGCGGGATTATGCCGCGAGGGCCAATTCTTGGTTGGCAGTTATGTTTTTGGTTCGGTGGTTTTACGAGGGGAGCGAACCATCCTCGGCATGCAATCGAGAACGTATTCAACTGGTCGATAACCAGTACGCCCCCAAAGCGTTGTCAAATGACAAACGCCACTAAAGCACATTTCAGGCTCAGTGGCAAGGGGGCAGGGCGGCTATTTAGCGGGAAGCGAGACGGAGGTGGCGAAATGATCCGTGCCGAAATAACGTGCTGCGACTTCGCGGGCTTTATCCAGAGTGACGGACTCGATGCGGGAGTCTTCCTCGGCGTGATAGTTGTAGCCGAGGCCAAGCAGTTCGTCCATGCAAGTGGCGAAGGCGACGGTGCCCAAGTCCTGCCGGGCGATTTTCTTTTGCCCAGTGAGCTTGGCCTTGGCGCGGCGTAACTCATCTTCGGTGAGGCCCTCCTTGGCCAGGTGCTTGGCTTGGCTGGTCAACTCCTCTTCTACCTGGACGGCCGACTCGGCGGCGGTTCCGGCGTAAAAGGTGAAGCAACCGGGGATTCGCCCCGCGAAGTTCTGCGTGCCGACGTAATAAGCCAGCCCGAGTTCCTCGCGAATTTTCAGGAACAACCGCGAGCCCATGTCGTTCAACGCCTCGGAGATCAGATCCATCGCGTAACGATCGGGGTGGCTCAGTGTGCAACCCTGGAAGCCAAGCGTGACGACTGCCTGTTCTTTTTCTGTCGAGACACTGTCGCGCTTGGCCTCGGAAAGCGGTGTGGCCTTGGGCAGGGCGAGCGAGGGAGCAGGGGGGTTCCACTTGGCCAATGCGGCTTCGACTTGCTCCCTGACTTGGGCGGAATCGATGTCGCCAAAGACTGCCATGACTGCGTTGGCCGGGGCGGCGAGCGTGTTGTGATGCCCAGCGATCTGTTCGCGGGACAATGACGTAACCACGGGTGCTTGGCCAATGCTGTCCAGCCCGTAACCTGTGTCGCCAAAAAGCAGGCTCCGAAGTTTCTTGAGCGTGTGCGAGAGCAGATGGTCGCGTTGCTGCTCGATAGCGGCCAACTGGGAGGTGCGCTCGCGCTCGATCTCGCCTAAGTCAAATGCCGGGGAGAGGAGCACGTCGAGAAACACCGCTTGGGCAAGCGCGGCATCGTCGCTCAGAATGTCGAGGCTCAGGCCGAAGCTGTTGTTACCGCTGTACGTGTCGATGCTGCCGCCGGCGGACTCGATCTCGGAGGCGATCTCCGAGGCCGTGCGATTGGCCGTTCCTTTGAGCATGGTACGACTCATCAATCGCGTAAGACCGCTGTTGGCCGGGGTTTCGCTTAATACTCCGCCCAGTAGGCCAACTCTAAAGTGAGTAAAGGGGAGGCGATTGTCGTTCTTGAGCAACAATCGAAGTCCGTTGGGTAGTTCGATTTTCTCAACATCGGTGGCATGCCGAGATGTTACGCGAGGTTTTGGCTTTGGGGTGGAACCGGCGGGAGTCAGCGCGTAAAGGGTTTGGTTTTCAGTCGTTAGATACCGATTGGCCACGTCTTGAAGGGAGTCGGGATTGACGGCACGGGCGGCTTCCAATTGTTTCCGTGAATAATCAAGGTCACCGGCGGCTTGGCCCTGCATGGTCTTGAGTGAGGAAAGGTTTCCGGCAGTGAACTGCTTGATCGCCTTGGCCAATTCCGACTCGTCGGCGAGTGAGTCTTTGAATTGTTGCAACTCGCCGAGCATGGCGGCTTGCGCTTGGCCAAGCTTGTCCGCATCGGCGATGGCGCTCATGCCGAACAGCCCCGTTTGCTCGCCGGTGTACGTCCATGCATCAACGGAGTGCACCAGCGTCTTGGCATCGCGAACCTGACGGTAGAGGCGGGAACTCCGGCCACCGCCAAGCAGGGTTGATAGCACATCCAGCGCGGGTATGTCATCGTGCCGGACATCGGGAACATGCCATGCAAAGTGAAAGTGCGCATGCTCGAACGGGCCTTCGTCGATGACCTCGCGGGCGGCCACTTGGCGGGGCTCATTTGTCAGCAGAACAGGGGGGAGCGGTCGTGCCGGTTGAGCGGCGTAACAGTCGTTGATCCACTCCAGAACCTCGTCGGTATCGATAGCTCCGACCACGACGATGAAGCAGTTGTTAGGGGCGTAACGTTCGCGGTAATAATTGAGAAGATCGTCTCGAGTCAGCTTGTCAAAAATATCGCGATACCCAATAACGGTGTGTCGGTAGGGACTCTTCGTGTAGGCCGTCTCAAATAGGCGACGGCCAGCTCGGCGAGAGGGGTCGTCGTTGCCCATTTCCATTTCCCGCCGGATGACGTCGAGTTCGCCAGGCAACTCATCCTCGGGCAGGGTGGCGTTCTGCATGATGTCACAGAGTATCTCGGTGGCGAGTTTTGCACCGGTGTCTGGAATGGTGACGTGGTAAACTGTGCGGTCAAAGGAGGTGTAGGCGTTCATGTGGCCGCCGGCATCCTGGATGGAGTGATCGATATCAAGCCCGGTGCGGCTGCTTGTGCCCTTGAAAAGCATGTGTTCGAGCACATGGGACATGCCAGCTCCCAGCCATTTGCCTTCGTGAATGCTTCCGGTTCGGCACCAAGCCTGAACGGAAACAACCGGGGCAGAATCGTCTGATTGAAGGATGACTTCGAGACCGTTCGGTAACGTTACCAAACGAGCGAAACAGGGAGCGAGATTAGCCACGAGCCAGAAAAGAAGATACGTGAAGTAAATATAACATTTATTGTGCGAATATTACTGAAAGGCCCAGCCAAAGCGATTTGGGCGTATTCTGGCTGTTTGGCCAAAAAAAGGCCAATAAATGAAGGCGGCTTTACCGAAGATGTTTTTAGCTGGAAGCGACCCCCAGCCTCTCGAATCCATGCTGTTGACTGTGTTGTCTCCCAAAGCTAAGTAGCGATTAGGTGGGACTTTGAATTCATGGGAGGCGTCGATGAAGTTTGGCGAGATATAATGGACGCCATCGAATTGCTGATAAACCTTTTGGTTTACGTGCCCGGAAAAACGACTGTCTTGCGGAGGTGCGATTTCTTCTGCGACATCAAAGGAATAAACCAGTTCAAAGGGATGATCAGAGGCGTCAAGCCTTTCGTCGTTGATGATCAAATGGCGATCGTCCCCAATTTGAATTTTTTCGTTGGGCAACCCGACCAAGCGCTTGATATAGAACAAATCCTGCTTAAGGGTTTTAATGTTTTTTGTCTCAAAAACGATGATCTCTCCACGGTCGGGCTTGCGGAAATTATAGGTCATCCTGTCGATCAACAAATGATCCCCCGACTCTCGGCGCATGTTGATAATGTCATCTCCCGGTTTGTATATATAGTTATTGTGCGAATTTAGTATGAACTCCTTTAATGAGCCGGAAAATAGCTTTCCGTAGCCTAACATGGACTTTCCGCTGTTCATCGGCGGACTGATGTCTCGGACAATTTCGTTGTTGGTGGCCATGTCCCGAAATGTCAACCGCTGCTTGTTGAAGAACACAAAGCTTTTCCTCGGTTTCTCGACGCTGATCAATCGCCAGTTTCCGCCCGATACCAAGTGATAATACGACACACCCGCAAGGTAATGCTGCACCCAGGCGTTGACGCCGGTCGGTGCCAACTCCTCTTGGCCAATGTTCCCTTCCGTGATGCCGTAGAGTGTGGGTTGCATCGATCCTGTCGGGATGCCCATCGGCTGAACAAAGAAGGTGCGGATACTCATGGCGATGGCCACGGCGAAAAGCGCCACCTCCACGTTTTCGCGCATGCCCGGGCTTCGGTAAGGGATCAGTTTGCGGCTTCCGGTTTCCTCCAGCCTCCTGATTTGATCATCCAGTGTTTTACGGTTGTAACCGGATCGCATGGCCGTTCGCAGGTTCGCAATTGCCTTCCGGAGTTCCTTGATGGCCTCCGGGGACAATTGATCCCTTTGGTGATTCAGCAGTTTTCCGGCTTGATGGCAAAGCTCCGCCGCCATCCTGAAGCGCCTAAATAAAAGCCAGCGTAGAAAATACATTCGATTCCTTTACGCCTTGAGCACCTCGATGAAAGCCTGCTGCGGAATGTTCACGGAGCCCACCGATTTCATTCGCTTTTTCCCCGCCTTTTGCTTCTCGAGAAGTTTTCGTTTGCGGGTGATGTCTCCACCGTAACACTTGGCCGTGACGTCCTTGCGGAGTGCGTTCACCGTTTCACGGGCGACTACCTTGCCTCCAACGGCCGCTTGAATGGCCACTTTGTATTGCTGCGGCGGGATAACCTCCTTGAGTTTGGAGGCAAGCGCCCTGCCCCGCTGCTCGGCCTTGTCCCGGTGCGTGATCAGGGAGAAGGCGTCCACCGGATCGCCGTTCACCAGCATGTCCAACTTGACCATCTTGGCAGGTTCGTAACCGTCATATTCGTAGTCCAGCGAACCGTATCCCCTTGTGATGCTCTTGATGCGGTCGTGAAAATCGATCAGGATTTCGTTCAGTGGAATGCGCCCAATGAGAATGACGCGACCGGAATCCAGTGTCTCTGTTTCCTGGATGATTCCGCGCTTTTCTCCGGCCAGATTCATGAGGTCGCCGATGTATTCGTTGGGACACATGAGGTACGCCTTCACCATCGGCTCGGAAATGGTGGTGATAAAGTTTTGCTCGGGAAGATAAACAGGGTTGTCGATGTCCATTTTCTCCCCGCTGGTAGTGACGACTTTGTAAACCACGCTGGGATAGGTGGCGATGATGTCCATGTTGAACTCGCGCCGCAACCGCTCCTGAATGATCTCCAAGTGCAAAACCGAAGCCAAGCGCGACCGAGCTCTCTGCCTGGAAAAAAAAGGCCGAGTCGTTGAGTTGCAGCTTGGCCAAGCTCGCCTTCAAGTGCTCGTAGTCTGCGGAGTTAATCGGGTAGATGCCGCTGAACACCATGGGCTTGATCTCCTTGAAGCCAGGCAACGGGCCTGAGGGATTTCGGGGGTCCGTCAGGGTGTCGCCTATTTTGACATCCGAAGGCGTCTTGATGTTGGCGCTCAAGTAACCGGTCTCACCCGTCTCAAGGGCGTCCCGCTTATAAGGCTTGGGGTTGAAGCTGCCCACTTCCTTCACCTCCACTGTTTTGTTGGAGTGCAGCATCTTGATGTTCATCCCCGCCTTTATGCGCCCGTTGAAAACCCGAATCATCGTGACCACGCCGCGGTACGAATCAAAATAGGAATCGAACACGAGCGCCTGGAGCGAGGGCGCATCGGTTGCCACGGGGTGAGGCACGTACTTGACAATTGCCTCTAGCACGTCCTCCGTCCCTATACCCTCCTTGGCGCTGGCGAGCACTGCATCGTCGGCCGGTATGGCCAGGATTTCCTCGAGTTGCTGCTTCGCCTTGTCAACATCGGCGTGCGGAAGGTCGATCTTGTTGATCACCGGGATAATGGTCAGGTTTTGGTTCATGGCCAGGTTGACGTTGGCCACCGTTTGCGCCTCGACGCCTTGGGCGGCATCCACGATCAGCAAGGCCCCCTCGCACGCGCTCAAGCTCCGTGACACCTCGTAGGAAAAATCCACATGCCCCGGCGTGTCGATCAGGTTCAACTCGTACCTTTCGCCGTCCTTGGCCTTGTAATACATCGTGACCGGGTGCGCCTTGATGGTGATGCCCCGCTCCTTCTCGAGATCCATCGAGTCAAGCAACTGATTCTCCATGTCACGCTCAGAAATGGTTCCCGTGCGGTGCAGCAACCGGTCGGACAGAGTCGTCTTTCCGTGGTCGATGTGGGCAATGATGCTGAAGTTCCGGATTCTTTCGATTTCCATTTACTGTTGTACGCTGGACTGGCAGCAAGACCCCCTGCCCCCGTCGCGCGCAGAATGATGCTCGAAAACAGAATAAAGAGCGAACTTTTAGGGAAACAGTGGAGCGCGGCCTGCGGCCGAGCCGGAGGTCGCGCCAGAATGTTTAGGGAGTATTGCTGGAGGTCGCTTGCTGCCTCGATCAGGATGGCGGCAATCTCGGCTTCGTTCCCGGCTGAGATCATCTCTGTGTGGGACTCGATGGACATCTCGGTTTTGGCCTGTTGATGGGCGGCGTATGCGAGCCGCACAATGGCCATGTTACACATCTTGGCTCGGCGGAGTTAATGCTTAATGCTTCCATCGCTGGAGTGGATTGTTCACCCTGAAATCTCCGCTGTTAATCACGAGCGGAATCTCTGAATGAGTCGTTTGCTTTCTCCCTCTCCCTTCCCTCTCCCGCTGCGAGAGGATCAAGCACTCGGCGCTTGGCCAAGCGAGGCTGCTCTATTTTTGGCTTGGCACATGTTTCGTTGAGAGCTACTGTTTCGCCCGTTGCAGACAGGTTGATTTTCCTGCTGTTGCGCGTGATTTGCAACTATCCCTGGACCTTATTTCTAATGGTTAAGGAACCAGCACTCGGGTTGTGACCGACAGGCCTTTACTGGAAGTCGCGATATACGACGAGCCGGATCCACTTGTACCTTCCGTTCATCGGATTCGTTCAACACGGCAATGGCGGGGGTTTAAAAACCCGCGGCTTTCGAGTCGCGGGTTTTTTGCGTTGGGAGAACCTCCGCCGGTTGCTACTCTCGCCTGGCGTGAGTGGCGACCTTTTTTCACTAGACCAAGCCAAGCCGGATTCGGGAATGGACTCGAGCGGCGAACCGTCGCCAAGTCACAAGTATCAGCCTTTGGCCGCCCGGATGCGACCGCGCACGCTGGGCGAGTACGTGGGCCAAGGGCATATTCTCGCGCCGGGCAAACTGCTGCGCCGCGCCATCGAGGCTGACCGCATCCAGTCGCTAATCTTCTTCGGCCCGCCGGGCACGGGCAAGACCAGCCTGGCGCAAATTATTGCCAACCAGACCAAGAGCCGTTTCGAACGGTTGAGCGGTGTGGAATCGAATGTCGCGGACATGCGCCGCGTTTTGGCCACGGCGGCCAACCGACTGGCCAATTCAGGGGCGACGACCCTGCTGTTCATCGACGAGATTCACCGGTTCAACAAATCGCAGCAGGACACGCTTCTGCCGGATGTCGAGAACGGCACCGTGCGCCTGATCGGCGCCACCACGCACAACCCGTTTTTCTTCGTCAACTCGCCGCTGGTTTCGCGGTCGCAGATTTTTGAACTGGAGCCAATTTCACAGGAGGAGATCGCCCGCTTGATCGAACGTGCCCTTGGAGACGAGGAACGGGGTTTGGGACACTTGAAATGCGAGGCGGCACCCGAGGCGATGGAGCACTTGGCCAGAGTGTCCGACGGCGATGCGCGCAAGGCACTCAACTCGCTGGAGATCGCCGCGTTGACCACGCCGCCGGATGCCGACGGTGTTGTTCGTATCACCCTGCAGGTTGCTGAAGACTGCATCCAGAAAAAAGCGGTGGTGTACGACGGCGACGAGGACGCGCACTACGACACGATCTCCGCATTCATCAAGTCGATGCGCGGCAGCGATGTCGATGCGACGCTTTACTGGTTGGCGAAGATGATTCACGCCGGGGAAGATCCGCGCTTCATTGCCCGCCGCATCGTCATCCATGCTGCCGAGGACGTTGGCTTGGCCGACCCGATGGCTTTGGTGCTGGCCAACGCAGCGTTCCAAGCCGCCGAGTTCATCGGTTGGCCCGAGGCGCGGATACCGATCGCCGAGGCCGCCATCTACATCGCCGGCGCCAACAAGAGCAACAGCGTCATCAAGGCCATCGATGCCGCCCTGGCGGATGTTCGATCTAGAAAAACTATTCCGGTCCCGAGCCACCTCAAGGACTCCCACTACTCCGGCGCAGAAAAACTCGGCAACGGTGAGGGGTACAAATACTCGCACGATTTTCCGGGGCATTTTGTGGCGCAGGATTACCTCGGGGNNNCGAAGGAGGATTCGCTCGCCGTTTGCCGTCTGATTCTTGAGTCAACCGTGTGGCAGCGGGCGAGCCAAGTGATGCTTTACGTCCCGATGAGTGGCGAAATGAATGTTAACTCACTCATGGAAAACGGGTTAAAAAACAGGAAAATGGTCGCTCTGCCCCGTTTTTCAGTTAAAAAAAATGCTTACGAGGCTTGCGAGATAGACAACTTGAGTGACCTTGTGCCGGGCAAATTCGGCGTTCCTGAGCCTTCACCCAATAGTCAAATAATGGACACGAAGCAACTCGACTTGGCGATTGTTCCCGGGGTAGCCTTCGCCGGCCTTGGTGGCAGACTGGGCCGTGGCGGTGGGTTCTTCGATAGGTTGTTGGCTGGCATCCCCGCCAAAAAATGCGGCGTCTGCTTCGAGCAACAAGTGTATCCTGACGTGCCGGTGGAGAGGCACGATGTCAAAATGGACATGATTTCCCCCACCCGCTTAAGATTCCATGCAAAACTTGGCAGCAGCAGAGCCTTGGTTGTTGGGCGTCATGGCAGTGGCCATGATCGGCGTCATGATATGGATTCGTAAGGATCAGAAGCGGCAGATTCGTCGTGCCCTGCGAAGCACCGAGACCTCCCTCAAGGAACATTCCCGCCGGGAAGCCGAGGTGCTGACTCGAAGCGCCCGGATGCTGACGCGGGAGGAGACCGATCGGTTGCGCGTTGAAATGGAGAACGTTATCGGTGCCGAGACCGAGGAGATTCGCCAGCGGGAGAAGCGACTCGAGGAACGGGAATCATTGCTCGACAGGCAGCTTCAATCGCTGCTCGAGAACGAAAAACAACTTCAACAAAAGATGGCCTCCGTCCATCAACTCGAAACGGATCTCGGCAACAAGCAGGAAACGGCGGAGCAGTTGATCGCGCAACACAAGGGGGCGCTCATCAAAATCACCGGCTTGAGCGCGGACGATGCGCGGGAACAACTTTTTGGGATCATCGGCGATGAAACTAAAATGGAGGCCAGTCAAATTTCGAAGGCAATCGTTGAAGGGGCGAAAGATCACGCCGAGGAGAAGGCGCGCCGGATCATTGGACTGGCCATCCAGCGTTTCTCCGGCGAACACACTTACGAAGCCACCACGGCCACGATTTCGCTGAACGGAGATGAGGAAATCAAGGGGCGCATCATCGGCCGGGAGGGACGCAACGTCCGCGCCTTCGAGATGGCCACTGGGGTTACCGTGTTGATCGACGACACGCCGAACACCGTCGTGTTGTCCGGGTTCGACCCGATCAAGCGCGAGATCGCCCGGGAATCGATGTCACGACTCGTCAAGGATGGCAGGATTCACCCCACGCGAATCGAGGAAGTCGTGACCAAGGTCACGGAGGAAAACGACTACAATCTGGCCAATGTCGGCGAAGAGGCGGCTCAAAGGGCAGGCGTCGGCACGCTCAACCAAGACGTACTTTCGGTGCTCGGCAAACTCCGATACCGGAGCAGTTACTCGCAGAATGTCCTGGCACATTCGGTCGAGGTCGCGCACTTGATGGGATTGTTAGCCGCAGAGATGGGGCTGGACGTCAGCAAGGCCAAGCGCATTGGGTTGCTCCACGACATTGGCAAGGCGATGTCCGAGGAGGCCGAAGGGCCGCACGCGATCGTTGGCGCAGAGTTTCTCAAGAGACACAAGGAGTCGGAGGACGTTGTTAACGGTGTCGCATCGCATCACGGCGAGGTGCCTTACGAATTCATCTGGGGCATCCTCGTCAGCGCTGCCGACGCCATCAGCGCCTCCCGGCCGGGCGCGCGTTCGGAGACGATGACAGCCTATCTTCAGCGGTTCAAAAATCTGGAACGGATCGGGGCTTCGTTCGACGGCGTCGAAAAATGCTATGCGGTTCAAGCCGGTCGGGAACTCCGAATCATCGTGAACCCAAAAAAAATCAGCGATGAGGAAAGTTACGATCTTGCGAGGCAGATTGCCCGGAAGATCGAGGATGAACTCCAATACCCGGGGCAAATCCGGGTGACGATGGTTCGGGAAAACCGATTTGTAGAGTACGCCAAGTGAACAATTATCTTGTTTCGAATAATCCCGGGGCCAAAATCATCTCCGAGGAAATAGTTCGTGCCGATTTTCGCTCCAATTTATATGCCCCTCCGTGCAGCGCTACTGACTGTCCTGCTATTCCCGTTTGCTCTCCAGGCTGAAGACCCCCTGCCGGAAGGGTCGCAACTGGCAAGTACCATTCGGGAGTTGGTTCCGGAAAAGAACGTTGAGATTCGAGCCACGATGGAAGTGACCGTACGTGAAAGAAAACGTCTCAACACCGATGTCGTTATTCAAGTCGAGAAACTAGGCCAAGCGGAGTGGCAGACAACTTACACGGCCAAGCGCGACGAGGAAATCCCCGAGTATTGGCGGGTGCACCATGAGGTTGGGCAACCCAATCGCTACGAGAAAAAATCCGGCTTGCCCAAGCGGGCGGAAATTTATTCCAGCCTTGCCGGGTCATCCTTCTTCATTGCCGACCTTGGGATGGATTTTCTCCATTGGCCAAGCCAGGTTGTCCTGAAAACGCAGCGGCGCAAAAGCCGGCTTTGCTACGTGCTCGAAAGCCGCAACCTTAAGCCGCCCAAGGGGGAATATCACCGCGTTGTTTCGTGGGTGGATAAAAAATCAGGAGGCATCCTACTCGCCGATATTTACTCAGGAGAGGCCAAGCCGGTAAAGCGTTTTGCCGTCAAGGGGCTCACAAAAAAGAATGGCCAGTGGCAGGTGGACGAAATGGAAATGCGCGACACAAAAACCGGAACACGAAGCCGGCTGCACTTTCACCTGAAATGATATTGTAATGACCTTGCTGGGAGTAGCGGCAGAGCGGCTTTTCGGGTTGGTTCTGATTGGTGGGGTAAGTTTGGCCATTGTCATTTACATCATCCGAAAGCAGTTGCGAAACCGGGAGAATGATCCTGTCAAGGTGATTGGGCTTTGGGTTCTCTCCTTCGTTGTTTTCCTGGGAATTGCCTACTCAGCGGTGTCTGCCCGTGAGGGTATACCGTTGCTATTTGTTCTCTTGGTTAGTCTTCCGATTGCTGTTTTTCTGGGATTAGCATGGACGCCCACCATCGCCAACATGCTTGTCTCCCCGCTGACGACGGCATTGTCCGGCGATAACACAGTGGCTTACGAAGGCCCGGCTTACGGACAGGCATTGGCCAAGCGCAAGCGGGGGCAATACGAGGATGCGGTTCAGGCTGTCGAGGTCCAGCTGGAGCAGTACCCCGGCGACTTCGATGGGTTGATGCTCAAGGCGAGCATTCAAGCGGAAGACCTCGACGACCTGCCGGCGGCGGTGGCGAGCATTCAGGAAACGTTGGAGGATCCTGATAAGGTGAGGTTCAACCTGCCGGTCGCGTTGAACAAAATGGCCGATTGGCAGTTGACGATCGCCAGGGACGTGTCGGCGGCCAAGCGGACGTTGGAGCAAATCCGGGAGGCGTTGCCGGGTAGTCAGGCGGCGCAGTTTGCATCGCAACGACTCTCCAGTCTCGATGTGTCAGAGGAGAGCGAAGCGGCCGCCGAGGATTTCAACGAGTCATACCGCCACCTGGTCGAGGAGTCTGCGGCGAAGGATGATTTCACTGGGCCGCTTGAAATACCAAGGGCTGTCGAGGTTGATCCGCTTCAGGCCGATGAGGCCAAGCTCCAAACGTGTCTCCGCAGGATCGCGTTGCACCCCGACTCAATCAATAACCGGGAGGAATTGGCGGCGCTGTATCTCGGGCACATGAAGCAACCCGCACTGGCGATACAGCAATACGAGCATCTTTTGACTTTGCCCGGAACGACGATTCACCAAAAAACAGCCTGGCTGAACAAGGTCGCTGATATTCAGATCAAGAGCGGCGAAACGTACGAGTCGATCCGCGCGACCTTGCAGCTAATCATCTCGCTGAACCCAAAAGCAGCCCCGGCGGCGCTGGCAGAGCAGCGGATTGCCTATCTCCGGGTCGAGATGCGGGGAGTGAACAAGAAAACCAAAAAGCTGCAGTTGGGCAGCTACGATGAGGATATGGGCCTGAAAAGCTGATCAGGGGGAAACCACCAAGCCAATGGCAATTTGCTTGTCGATCTCCGCAGCCATGGCCTGGTCTGCCGTCCCGCGTGAGGAGCGCACGCGAACCTTCACCTCCGTCACAAGCGGTTCCACCTCGGAAACCGTCACCCAGACGCTACGGTTGTTTATCTTGGCGGAAACCTGGTTGTTGACCACGTCATCCCCGGTTATGGTTCCGGTGCGCGAAAGCACTTCGCGGGCTGAGTTAATCACCTGATCCATCGGTCGTTCGTAGCGACTGACCACGGTGTCCCTCACGCCGGGCACCGCGAATTGTTTCCCCTGGGGAGTGCTGATGCAGCCTATAGAAACAGCGGCTAGTGAAGACGCGACACACAACAAAAACAGACGAAAAGTCATGGGCGGCATTTCATGCAAAACAGCCGCAATCGTCAAGCGAATTGCTCAAATTGTGGATAAGTTATCTTCAGCGATATTGGGTGTTGGCAATATCGTCAACGATACCGGAGCAACTTTTTGTGCGCGAACCCCTGCAAAGCCGTGGCAACTTGACAAATCCCTCGACAGTCCCGGCTGCAACATTACAGTTCGCTGCCATGCCGTCAGACGGGCATTCGCTGGGCCAAGCGGCGTTTTTTGGATAATGAACGGATGATAAATACAGGCCTCTGCGGAATAAATTACACCACATGACCCCAAACGCCCTATTCAAGTCGCTCAACAACCCAAGCCGGCTGTTCCTTTTTTCCGGCCCGTGCGTGATCGAAACCGAGGCGTTCTGCCTGAAAATCGCCAAGTCACTCAAGCGCACCTGTGCCGCACTTGGCATCACTTACGTTTTCAAGGCGAGTTTCGATAAAGCCAACCGCACCTCGAGCAAAACCAGGCGCGGGCCTGGACTCGAAAACGGCCTGCGCATCCTTCGCTCGGTTCGCGACAAAGTCGGCATTCCCGTGCTTACCGATATCCACACCGAGCAACAGGCGGAACTGGCCGCCGAGGTCGTCGACATTTTGCAGATCCCCGCTTTTCTCTGCCGCCAAACCGACCTCATCGCCGCCGCCGCAAACACCGGCAAAATCGTGAACATAAAAAAAGGCCAGTTCCTTTCCCCTAGCGAGATGAAGCAGGTCGCGGCCAAGGCGGCCCATTGTGGGAACAAAAAAATCATCCTCACGGAACGGGGCTCCAGTTTCGGCTACAACAACCTCGTCGCCGACATGCGGTCGATCCCGATCATGCAGTCGTTCGGTTACCCGGTGGTGTTCGACGCCACACACTCGGTTCAATTGCCCGGCGGTGGCGGCGACCGCTCGGCGGGCCAGGGTGAGTTTGCGCCGATTCTGGCCAAGGCGGCGCTTGCGGCTGGTGCGAACGGGGTGTTCATCGAGACACATCCGGAACCGGCCAAGTCGCCGAGTGACGGGCCAAACATGATTCCGCTTGGCCAAATGAGCGCCACCCTCAAGCGCTTGGCCAACGTCTTCGACGCCGTTCGTTAGGCGGAGCGCTTGGCTAGGGCCAGCCGAAATGTTGTCCCGTTTTCATCTGACTTGGCCAAGGTCAGTTCAGCACCCATCGACCCGGCCAACTGCCCGCTGATCGCCAGCCCAAGCCCGCTCCCCTGCTCCTTCGACGTGTTCCCGGGTTGAAACAGGGACGTCTTCACCGCCTCCGGCAACCCGCGGGCATCGTCGCTAACCTCAAACGAAGTCACGCCACCGGTTTCTCCGACGCGAACCGTAACCCGCGCGCCCGGTTCGCATGCCTCCACGGCATTCTGGGTGAGATTTTCCAGAATCAGCAAAACCAAGTTTCCCTCACGGTTGTCCAGTTCCCTGCCCCCCGTGCTGATGACGGTGAGTTGCACATGATATCCGGCAGCGATCGGTTCTATCCTCGACTTTAAAATCTCGAGCAACTCCGCAACGCTCAACTCGTAAACGACTCCGCTGGCGTTCTCTCCCAAGGTTCGCACGATGTTGTCGATCATGCCCTCCATGCGCTTGGCCGCCGATTTTGCGGTCGATAAATCATCTCCGTCTCGTTGGTCGGTATCGAGATATGCGCGCAGTCCGGCGAGCGGGTTTCGCAAGCCGTGAATCAAATGCGAAGCCACGCCTCCCACCGCGCAGGTCCGATCCGAGAGCGCCAGCTCCTGGTTTGCCTTCTTGAGTGCGAAGGTCCGCTTGGCCAGCGAACGGTGAATGCGGTTGATTCGCGCAAAGGAGAGCGACAAAAGCAACGCAATCACACTGCCGCCGGCAGCAAAAATAAAGACGCCCTGCTGAAACAAGCCGTCGTTCAACTCGGTGATGTCCGCAAGCGCCTCTGTAGCGTCGAAAAGAAACTGGACCACGCCGAGCAGTTCGTCCTCCTCTGCCACGTGGACCGGCAGAACGACCTCCCGGACAGTCAGTGATTGTCCGACAGACAACTCCTCAAGCAACGGTTCCCAAAAAATATCCTCAACAGGGAGTGGATCGTTCAACATGCTGATCGGTGCAAAGGCACGAGCCGTCTCCAACTGGCCGGCAGTCAAGCTGCCTTCAGCGATGTTCTCGGGGGAGGAGACAAGAAACTCGCCGTCCGCCGTGTAAAGCCGTACCCCCATCGCGCCGCTCAACTCACCGACAGCGCCATAGACGGTCAACTGGTCGAACGCGTCATCCATAAACAGGATCTCGGCCGACTCCGCCATCGTCACCTGATGCACCAGTGAAATGGCGTACAGCTCCTGCGCGTACCGGGCCAGAACCTGCTCACGGATGCGCTCCCCCATTTGCTCCTTGGCAATCCAGATGGCCGCGCCAAAAACCAGCAACGTCAAGGCGACCGTCAGCACTTGAAAGCTGGTTTTAAGATTTTTATCCTCGTTGCTCATGGAAACCCCACGCGATGCGCAGAGGGGGGAGTTTCAAGTTTCAAGATCGAAGTTTCAAGCAGGGACACGGATTTCTCAGATTAACACAGGTTCTTACGGATCGTATTTTAAATCCGTGTGAATTGGTGAAATTCGCGTCTCGTTACCAGCTTATTTTTTCGGAGCGACGAACCAGTTGAACTCGACACTCACCTCGTCGCCGGTCGTAATAAGGCCAAGGGCAATCTTTGGCGCCGGAGGCACAACCCCGAATTGTGACATCTTGAGCTTCGTCTTGCCGCTCACTTCCAACTTGCCCCCCTCCGCCTTTGTGATACTGATTTGCATGGACACCGGAGCCGTCTTGCCGTTGACGCTTAGGGTTCCCTTGGTGTCGAATACTAGTGGGTCGCCGGTTTTGCGCTTGGATTCAGCGAGCTTCATTTCCTTGAGGCTGTACCGGGCGTATTTGTGTTTCTGGGCGTTCAATGCGCCGTGCATGACTTCGTTCATTCGCTGGTTGCCGCTCTCGATGTTTCGCACCGGAATGATGACGCTGACTTTCGGCGTCTCGGTTAGCTTGGGCAGTTCTGCCTTTAAGGGATCCAGCGAAAAGGACGAATCCCACTCCATCTTGCCGCCGATGAGTCGGGTCTTCACTTCCCAATCGTGCACCGAGGAGGTTCCGCTGATTTTCAGCAAGCTGCCAGTCTTGGCGGAGTACGTGACGGTCTCAGCCCGGGTTTGCGCCGCGAACGCAATAACGGCCGCAGCACTCAACACGCGGGCCAACTGTATGATGTTTTTCATCTAAACTCTGTTTAAAGACTGTATTCGCTCTCGTTCCATTCAACGCGTGTGCCACTGTTGATGGCCTCGTTGGCCTTGGCTGCGATGACGACGGACTCAAACCCATCCTGGGCCGTCGCGTAGGGTAGTTTGTTTTTGTTGGTCTCGGCCAGGTGCTCGGCGAGCGCCTCGGGATCGTCGTCACCGAACAACGCCTCGAAATCCTCAACCGCCACCTGATGCTTGTGGCAGTTTTTTGCGAATGCCTCCAAGGCGTGAAACCGGCTTGGCTTCGTCCCTTCAGGGTCTTTGTTCGGGTCGTCGTTGTGATTGGTTAGTTTTGTGGCGTTGGCGACCAGCGCGATACCGGTTTCGCCGAAGAAGCTGTTTTTCTTGGCGTACACTTCCCAGCCGAGCAACGGCGAGTCGGCTTCCTTGAACATCCACGCACGCGCGCCGCGCATCATCAGCGCCGCGTAGCTGCCGTAAATCATGTCGTAACTTGCGTCGAACGAGTTGGCCAACGTGCAGTCGTATATCGCCCGAGCGCCGCTTGGGTAGTCGAACACGGTTTGAATCGTGTCTGGTACGTTGCGCCCATCGTTCCACTGGATGATCGATCCGAAACCGGTCACCGAAACCGGCCGCTCGTTCATGAGCCAGCCAAGCGCATCAACCTGGTGCACGCCGATCTCGCCGATAAGGCCGAGCGACAACTTGCGATCGAGCCGCCAGTTGAGTTCTTTCTGCCGCGCGGCGTTGGGGGAGACGCGGCGCCAGCTTGTTTTTTTGTGCCACTGCCCCTTTGCCAAGGCGTTCTTTCCCATCACGCCGGTGCGCAGGAATTGGATCAGAAAATGCCGCTGCGGATCAGAGCGCGTTTGCAGGCCAACCTGGAAGTTAAGCTTGGGCGCGGACTGTGCCGCATTGGCGATCGCGCGTGCGTCGTCGATGTCATGGGCCATCGGCGCTTCGCAATAGACGTGTTTACCGGCCTCGAGCGCGGCAAGCGCGACTTCCCGGTGCAGATGCGTCGGCGTGGCGACGACGACGGCCTGCACGTTTTCGTTCGAAAGCAACTCGGTGTGCGACGGGTATCCCTTGGCCTTGGGCGCGCCACGGAGGCCGCGCCGCAAATAAGCCGGATATGTGTCACTCACGGCGACCACTGGTGCGTTGGGGATTGTTGCCAGCGTCTTGAGCAACTCCCTCCCCCATACGCCACAACCGATCACGCCGACGGTGACCGGCGGTGTGTTGTCGTTTTTCGGGGCGTACTCCACTTGGCCAATCACCTGGGGGGTTAATTCCAGCACTGCGCCGCTCGCCATCGCAATGGCCAAGCCGGAGGCAGAGCTGTTCAGGAAATCACGCCGGTTGAATTGAGATGAGTCGTCCTTGTTCATTCCGCCTGCCGCTTGGCCAACTGCCGTAGGCCCCAACCAAGTCGGCTATTCAATCGGGGAGAAGTCGAGGCGGGTCAAGTTCATTTGCGTTTTCCCGGGTAAATCGCCATTGCTAAAGCTGCGCGCGCGGCGGAAGATGCGGCATGCCATTGGTTATTAACGGCCAGACAATCGGCGACGACGTCATCGATCAGGAGTTCTCCGCGATCAAGGCCCATTACGAAAGCTTGGCCTCGATCTCCTGCTGTGAGCGAGACGGTGAGTTTCGCGGCTATGCGCGGGACAACATCACCTTCCGGGCGTTGCTGACACAAGAGGCGCAGCGGACGATTTCCGAACCGGCGGCGGAGGAAGTCACCCAAGCTTTTGACAAACTCAAGGAGGAGCACGGCGGCGGCGACCAGTTTTATGCAAACTCCGGCTTGACTCCGGAGCAGGATGAGTTGATCCGGCCCGATCTCAGCCTTAATTTGCAGGTCGAGACATTGCGCGCCGAAACCTGCAAGGCACTCCCAGCTCCGACCGAGACCGAGTGCCGCCAGTTTTACGACAGCAGCCTCGATCAATTCAGCGATGAGGACGAGGTCTGCGCCTCTCATATTTTCAAGTCGGTTCGCGAAGC
>LWDU01040004.1_pt1 | contig 17841 bp, 14 predicted proteins | sample 727161 | NCBI WGS metagenome assembly LWDU01 (sample SAMN04566230, study PRJNA314399) | hydrothermal vent metagenome | isolation source: deep sea hydrothermal plume seawater | place: Mexico: Gulf of California, Guaymas Basin | collected 2004-07-11
GTGAACCCCACTTGCTGTGCCTGAACCGCCGAAACCCACAACACACCCAGCCCCACCACCAAAACTCCGATTCCTGAAAACCTCATAGCCTGCTCCTGCTTGGCTTTTCTCGAAAACGCCTTTCTGGAAAACCTAACACACCTCCAGATTCATTGAAAGGAAAAAGCCCAAGGACGCGAAGGAGGGGAAAGCTCCAAAGAACCAGAGGCAGGAACAGTGAAAAGGAGGAAGGCAAACGCCAGCAGGAGCTTGCAGTGGATGTGTCTCATCGGGCCTCTTGGGATGAAGCGTGGAAGAGGTATGCGGCAAAGAGTATTCCACAGTTTGGCAAGGAAGCAAGAGGCTTTGCGGGGCAAGGTCTGTCTATTGGGGGTTTTCTTTCGGGCGCGGAAATCCGGGGAAAAAATTTCAAAAACAGTGAACCGCCCGGTCTGCGCTGAAACCACTCAGGCAGTTTCCTCCAGATTGTGGAGCAGCGCAGCGTAATCACCAGCTTGGGCCAGCAGCGCATCGTGGGTGCCGCGTTCGACAATCTCCCCTTGGCACATCACCAGAATCTGACTGGAATTGCGGATGGTGCTGAGCCGGTGGGCAATGGCAATCACCGTCTTGTCCCGGAAGATGCGTTCAATCGCCTTCTGGATCAGCGCTTCGGTCACGGAATCCACGGAACTGGTCGCCTCGTCCAAAACGATCATCTCGCTTTCACCTGCAATTGCCCGTGCAAACACCAGCAGCCGCGCCTCACCTGCCGAGATGTTACCCCCATTTTCCAGCAAGCCGTAGTCGTACTGTCCGGGCAACCGCTCGATGAAGGCACTGGCATAGACATAATTTGCGGATTCCCGCACTTTGTCCGGAGTCACCTCCGGGCGGTTGAGAGCGATGTTGAAGGCGATGGTTTCCTCAAACAACCAAGTGTCTTGCTGCATCATCGCCACCAGTCGATTGAGGTGCTTGCGTGCAATCCGGGAAAGCTCGACTCCGTTGATTAGGATCGAACCCTGATAGCTGCCGTAGGTTCGGGTGAGTAAGCGGACGATGGTGGATTTTCCGGAACCCGTTGAGCCGACAATAGCCATGCGGTCACCCTGCCGCACTGTGAACGACACTCCGCGTAGCACCCACGGGCCGTCCTCACTGTAACGGAACCAGACCTCCCGGAATTCCAGTGATTCAAACCGCATCAGCGTCTCAGCCTCTTCAGGGCGTTCCTCCGGAGTGTCCTGCGCCTCTGGCCGTTCGCGGAAGAGTCGATCAACATTCTCCAGCGAAGAAAGCGCCCGCTGGAAAACCGCAATCTGCTGGGTGAACTCACGGATGGGAATGAAGATGCGGTTGAGCGTGTTGATGAAACCCACCAGCGTGCCTACGCTCACCACGCCTTCGAGAATCTGCCCAGAGCCGTACCAGATCATGAATGCGAGCGCAACCGAGGTGATGCCCTCGATCACGGAAAACAGCGCAGCGTCATAGAAGTTTGAGTAGGACTGTGCCTTGAAAAAGTGACGGGTTTTGGTTTCAAAGCGTCGTTGCGTTTTCCGCTCGGCAGCATAAAGCTGCACGGTCTTGACACCATTGAGGCATTCCTGAAGGTAGCCCGTTGCCTCCGCAAGTGCTTCGCGGGTGAGGTTGTAGTAGTGCCGCAGCCGCGCCCGCAGAAAGTTGCTGAAGAGGTAGATCGGCGGCAGGATCAGCAGCACCACCAGCGTCAGTTTCCAGCTCAACGAAACCAGCAGAATCAGCAGTGCGATGGTCTTGAGCAGGTCCGTGAAGAGAGAAAGCACCCCCACGGCAAGGGATTCGTTGAGCGCCTCCATGTCGCTCGTCAGGCGCGTGAGGATCACGCCTAGGGGGTGGTGATCGAAGAAGGAGCGGGGCATCTGGAGAACGTGCGCGAACAACTCTTCACGCATCGCCGCAATCGACTTCTGTCCCGTGCGCTGAAACGCGAAGGTGTACACCGCATCGGCCACATAGCCGAGCAACACTGCACCGCCGAGCAGCAGCGCTTGCGAGTGGAGCTTGGAAAAATCGCCGGGAATCACGGAGTCATCAATGACCCGGATGATCATCCAAGGCAGGAAGAGCGTTGCGGCCACCCCGAAGGGCACAGCAGCAAAGCCGAGTGCGAGCCAGCGCCCGTGGGGTTTGACGTAGTGCAGAAAGCGCTGGAAAAGCTGCCAGTCGCTGATCTGGTGGTCGGTGGCTGGTGGCTGGTGGCTGGTGGGAGCGGTTCCCGTTCCTCCAGAGTTGGCCGCAGGAGGAGCGGAGGGAGCTTTGACCTGTGCTTCTCCGGGTGCGGACATTAGCCGCCGATTTCCTTGAGCCGCTGCTGGACAGAGGTAAGCTCGACGCAGTTGACGAACACCTGCATTGCCAGCTCAAGTTCCTCCACCGGCGGAAAGCTGGGAGCAATCCGGATGTTACAATCTTCCGGATCGCGGCGGTAGGGGAAGGTCGCACCCGCCGGAGTCAGTTTCACTCCAGCCTCACCAGCCATGCTGATGATCTTGGCGGCCAGTCCCGGCATCACGTCCACTGCAACGAAGTAACCGCCCTGCGGATTGCTCCAAGTGGCGAGTTCCTTGCCGCCCAGTCCGTCCTCAAGGCGCTGCTGGACCATTGCAAACTTGGGCCGCAGGATTTCGGCGTGGCGACGCATGTGCGCTTGCAGTCCGCCGAAATCCTTGAGGAAGTTGACATGTCGTTGCTGATTGAGCTTGTTCGGCCCAATCGTCATGATCGCAAGACGCTTGCGGAAGGTGTCGAGGTTGGGTTTCGAGCCACCTAAGAACGAGATGCCGCCTCCGGCGACCGTGATTTTTGAAGTGGACGCAATCTGCACCACGACATCCTCGGTGCCATAGTGGCGACAGCGCTCCATGATGTTTGCCAGCGCGGGAGCTTGCTCAGGGTGCAGGTCGTGGGTTCCGTAGGCGTTGTCCCAAATCACCCGAAAGTTGGGGCCAGCCATGCGTCCGAGGACAGCGATGCGGTCCACGACTTCGCTGGAGTAAACGTGTCCGGTGGGATTGGAGTATTTTGGCACACACCAGATGCCCTTGATGCTGGAATCCTTGCTCACCAGTTCCTCGACCACGTCCATGTCCGGACCGTCCTCGGCAAACGGCGCGGTCACCATCTCGATGCCGATTTCCTCGCAAACACTGAAATGGCGGTCATATCCGGGCACGATGGCGATGAACTTCACATCCCCCTCGTCACGCCACGCGGTGCCTGCGCCCAGCGGGCCGAAGTGGTAAGCCCAGAGGATGTAGAGGTACATCAGGGTGAGGCTGGCGTTGTCCGCCGCGATCACTTCGTTGGCGTGCAAACCGAGCATGGTAGCTCCGAGCTTGCGGGCTGCGGGAATGCCGTTAAGTCCACCGTAGTTGCGGAGGTCCGTGCCATCTTCCAGAAAGCACTGCTCCAGCAAGATCGGCCCCATGCCGTTGGAGAGGTCAAGTTGTGCAGTCGAGGGCTTGCCTCGCGTGAGGTCGAGCTTGAGGTTGGCGTCTTGGAAGCGGCGGAAGGCTTCGGTGAGCTTGCGGGCTTCGGTGATGAGTTGGTCGCGGGTGTAGTCGTTGAGCGGCACCGTGTTGCTTTAGAATCAAGGTCGTTGGAAAATCCGGAGTTGCGGCCTGGATGGCAACTCCGAGATTAAGAACGGTTCAGTTTATAAAATTCCCCGGAGAAATCAATCCGGGATTGCATCGGTCTGGATCAGTTCCAGCAGCGTTTTGCAGAGCGGACCTCCGGCGCCGCGAAAATCGTGGACTACGTTGAAGTGGTTGCGGTCGGGCACAGGCAGGAAGGTTGCGGGCACACCGTGTTCCCGGAGCCGGTCCACATAATCCCGTGACTGCCTTTGGAACTCGGCGGATTCCTCTCCACCGACGGCAACGATGGTCGGCACCGGATGGGGTGGCAAGTTTGACAACGGGCTACACCGTCGCACCTGATCCCAGGTGATTTGCAGCTTGGGCTGAAGCCAACTGTACGGAAAGGGCGCGAGGTCGAAGAGTCCGCTGATCGGCAGGGCGCCCTTGATCACATCCGCTGGTAGTCCGTAATCAGTGACCCACGGAGTCGCCAGCAGCATCCCCGTGAGGTGCCCGCCCGCCGAGTGTCCGGAGACCGTGATCCGTGCTGGATCGCCACCGTATTCGGTGATGTTCCGGAACGTCCACGCCACCGCAGCACGGCACTGCCGGACGATTTCCTCAATCGTCACCTGCGGGCAAAGCGCGTAATTCACCAACACCGCTGTGACGCCGTTGGCCACCAATGCTTCCGCGACAAAGGCGTGAGCGCGGCTGGAGAAGGAATGCCAGTAGCCGCCGTGGATGAAAACATGCACCGGACTCCCGGATTCCGCCGCTGGGAAAATGTCCACCACTTCTGCGAGTGTCGGGCCGAAGGCGATTCCTGCTTGGTTTTTCAACATGGTGCGCACCCGTTCGCTTTCGCTGAGGTACTCTGCCAGCAGTTCGCTGGTTTCCGGAACCAAGAACCGAGGGTTGTATTCCTCGAACAATTCGTCTTCGGTTGTGAAATCTCGGTAAAGCCGCATCATGACCTCCAAATTAATCGTGCCCGCACAGTGTAGCACAGGTGGTGTCTATTCCCGAACGGTGTTCGTCACTGACAGATTTCTCCCGCCTTCGTTCATTTTGTCATCGAAGCCATGACGCGAGGTTGCCTCCGGGGCTGCAGTCGCTTGTAGGGAAACGGTGAAGCACGCAAGCACCGCAAGCAGCGCGAGTCCTCCGGCAAGCAGGAAGGCGTTGCTGAAGTAGAAACTGGCGACCCAGCCTGCCAGCACCGCGCCGAATGCGCCGATACCGTCCATCAGGGAAAAGGCAAATCCAAGCGTGGCTCCCTCGCGGCTTCCCGCGTACTCGACCGCGCCCGCAAGAATCGCAGAACGCACGCATTCTAGCAAAGCCACACCGATCAACAAAGCGCCCAAGATGGCGAAGAACCAGCCTTCCTGCTCAAAATATCTCACTGAAAACGCGGCTATCGCTGCGAGTCCGTTGCCAAGGACGATCACCTTGCGCCGCCCCACTCGGTCTGAAAGCCTGCCGATGAAGGGTTGGCCCACCGCTCCAGCCAGCACCATCACTGCGTAGGCGATTCCAGTTTCGGAGGAGGAGAGGCCGTGAAACTCCTGCAAGTAGAGCGGGATCATGCTGATCATTGCGACAAGGGCCATGTGGTAGGTGCTGATCATGGCGATGATCCGGAGTCCTCTGCCGTTGAACCACGTCCGTGCCAACGCCGAAAAATCCGCTCGCGACACCTTGCCCGTCGTTTGTTGAACAGGAATCCACTTGGCAATCACAAAAAACGCCACGCCCATCAAGGCGCCGGGCAGCGCGATGATTTGCAGCGTCTGCCGCCAGTCAATGATGGTCAGCAGAAAGCCGACCAAGAGCGGGCCGATCACTCCGGAAAGCGTGCCTCCAATCGCGTGGATGCCCAACGCTTGGGCGCGACGCTGCGGATCATTCTGCACCAAAATCGTTGTCGCGAGCGGATGCCACGCCGCATCCCCAAATCCGGCAAGCGCCAGCAGCACCGCCAACCACCAAAATCCCGGAGCAAACGAGGCGAACCAATGTCCCACCGCGACCCACCAGAAGGTGATCAACATGAGCCGCCCCCGGTTGCTCACCACATCGGCGAGCATCCCCGATGGAAGAAACCCCAAAGCCGCGCCCCAGCTTTGGATGGCGATCAGCAGTCCCACCTCCGTGGTTGAAAGCTCCAAGTCCAGTGCAATCGCCGGAGCCAGCATCAGCACGGAAACTGGAGCGAGGTCGTTGGCAAAATGCCCTGCGGCAAAAGGCAGCAGCAACGAACGCGGACGGCGGTTCATATTTTGGAACATTCCGGAGGTGCTTGAAATTTCATCGGGCAAGTGCGAGCTTCCGAAGTCGCTGACCAAAGATTCCCATCAGCAGTCCCATCAGCAGCGAGGAGGCAATCGCCAATCCCCACGCTTGCAACCCGGACAACCCGCCAATATTCGGAGTTGCAGCCAAGTGCAACACGAGGCAGAAACTGGCGTAAGTGGGTACGGTGAGTTGGGCAGACTGGATGGTTGCCGCAGAAAATTCCAACCCGTATAGGTGGCTCAACATCCACGAAGTTGCAACAAAGGTAATCGGGAGACTGAAGGCAATGCCCGTCAAATCCGGGCCAAGGAACTTTGCAGTTGCGGCAATGCTTGCGACCGCGAGACCACCTGTGGTCGCACGGATCAACGACAGCATCCACCCGGAAGTTTGTTTGTCCGGCTTGGAGAACACATCGAGTTTGCGCCGCAGAGAAACACCAATGACGGCTCCTGCAGCAATGGACATCAGCGCGTTCGGCAAGGATGCCGATAGCAAACTGACCAACCACGCTGCTATGCCCCAACTGCAACTTGCGATCAGCACACAGGTCCAGTATCCGCAGCGGCGCGTTGCCTGCACATAAACTCCCGTGTACACCAGCACCCCGGCAACCGTGGCAAAGCTCATCAGCGCACCTTGAGCGATAAATTCCGGAGGAACTTCAAGAGCGATGAAGAAATAGCCCGGTCCGGCGTTCATCGGCAGCGTCAAGAAAATGCTCGCCATAAACGGTCCGGAACGCTCAGCAACCTTTGAAATTAGGAGCAGGACGAAGATGGTCGCCCCGGCTTTCCAAAGAAAATGTCCCAGGATTTCTAGGACTGTGGTCAGTTCCAAAAGTTGATCGCGTGGTCAGATTGGTTTATTCTTGCTTCTCTAGTCAAGCCGATCACGCTGTTTTCGCAAGCCCTTTTCTCTTCAAGTCACTTTTCCCGATTCCAAAATCACCATGAAATTAGACACTGTTTTTCAGGAAATCCTCAGCCCAGAGTTCAAAGGCTTTCCCTACGACGCAGAACCGCTGCGACTGGACGCATTGGGCCGTCAGGGCTGGAACCTGCTGCGGGGCGATTTACCGTTGCCGGTCGCGGTGCTGAAGGATTCCGCACTCCGGAACAATAGCGCGTGGATGCGTCGTTTCACCGAACATTTCGGAGTCCGGATTGCACCGCACGGCAAAACCACAATGGCCCCGCAGCTTTTCCAGCAGCAGTTGCAGGACGGCGCGTGGGGCATCACCGTTGCGAATGTCCACCAACTCCGGATGTGCCGGAAGTGGGGAGTATCGCGGGTGCTGATCGCCAATCAGGTGGTGGGTCCGCAGGAATTGCGCGGGATGATGACCGAACTCCGGGAGTCGCCGGAATTGGAGGTCTTCTGCCTCGTTGATTCCGTGGTGAACGTGCGTCAACTTGCCGAAGCAGCAACAGTGGCGAAGCTGGAACACCCGCTGCTGCTCCTGCTTGAACTTGGTGTTGCCAAGGGACGCACCGGTTGCCGCACCGAAACCGAAGCCTTGGCGGTGGCCCGTGCCGTCAAGAACGCTGCACCACGTTTGCACCTGCGCGGTGTGGAGGGTTTCGAAGGTTTACTCAAAGGCCGTCCGGACGCGGAAGCGCAGGTGCAGGAATTTCTGCAACGCATCAATCAGGTGGCCGAACACTGTGCCACCGAAGGTTTGTTTGCAGAAGGTCTGGTGATCCTCACCGCCGGTGGTTCCGATTTCTACGATCTCGTGGTCCAGCAGCTCGAAAGCCCGTCCGGCGCGCACGAGGTGCTGCGTGTGATCCGCAGCGGTTGCTACCTCACGCACGATTCTGAATACTACCAAAAAATGTTTCGCCGCATCTGCAAACGTAGTCCGCAGGTGAACGACGTGGGTGGTGGCCTACAACCCGCCTTGCAGGTCTGGGGCGCGGTGCAGTCGCTTCCAGAATCCGGACTTGCCATCGTCACCGCAGGCAAACGTGATCTCTCCTACGACGTCGCCCTGCCCGTGCCGGAACTGCACCATCGGCTTGGCTCCACGCAGCCTCCAAGTGCGCTCGATGACGGACGCTTCCAAGTGACCGCCCTCAACGACCAGCACGCCTACCTCACGATTCCGGAGGATGCGGATTGGCAAGTCGGCGACCTCGTGGGACTCGGCATCTCGCACCCCTGCACCACCTTCGACAAGTGGCGGCTACTCTACTTGGTTGATGACGACTGGAACGTCAGCGGCGGCATCCGGACCTACCTCGCCTGACGCTGTCAGCCACGGATCACGTGGATCAAAAAGGGGAAGCCACGGATTTCACAGATCACGCGGATCAAAAAAGGGAAACCATCCGCGAGCATCCGTGGCCGAAAACCAAAACCCTTGCGTCGCGCTCGGCCCCGCGCTAAGCTTCGCAGAAGCAATCACCCTACCCACTCCCTCAAGGAGGCCCGATGCGACGAATCCTCTGTTGGCTGCTCCCGCTCACCTTCCTGCTCGCCCTCCCCCTTTGCGCTGCCCAACGCGGGGTCAAGCGCATCGTGATCAAGACTCAGGCTGGTGAGACGGTGGGGCTGTACGAGGAGAACCAAGCGCTCGTCATCGGAGTGAGCGACTACACGGCGGGTTGGCCGGACCTTGAAAGCGTAGTCCGGGACGTGGACGCGGTGCCCCCAGTGGATTTTTTTTGGTGCTGAACCCCGGAGCGGACGTGCCCAACGGTGGCACGGGGCGGCGCACCCGTGCCACCGTCCGGTGCGCGGGTATGCCGCCCCGCGCTACCGAATTTTTTCCGGCGGCTTCAGGTGACGGAGGGTTTTGTGTCTTGGCCCGGAGAGATTGACTTGGCTCCGGACGCGATGTGCGAGGCCATCCGGCGCAACGGATGCTGGATGTTGGAGTGAGATGCCTAAGCACAAAAAACAGAAAATCGGAGCCGAGGAGACTCTGGAAGCGGAAGTGGAGGAAGCCGCTGAGTTGGAGGGGGAGTTCGAAGGCGGCGAGTTGAAGATCGCGGCGACCTTCCCGTTCACGCGCTTCCGGGAGAAGGTGAAGCCGCCGCGCAAGCAGCGCTACAACCGTCAGGCGGAAAAGCGCGTGGCGCCGGACGAGTGAGGGGCGTCACTGCTGGGGCTTGCCGTCGGCCCACGGCCCGCTGAAGAGGATTTCTCCATCCGGAGCATAGTAGGTGCCCTGTCCGTTCTGCTGGCTGTCGGCCCAGGCGCCCTCGTAGCGCGAGCCGTCCGGGAAGGTGTAGATGCCCTGCCCGTGCTGGAGGCACTTGAGAAAGCTCCCAGCGTAGCTGGCGCCGCTGGGGTAGGTCATCACGCCCTTGCCTTCCGGTTTGCCCTTGATGAAAGCGCCCTTGTAGCGTGAACCGTCGGTGTAGTGGTATGTTCCCTGGCCGTGCGGCATGCTGTCCACAAAGTTGCCTGCGTAGCTCGCACCGCTGGGGTAGCGGATTTCGCCATGTCCGGAGCGCGTGCCCATGTTGAACTGGCCCTCATAGACGGCCTGATCCGGGAAGGTGTAGGTGCCGAGACCGTGGGGCTGACCGTCGAGAAAAGTGCCTTCGTAGGAAGCTCCGGTGGGGTAAGTCTGCTTGCCCCGTCCATTTTGGATGCCCGCTCGCCACTGACCGTCGTAGCGGGTGCCGTCCGGATAAGCAATCACACCTTTCCCTTCCGGGGTGCCCATGCGGAATTCCCCCTCGTAGTGGCTGCCGTCGGCAAAGGCGTACTTGCCCTGCCCGTCTGGAGTGCCGTCCTTGACGCGGCCTTCGTAGGTGGCGCCGTTGGCGTAGGTCCAGCGGCCCTGTCCGTAGGGTATGCCGTTTCGCCAATTGCCCTCGTACTGCGATCCGGCGGGATAACGGGCGGTGCCGCGTCCGCTGGGAATGCCCGCAGCAAAACTGCCCTCGTACACGGTGCCGTCGGGGTAGGTGTAAGTGCCCTGCCCCTTGATACTCCCGGAGGCGAAATTGCCCTTGTAGTGGGAGCCATCGGGGAAGGCGTACTCACCCTGTCCGTGCGGAGTGCCCTCGAGGAAGGCTCCGGAGTAGACCGCTCCACTTGGGTAAGTCAGAGTGCCGGTGCCCTGCTGGATGCCATCCGAGAACTGACCGGTGGCGACACTGCCATCCTTGTGAGTGAAGATGCCCTGTCCCCGGATGGTTCCGGCAACGAATTGCCCTTCATAGGCGGTGCCGTTGGCATAACTCAGCTTGCCCTGCCCCTGCGGAAGTCCCTGGGCAAACGAGCCTTTGTAACGACTGCCGTCGGCGTATTTGAACTCGCCTTGCCCGTCCGGGATGCCGTGCAGCCACTGCCCCTTGTAGCGTCCGCCCTCGGCATAGACAAACGTGCCCTGCCCGTGGAAATTGCCGTTGGACCACTGACCTTTGTAGCGACTGCCGTTGGTGTAGGTAAAGGTGCCGGACCCCTGTTGAACGCCGTTGGACCACTGACCTTTGTAGCTGCTACCATCGGCGTACTTGAAGGTGCCCTGCCCGTGGTAGTTCCCCTGATACCAACGGCCCTTGTAGTGGCTACCATTGGCAAAGGTGAAGGTGCCGAGTCCGTGGTAGCGTCCGCCCTGCCATGCGCCGTGGTAGCGTCCGCCGTTGGCAAAGCGCAACTCGCCCTGTCCATGCGGCGTCCCCTTGCGCCACTGCCCCTCGTAGCGGGAACCATCGGCGTAAGCCATCGTGCCCTGCCCTTCGGGCTGGTCGTCCCGCCAGCCACCGACATAGCTGGCACCGTCCGGATAGCGGTAGTTGCCCACGCGGTACTCACCATCGGTCAGCGTTCCCCGATACACGGACTGGTCGGCAAAGCGGAGTTCGCCCTTGCCTTCGATGCGGCCTTCGGCAACCTCGCCCTCGTACACCGTGCCGCTGGCGTAACGCAGAGTGCCGCTACCACTGGGCCGTTCGTTCTCCCAAGTGCCATCGTAGCGCGTACCGTCCGCATACTCGATGCGGCCCTTGCCCTGCAAAGCACCCTTGACGAATTCCCCGCTGTAGCGTGTGCCGTCCGGATAGTTCAGTTCCCCACCGCCGTGGAAGCGTCCGTCCTGAAACTCCCCGACATACTGCATGCCGTTGGGGTAGATCAGCCACCCTCGTCCATAGGGAATGCCGTCCCACCAGTCGCCATCATAAACGGCTCCACTGGTGTAAGTGTAGGTGCCACGTCCTTCCGGAATGCCATAGGACCATTGTCCCTCGTAACGGGAGCCGTCAGCATACTGATACGCCCCCTGCCCGTGTGGTTGACCGTCCTTCAAATCACCCTCGTAACTCGAGTCGTCAGAGAAGAGCAGTTCCTCAGCATGGAGGCCCGGAAGCGGAGGAGTCCCCGACAACAGCAACGTGAAGACGAGGAGGCTGAAGAGTAGGCGTGGGAATCGCATGGCGGCTTTTGGGAATGGGTTACAAAACGTCTGCGCTCAGAACTCCAAGACCGAACGGCTTTCCTTGGAGACGTAGGCGATGGTCGCCCCGCGCCACATTGGATAGACTCGGCCCACGAGATCACCGAGCGTTCCGGGGTCTTCGGAAAGTACGAAGCGCACTCGGCCACTCGGCAGCACGGCGTGGTCCATCACATAGGCGGCGAACATGACGCGCTTTTCCCCGTCAATGTTCCGCACCGCCAGCAGCGGACGACCATAGACGTGCTGGAGGTTGTGGAGGACTGTGGGGATGAAGGTCCAGTCTCCGGCAGCAGCTTCGGCCACCGGTTTGTCCATGATGCTGTGGCTGATGTCCACAGCAATATGATTGAGAGTCAAGATTTGTTCCACTTCAAGTGGGGCGTGCTGAGAGTCCATGTTTTGGTATTTGCGTCTGGATTGAAAAGTCAAGAGAGCCGTTCACTATGCCTCAACACTGTGCCAAGAGTATCCGGGACAGTCAACGCAAACTCGCACTGCTGCTTGATCCCCGTTCCGAAACTTGAAAGAATGGCAGGAATGTTCATGATTGCTTTAGCAATCTCAATACACTGAAGGCAAGGATTCAAAGTGAGGTGTTATCTGGGGATGGCGAGCGTGGTGGTGGCTCTAGTCACGAGTTGCTCGATGCCAGAACTTGAATCCGGGCAAGCACTTGCGGCCAGGAAGCCGATCTCAACGGATTGGAACGATGGACGCTACAACAAACGCAGCTATCGGCCAGTGCATCCACGGTCTTTCCGGAATTGTGTCCGGTTCGTCGTCCAGAAGATTGCCAAAACCCGCTGCTGATTTAGCCTGATGCGTTGTTTTGATTGCGGGCGGGACTGGAGGATTTTCGGATTGTTAGGTCTATTGCTGCTGTTCAGCAGTGCCTGTACCCCGCCACTGCCTACGATCCAGGCTTCTGCTCCGCGCACTCTGGAGCCAGAGTGGAATGACGACGGGCGCTTCAATTCCCAGAACTACGGCCACATTCACCGAAATTTCCAGCGCAGTTGTCTGGAACGTTACCCGAAGCCCCCCCAATACCTGACCCGTGACTGCTGACCAACGATGTGTGTGGTCAGTCTCCGGAACCAGCCGCAGGTGCGAGGGCTTCCGGGGTCGCCGAGCGTTGTCGCAACCGATACCAGAGCAGCGTGACCACAACGATGGCAAGGATCGGCAGCGCACTCCAATTGATTCCGCGCCAACCCACATTGTTGAGTAGCACTCCAGCCAACAGCGAGGCCGAAGCCGCCGTGCCGAAAACAAGAAAATCGTTGATCCCCTGAATTAGTGCCTTCTCGGCGGGACGGTAGGTCTCGGTGAGCAGGGTGGTTCCGGAGATGAACATGAAGTTCCAGCCCGTACCGAGCAGAATCAATGCAGCCCAGAAGTGCCACCACGTTTCACCGTGGAGGTTGAGAGCGATGCAGATGAGATTGAGTATCACGCCCATCATCATCATCCGGGTGGCCCCAAAGCGCTGGATGAGCGAACCCGTCACAAACGAGGGCAGAAACATCCCCACGATGTGCCACTGGATGACCAGCTTGGTGTCCGAAAACAGATACTCGCGGTGGGTCATTGCCAACGGGGTTGCCGTCATCACGAGGGCCATCACCGCATACCCCAGCGCGGCGCTCACCACCGCAAGGACTAGGTTCGGTTGCACGATCAACTCCGCAAGCGGACGACGGACCCCGTGTTGCTCCTCGGTGGTGGGACGTGGGAGGTCGAGAAACGCCAAGATACCCGCGACCACGGCGAAGAGTCCCGTCACGGCAAGATACCCCCCGGCGAAGGGCGCATTCGCCACCCAATCCTTGCCCTGCATGGCAAGTGTCGGGCCAATCAAGCCTCCGACAATCCCTCCAGCCATCACCAGCGAGATCGCCTTGGCCTTGAACTCCGGACCTGCAATCTCAACCACTGTGAAACGGTAGAGGTGGTTGAAACCGATCAGCAGGCCGATCATATAAGTGGAGACACAAAAGAGGGGGAAACTGCCAATCAGGATCGCATACGCTCCAGAAAACGCCCCAATTGTGCCGATGCCCGTGCCGACCAGAAAGCCGTTGCGACGTCCCACACGGCGCATCAACAGGGAGGCCGGGATGCCCGCCGACATAGTGCCCAGCAAGCTCAGGAAGAGCGGCAGTGTGGCCAGCGCCTTGTTCTCCGCAATCGCGTAGCCGATCAGCGACCCTGCCGAAACGGTCAGACTGGCAACAGAACCCGTGAGGGCGAAGCAGGCGGTGAGCAGGAAAACACGGAAGCGAACACGGGGGGGCGTCTGGGACATGGGAATCTCGTTGCAGATTGAGCCTGATCCGTTAGTCTATCAGACGAACCTCTCATCTCCCAAAAAACAATCCCACAGGCCTACCCTGAATGACCGAATTTCTCAACGAATCCCTCACCTTTTACCACGTTTCCGTCCTGCTTTTCGGCATTGCCGGGTTGATCATTCTGCTACGGGTTTTGTTGCGCAAGCGCAAGTCTGGTGAGAAGGAGCCACATTTGGCCTTCCGACGCTGGAGCAAACGCTTCGAGCAAGCTGGGGATGAATTGGAGAAAATTCTGATCGAGCATCCGACCCTCTCCAAGGGCGCAATCAAACTCTTGCGCAAAGCCCGGCGCAAGGAGGACAAGGCTGAGCAGAAGAATGAGAAATCCAAGGACGAGCAAACCGTGACATCCATCCGGACCGACCTGAAAGCAGGCAAATCGGTGGAGGAGATCGTCAAGGGGCACTCAAACCGCGTCTATGTGCTGGATTTTGAGGGCAACATCCTCGCATCTTCGGTGGAACAACTCCGGGACGAGATCACCTTTTTGCTGGGGGCGGCTTTGCCTTCGGATGAGGTGGTGGTGCGACTCAGCAGTCCGGGAGGAGCGGTGGCGCAGTACGGACTCGCCAGTTCGCAACTCGCTCGGCTCAAGCAGGCGGGGCTGCGCTGCACGGTTTGTGTGGATGTCATCGCCGCCAGCGGCGGTTACATGATGGCGACCGTTGCGGACCGCATCGTGGCCGCACCCTTTGCGTTCGTTGGCTCCATCGGTGTGGTTGCAGGCATCCCGAATTTCCACCGCATTCTCCAGAAGAACGAGGTGGACTACCACCTCTTCACCGCCGGAAAGCACAAACGCACTGTCACACCGTTTGTAGAAATCACCGAGGAGGGCCGCGAGAAATTCCAGGCGGACCTGGAAGCAATCCACGGTGCGTTCAAAGGATTGATTCAAGAACACCGTCCGGACATGAACTTGGAAACCATCGCAACAGGGGAATACTGGCTGGCCTCAAAAGCCTTGGAACTGGGGCTGGTGGACGAACTGCGGACAAGCGACGACTACCTCTACGCGAAGCAGGAGGACGGGCACGAGGTCGTGGAAGTCCGCACGGAAAGCGGGAAAAACCGGATGGATCGCTGGTTAGACCGAGGGGCAGTGTGGGTGCAGGATTGGTTCACCCGACACGGCTGGACGGGTCCGGACAGTGCCGGGCTCCCGCCCTATCGGATGTGATGCTGGAAATCAGTAGCCGCGAATCTGGAAGAGCGCACGGTCCACAGCATCACGGATGCGCTCGCTAGGATGTGTTGCGAGAGCTTCCAATGTTTCCGCAGCGCGGACATCTTTCAGTTTTCCAAGAATGCGAATGTGCAACTCCAGCACACGAACATCCACCGTGTCATTTTTGTAGCCTGTAATACTGTCCAGTGTCGGACTGACACCCATACTACCAAGCCGTCCAATGGCTTCCGCTACCTGCCCAGCGACCTCTTCGTCTTCCAAATAAGGGAGCATTAGCGTTGCAACCTTCGGGTTGCGCATGCGCTGGAGCAGCTTGAAGGTGTCTCGGTTCACAAAGAATGATTTCCCCTTCAAAGTCGCAATCAAAGCTTCTGAAGCAGGAGCGCCGACTTGCAGCAGGACTTGCCGATACACGCCTCGATTGGCTTTCTGTGACGGCATCGTGTAGAGTTGCACCAGTTTATCCAGCGCGGCAGCGCCATAGCTGGCCAAAGCTCCTCCCGCTGCCTGTATCACATCAGGGTCTGCTTTAGGAAGCAGATCCAGCAACGGCTGGATGCCGGGTTCATAGACATTGGCACCGAGACCCCGCACAGCTTCCGTCTGCACCACGGGGCTTGCATCGCGCAAAGCAAGGACAAGGAGTTTGCCGGCGCGGTCGTTGCCGACTTTCCCAGCAATCCGAACCGCTCGTTGCCGCACTTTCGGATCTTCATGCTCCATTAATTTTTCGGCTGCATCCAATGCCTCTTCTTCTTGCCCGTTGCGGTAAAGCGACTCGGCATCCTCAATGGTCTTTGTGCAGCCTCCAATTCCTACAAAGAAGAAGGCAAGCGCCGCTAACAGAATCCTAGTTTGAATCTTCATATTTGTTCTCCAATAATTCACGGGTGTTCAATAACAATATCCTTTAACTCCGGAGCAACACGAGGTTCCTTGAAATCAATCTGTTGTCCATCAAGAATCCCCATCAGCAGATCCGCCAAGCGGTCGGGCTTTCCTGCGTAACGCACACGAATGGTCACAATCGAAGGCTCAGTTCCTGCCAGCGTATTGTCGTAGTCAATGTATCTGAATTGATCATTTTGTCTCTGATCCAAGGCCGATCTGAATCTGCGGACGTTGCGACTGTCGAAGCCCTTTAAGACAATTTCATAAGGCATCAGTTTGTCACCCCCCACAGTGATTGTCGACATCTCCTTGATAACCTGGGGGATGAATTCACGCTTGAGGTCTTGGTAGGTATCTTGTACAAGACCGGTGATCATTGCTGACGGAATGACGTTGGGGCCGCCCCGTCGAGCGACATTGGCGACGGTGTTTGCGAACGCCCCGCCTCGCCCTGTGGAAATGTTTTTCGCTGTGACGTTGAGGGAAAGAGCAAGATCGCCCTTCGTGTTTCCACTGATTGAAAAGATATTGACCTCAACCACCACCTTTGCCAGTTGCTGTAGCAGGCTAAGACCGGTTGTATAGAACCCCTCTGCGTTCTGGATCTGCTTGTTGAGCAATGCACGGTCTGCTGGACTCCCAGACACTACCGCCAGAAATTGTTCTTTTGATATTTTCCCAAACTGCTCTTTTGTTTTTTCGTCGGTCTGCAGGTGGGTGACCGCATTCCGAAAATCCATTGCCCGCAATCCTCGCTGGTTCAGGTCGGTTTGAATCTGATTCAGCAGTGCTTCCTCTAAATCACCAAACTGAAACCCTGATCCTGACAGGTCAATGTCTTTTTTACTGGTGATCACGACCACTAACGTGCTTGAACTGGTGTTGATGAGCTTGAGATCCTTTTGCAAAGCGACAAGAACTTTCTGGCGGCTTATCTTAAAAGCAGTGTCAATGCCATAATACTTGTTTGCAAAGATACGCTTCTCAGCTACAATCTCTTTATCGACAACATAACTGTCTAGGTTTTTAGAAAGATACTCTTCAATTTTTTCAAAATTGTTGTTGTAATTTTCCTCGGTCAGTAACTCCCGGACCATGTCATCCACGGCATAGCTAGTCGCTTGATTAGTTGCAAGTATCTTCGCTGAACGCAGGTCGTTCTGCTTGATGAATGCTTTCGCTTTGGCACGAATCACTCGAATGTCAGGAGTGCTGTTGCTTTCCCTAAACGAAATGCGACCGTTGACATCTGCAAGGGTAAGAAAATTTTCGGCCTTGGGCTTGGGTGTCGGTTTTGGCGCGGAAGCACAACCCACCAGTAGCACAACGAAAAGGATGTGGACTAAGATCCGCAGAAGAGTTTTAGACATAATTCTTTTTATGAGTTAGGGTTCAAAAAACACTTGAGCGTTGATTTATTCGAAAAAAAGGCAGTCTAACATTCTTTTTCTTGAATCGCAAGTCATTTATAAATTTCTGCACTGATTTGGTGCAGTTTTTCCAGTTGAAAGTGTTTCACTATTGCAATAAATAATCTATTCGTTTGACTGATTTCTCAAATAATTCCTTTTCGTTTGTGTTAATTTCACCCTCTTTGTAATACATATTTGCACCTGATAAATTGCCACTTTTTTCTTCAATATATCCCATTATAAAGTAGTATCCAACCCCACTTTCATGATTCTCAACTCGCAATTTTGCGGCCTCGAAAAGTCCACTGTCTATGTAATCTGCAGCCATTTTGTCAATCTGAAATGTGGATTGCTCTTGTACAACACTCTTTAGGTATGGAGCAAACTTATTTCTTAAAATATTTTGCGTAACTTGACTCAATTGTATATTCGTATAGCTTGGTAGTATTCCAGTGGTTTGTGCACTTACCGGAAATTCAACGACTATTGTTTTCTTGCCTGACTCCTTAATCTCAATCTTTGCTTGCCCCTTTCTGCTTATGGTTGTTTGGTAAACTCTGACTGTTCCCGGTCTCGATGAGCACGGATTTTTCTCAAGCAGGTAATTGCACCTGTTTAAAGTAACTTTTTTAGAAGTTGGTCTTGACGTCTCGTTTGATTTTTCCAGTTC
>LWDU01033476.1_pt1 | contig 17835 bp, 14 predicted proteins | sample 727161 | NCBI WGS metagenome assembly LWDU01 (sample SAMN04566230, study PRJNA314399) | hydrothermal vent metagenome | isolation source: deep sea hydrothermal plume seawater | place: Mexico: Gulf of California, Guaymas Basin | collected 2004-07-11
TCCGCCAGCAACTCCGTCTCCAGCAACTCCGTCTCCAGCAACCCCGTCTCCAGCAACCCCACCTCCAGCAACTCCGTCTCCAGCAACCCCGTCTCCAGCAACCCCACCTCCAACGACGCCACCCACAATCCAACCACCCACCGGTGGTGCTAGTGTTGGCACGCAGGTGTATGAACGAGCCTTGACATCCACCGCACTAATCATCGACAGAAAAGGCGGTATGGGTACTGGCTTTTTAATCGATAAAACAAGACGATTGCTAGTAACGGCATATCACGTGGTGGACGAAACTGACGACATATTCGTCATCTTCCCGGAGTTCAAGTCCGACGGTAGCGTCAACACGGAATATTCCTATTATTTTGGTACCAATGCCAAACCCAATACTGTAAAGGGCAAAGTCGTGTTTAGAGTAAAATCTAAAGATCTTGCTCTTGTACAAATAGATAATATTCCAACCGGTTTTGAGACGTTTAGCTTGTCCGAAAAACGAGCAAAACCTGGAGAAAAAACCTACACCTTAGGTAATCCCGGATCTAGTAACGGAATGTGGATCTTCTCCGAGGGTATCACACGCCAGATTTTTGACGATTTTGAGATCACATACGAAGGTCAAGATGTTCGTGCCGCTGTCGCGCAAACCACCAACCCCACAAAGCCTGGGGATAGCGGTGGTCCAGTATTGAACCGCGCCGCAGAAATTATCGGATTAACAAGCGGACATTCCGGTGATGATGCTCGTTTACTGTCATACGCTATCGATGTAATCGAAATCCGCGCCATGTGGGAACGCTTTATACGACAGTAGTCCATATGAAAACCATTAATTCACAAGTGAGGCGGGAAATACTCCGCCTAATTAAATCTGAGTCACTCACAACACGTGAGGCTGCTCTGCGATTTGGGTTTCCAGAACCCCTTATTCAAGTCTGGCTCGGACATCCACTCTTGCCACAGCCCACCCCCGCCTCACCAGCAAGTCCGCCGACCCACAATCCAACTCCCAACTCAACAACGCCAGTTGGGCCACCCGTCGACCAACTATCCAACGAGTCAACGGACAATGTGGCAACTCGTGTGTACGATAATGCGCTGCGATCCACTGCGCTCTTGATCAGCTCAAACGGGTTAGGCAGCGGATTCTTGCTTGATTGTGGAAACAGACTACTGGCAACTGCTTATCATGTCGTTGATGAAGCAGAAGATATACTAGTTGTCTTTCCTGAATTTAAAGCCGATGGCACTGTGATTGCAAATCCAAACTACTATGTGGGCGGGATCACTCGTACAAATACGGTTCTCGGTAAAGTGGTACTAAGAATTGAGGAAAAGGATCTGGCCTTAGTTTGCTTGGATAGAATACCGCCAGGCTTTCGTCCAGCAACTCTTACTTCGAAACGAGCGAGGCCGGGAGAAGATGTCCATGCCATCGGTAACCCTGGCGCAAGCCACGGGTTTTGGATTTTCTCCGGCGGTCAAGTGCGACAAGTCTTTGACAACTTTGAAATCCACTACTCTGGCGGCCAAATTGTACATGCAGCCGTCGCACAAACCACTCTCCCTTCAAACTGCGGCGATAGCGGCGGTCCTGTACTTAACAACCGCGGCGAAATCATTGGCCTTGCTAGTGGACTCAATCCCAAAGATAACAAAGGAGACGACGTCAACCTAGTGTCCTATAGTATCGACGCAATCGAAGTGCGCACCATGTGGGAACGATACCTACGTATGAGCAGCGATTCAAGCTAACACCCTGCATTGCTTACTGCTTGCAATTGCCGATTGTGATGCGGCTTAAAGTTCTTCAATCGCTCTCGACAATAGCCTCGACGGTCCATAGAGGGAAATTGTCATACGCTCCTTGTCATCACCCGCGAGCGAGACTTCAATAGCATCCGCTGCTTGACTCGGAATTTCTTCCGGAACGGCGAAACTGGCAACACCTAATACTTTCAAAGCATTGCGTCTTAAGTGTCGGATTAATTCTTTACCAATAAACTTTGTTTCTGCGTTAACTTCTGACAACACATCCGCTTCCGTTGCCTGTAACACTTTCATGAACTCCTCCGAAGGGTCATGCACCCCAGGTTCCTGTATGATACAAAACCCATGCGCTTGAAACGATCTAAACAATAGTGCGGCGTCATCATCTTGCAACCCGTCACGTTTCAATAGTTCGAAGGAAAGATTGTCGCCCGCGCTAACTTCAAAGGGAAGCTGATAATAGGACGTGCCTATTCCCCGCGGCCCAGCGGCTAGAGCAACGGGGAGCAAGACGTGGGTTTTAGCGGGAAATTTATCCGACGTAACCTTCAAATACATGTCATCTTTCGCAGGATCAAACCATTTTTTATTTGTGTCCTCTAGATTTACAAATACAGCCTGGATTCCTAATCGCTTGGAAACGTTTAGCGTGATGGGTGTCCCCAGCAAGGGATTCAGCGTAACTTCCTCGCCCTCCAAAACGTTGCTGCTATCCTCATTAAAATGTCGTATGCCCAAATAACCTCCGATGCAAATTACACTTAGCATCATGATGAACAAGAGCCTCTTAATTCGCCTTATTTGTGGATTATTCACATCGCTGGATTCCGCAATTTCAGCTTGGGTTTCAGCTTGGGTTTCAGCTTGGGTTTCAGCTTGGGTTTCAGCTTGGGTTTCAGCTTGGGTTTCAGCTTGGGTTAGTACTGGCAGCAATATCCGCGTTAGGCGCCGTTGAGCCTTGCTCGCTAATTTCTTCAACGGATTGAGTTACCGGTTCAGCAACTGTTGTGCTTGTCATTTCAGAACTGTTTTGCACATTCCCCGCGATAGGCTCGTGCGAAACCCCTGTTTCCTGCTCGTTAATCGCATCAATCCATTTGTTGATAACGATTGCCGGTATACCATGCTTAATTACCGCTATATGGATTGGTACGCCGTTATCCAAGACATCATCAATACAAGCATTTTTATGCTCAACCGTTATTCTTTTAGGTGCGTTCATATTTGTCTTATCTATTTTTTACGAGGTGGCGGAGGAGGCGGAGCTGTCGTTGCCGCGGGTTTGCGAGCGGGCGGATCTATTGCGGGGCGATCGGTTTTGGGTAATGGTGCTTTAACCGCGGGGGGCTTAACCGTCTTTGGCTCCAGCGTTGTTGTCCGCCGTGGTTTACCTGACGGAGGAGGAGGCAGGGTTTGCCCCGGTGTACCACGGTCACTTTGCCGGCCAGCAGCAGCGGTAGTTCCTGTGCTAACAGGTCGCTTGGGCGGGGGCGGAGCTAACACACTCGTCGGTCGTGTTACTGGTGGTGCCAAACCATCGCCCCCCAACGGTCCATCAATGCCCTCACCAGTTGCTGTTTTTGCAGCGACTCGAAAACATATGATGTTCCCGCCAATCTTAATAACATCATGATCCTGCAATATCACACTGTCCGCTATGCGGCTATGGTTGACCAACACTTCATTGTTAGGCGTCATCGGTTGAATCTCATATGAACTACTCGATTTATTACGAATAATCGATGCATGTTCAACTGCTATTGTACGACTAGAGGGACCAAAGAAAGGTAACGGAAGATGATCACCTTTGCCCAATATTGTGGTGTCGCTCGTAATGATCAGATCGCGTCCTGGCAAATACCCGTCAATCACTGACAACCATGCCTGACGTTTCATCAGATTAACTAGACCAATCGCAATGCCAATACTTACACCGAGTAGTACAAACCCCGCTGCTCGACCACCCATGGAACTTACCCCAGACAAACTCTGTAGCCCGTTGAAGACCAACCCACCAAGTACGCCACCAATGCCCCCTCCCAACAAACCATTGAAGAGTTTTTCTTGCGACCGATCTGTAATACCAGCAACGCTGCCACAGGCAATGCCGACGATGATCCAGCCGACCAATCGGCCCACAATTGACGGAGAATCCGGGTTGCTTAATAGCTCGAAAATCGCATTCCCTCCTCCAATCCCGCCTATGAGTACCCCCTGCCCAACGCGTTTCATGAGGATCGAAATTTGTGGATTCGTAATCCCACTAAGTAGGTTAAGCGCCGCGCCAATGCCCGCGCCAACAAGACTTGAATAGATTATCACGCTTGTGGTGCCAGCGGTAATCGACAACATCCCAGTAACAAATTCCGCAATCATCCACGCAAAGAAGCCCAGCCATCCCGTTAAGATCGCACTGTGAAATGTAACTCTAGCTAATGACATATTCTTTCCCACTCCTTGTCCAAGGTTACTTTCTCAAGCATTCGTAACACTGGGAAGTAATTTATATTGAATAACAGCGTAACACCAATCATTCTTACCCTTTAATTTTAGCATTTCGCGCTGACAAGTTCCAGTAACCCCTCGGGGGTGCATGTTCAAAAACATCTTAACTAAGATTTGCCACGGATACGAACCTAAAACTCCATCTACTCTGTTACTTCAGATATTTATCCAAATACCGACAAACTAATTATTGAATACACCATAAAACGACTATAATTAATGATATTTCCAATAACCACACTAAGTAAACAGGCTTCATGGATCCTACAATCAAAAATCGAATTATCGATATCTCATCCGCCGTTGGACTCGCGATTGCTGTTTCGTTGGTGTTCATTATTTCAGGCACCGCCGATCAAGATGACGCCGGCGGTGAACCAGGTAGCAACGGAGATCCTGCCACCCCTGTAGTAATAGAAGTGGGCGAACCTGTTGAAGTACAACCAACAACCACGCCGAAAATACTCAAACTTGGCGTCGTGCCGGGCAAGTTCGATGACATCGGCAAACTTCTTGACACACTGGGAAAAGGCTATTCGTTTGACGTTTTGGAACTGCGTGATTTGGAATCACCGAAGAAGCTCCAAGAATATGACGTGATTTTTATAGCGTGTGGATCGGATCCGGACATTTGGCTCGGAACTGCTACAGGGGAAACTGCTGGCCGTAATACTACTTTGTACACTTGGGATGAACGTTATGCAAAAATACTCGGCGAATCAATAGACGAGTACACCAAACAGGGCGGAATCATCTATGCATCGGATTGGAGAAGAAGCTTAATTAGCTTAGCCTTTTCAGAAGTATTAATGCGCACCAATTTAGAAGCTGGAAAAGCTCAACATGCTACCGCCACCGTCGTCGACAAAGGACTAGCCGCTAATATCGGCAATACCATTGAGCTCAATTTCGATCTTAAAGGATGGAGGCCTGCTGCCTTTGAAGGCAAAAACGTCAAAGAATACCTACGCGGCGATGTTGAACTCTTAAACGGAAAGGTTGTGAGCCTCCCCTTGTTAGTGGAAATTACAAATGGAAAAGGCTCCGTTCTGTTCACTAGTTTCCACAACGAAACCCAAAACTCGGAAAAGGAAATGTTGTTGTTGAAGTATCTTGTATTCGCGTCGGTTACTGCGGAAGAAAATGCCCGAGCGAGAGATGTCTTGGTTCAGGGAGGCTTCAGTCCTAGCGCCAGTGACATCTTCACCTCGTCGGACTCTCAATCCTCAACGGTTTACGAATACCCGAACCCCGAAAAGGCCAATCTTAGTTTCGTGTTAGGTTTTGCCAACCAAGGTGCAAAATTGACCATGGAGATTGTCGATCCCCAAGGCAAGGTCGTTTCCGCGAAGACCGGCAGCGAAACATTCCAAATTTCCGTTAATGGCGCCGTCGCCGGAGATTGGGTCTGTCGCATCAAAGCCGATATAGTGCCCTTCGAGAACTTCCCGTATACACTCAACGTTGGCAGTAAATCGGTGCAGTAATTTCGATTTACAATCAGGTCGTTCATTTGCCGAAGCACCACGCATGCTGCTTTTGGTTTCTCATTCGCACGACTGGAAGTTCTGTAATAATCAGCAACCGAGCTGAATTGCTAGGCCATCATCGCAATAATGACAAAAAACGCAAAGACATCAATGATTCCTAAAACAATACCGACTACAGCGGAACCCGAATTTTCTTCTCCTTGGGATAAAGAAAGGATCCCGAAAACAACTGCCAACGGCCCAAGAAGAATTCCGAATATAAGTAGTCCGATAATGCCACACGATAAACTGGCAGAGGCGAAACCCGATTTCTTCGTCGCTGTTTCCCCTGTGTTTTGAACATGTACATTTATCGTTTGGGGGTTCGTCGCGCCGTATGGATTGCCCTGATTCCCCATCGGATACTGCCCCTGTGGATCCGCCTGCTGCACCGGAAACTGACCCTGTTGAGGGTATTGCTGTATGGGATATTGTTGCTGTGGAGGATATTGTTGCTGTGGCGGATATTGTTGCTGTGGCGGTTGTTGGGCATACGGATCAGCCGGTGGAATGGCTGGTTGTTGCGGAATCATACCAGTGGACGGTCCAGGCATCGGCGGCGGACCTTGTACTCCAGGCGCTGCCCCCTGTAACACCGAAGGCGGTACTACCTGCCCTTTATGCGGTACCGCCATTGGCTCGCGACATTTATTACAGGGTATTGTTCGACCACCAATGGCGTCTGCTAACTCATATGTTTTACCGCAACCCGAACATTGAAAAACGATCATTATTTAAATCTCCGACTTCCTGAATTAATACAGTAAGCAACCAATACTTACACTAAAACTATTAATATCCATTCTCGCATCAACTTAAGTACTTTTCACTCACCAACACAAGCACGATTATTGCAATGATCGCGACAATCCCCCCTGCAATGATCCAATATTTACCAATCTTCGAGCGCTTTTTGTGGATCGGTTGCACTGAACTGCTTGTATTAAAATCGCTGCTTTCTTCGTCGCTTGGTTCCATCAGGGTTACAGGTTCCAAATCGGCCGTGACCTCTGACACACCACTCGCCGTTGCTACAACAACTAGGGGTGCGTCAATGACAGGTTCTTCTGCTGGCTCGGAGACAGTAGTTACTGTAGCTTGTTCAACCTCAATTTCTGGTAAAGCAATGGCTTGAATTTCAACCGGTTCGCTGTCCTGACTGCTGTCACCTATGCGAAACATCATCAACGTTACGTCGTCAACGCGCATCCGCTTTTCAATCCGTGAATCACGCACCCATTCAGACCAATCCAATGATTCAATTTTCTCGAAAAACTGTACATCAACATCATTACCAGCCTCGAGTTCCTTGAACATCCAACAGGCCACCGCATCTGATGCTAATGCCACGTTGTCCCCAACCTCTAACGTTCCGCGATAGCGTTCCGCCTGATATCGTTCGCGTGGTATACGAGAGCTCGGTAACGATGTTGGATTAATCCCAAAAAATGCTGCGTCTTCCCCAGGGAAACTTGCATGCAGTTTTCCATCACGAAACACGAACATACAGCAATCGCCGATGGAATAGGACTCGAAATAGATTTCCCCTTCATTATCTATGACGTTTACCCCTAACAACGTAGAATGCCCGCCACGTGTTTCTTGAAGCCTTTGCAATTGAAAGTCGTTCATCGTTGTTGGTAGCGATTGCTTCCATTGGTCGCGTAATGGTGTCAACCACTCTACCATTGCTTCCATGTCGTCTAAGGGAATGTCACCCTCTACCGCCGTGTCCACCAGAACTTTCGCCCAAACATCTGAAAAGATTGCCGATGACACGCCGTCAGCAATAGCAAACCTACGTCCATGTAGGTCAAACGCGGCTGCATCCTCGTAGTAGCCGCCGGCAACACCCTTGGGATGCCACAGCACTCGAAGTGAATCAATCGAAATCATCTACTTGCTTTCAAAAAACGAGTTTGGGACTACGGCCATTTATTACAATCTGCACTACGCCGTTATCATCCGTTGCTAACTCACAGAATATATTCTGTTCTCCAGATAGATCCAACATTTCGCTGGCCTCTGGTAATTCAAAATGCTGCAGCGCATCGGCCGAAAATAGCCAAACACGAAAATCACAATGCGGACAATCCGATTTAGCCGCCAACAACAACTCCCCTGCCTTGGATGCCGCAGACGAATCCGTCACAATCAAATAGCAAACCGTTCCCTCTGCGCATACACCCAGAGATTCAACCAATGACGGTACAGTGGCGTCCGCGTCCACTTCAGTTACAGCCGAAGGCGAAACAAACCATGGTATATTGTGGGGTATCTTCATGATCCCGCCCCCACCCGATGGCACCTCCTCAACGTATTCTTCTAACTGCACGTCGACCCCGGCGGTAAGATCACCAACGCTTGTGGTTTTCACTCCGTCTTTCCCTTCTCCGAGTGTCCACAGTGCAATAGTGCTTGTTAAATCGTCACCACGAGCCAATTTCTCCAGCAATAACCCGAGGCTAGATTTTGCCTTACTGAAACCACCTGAATCATCAACTTCACCGGAAGGGTCAAATAGGATCACAATTCCAGCATCCACTGACGCAGCACCAGTGGAACTTGCCTCCTCTTCTACGTCTCCCTCACTACCTGTATCTTGTTCTGGAACTTCGTCTGGTGTGTCATCCATCGTCGACGCCGAGTCCGATTCTTCGACTTGGGGTTCGGGCTCCATTCGCCAACGACCATCCGACTCAGACACCCCGCCGTCGGAAGTTGTTTCTGGTTCTGGTTCTGTTTCTGGTTCTGGTTCTGGTTCTGGTTCTGGTTCTGGTTCCGGTTCCGGTTCTCGTGCAATATAGCCTTCGACAATTTTGCAAATTTTCGCTAAATCAAGCAACTTTGCGTTTAGGATAATTCCCAGAGACTCACCCGTACAAAAAATGCCCGCATTGCCTAGCAAACTCGCAAGTTGATAGCCAAGCGGCATCGAGTATTCGCCAACAGCGCGATTCTCCGGTGAATTAAGATTCGAAACATCGGCAGGAAAGGCTGTCGCTGGGACTTGATCGGATGCAGCCATGCAGATATTGATGAGCGAAACGTTCTCCATGCTGGTTAATGAAGTTAAATCCGTGGCGTCAGATGTTTCCAGTAGTGTAGTAGCATGAATATGTACCACTAGTGTTTCTTCATCGTCATTTAAAATTGACGATAAGCCCGCTACTCCTTTTGCGGGTTGTATATCCGCTAAGTCTCCGATTTCATACCAAATCTTAAATTCAATTTCTACTTCGTCAGGTAAACCACCTGCTGTTGATGGCACATTTTTATAACGCGTTTCGGTCGTCTTAACCAATCCCGGTAAATCCCCCGAAGACACAAACAGCTCTTCTAAGGAACTACTTAAATGCGACGAATATTCAACTTGGCCATCATATTCACAGTACGACACTACTCCTATGCGACCAACAGCGTCCGCATCCAATCGACTAAGTAACGCGTTGACCATTGTGGATGCATGCTCAATCCTCGTCTTGATGTCCAGATTAACCGGACCAACCTTAGAACTGCGGAGCACAGCCTCGCCCATCTCGGTGGAATGTGCAATTAAAAACAATAGGCGATTAGCCATTTATACTCTCCGTAAATACCGCAAATAAATGCTCGGGCGATTAACGCAAACTATCGGGCGTGGCAATTTTGGATCCCATATCCAAGAATTTGATTATGCCGACCGAGTCCGCATTAAATGCCATGCCACGCGCATTGGGTGATAGTTCAAATCCCATCGCTATTCCCGACTCCATCATCGCGTCAGGAAACTCGCTTGAAATGTCAAACAATGTCTGGGCATTTGGGTCTAACTCTAGTGGTAATTCAGCTGCGGAACTGGGGAACAATATTTCTCCCGATTCCTCCATGGACATGTGGCAATTGAACAACAGGGCATTCCCATCATCGGTACCAAGGCTACGGAGGCTTTCCGCATATTCGTGTGGCGCCGCGTCCGTGGATTCACCATCTGAAAAATTAATGACGATCGGGGGAAACGAATCTAAATGTTCTGCCGTCCAAGCCTCGGCAAGCTCATAGGCCTTCAACAAGGCGCTACACATCGGTGTACCGAAACTGGCCTTTGTCTCAACCCAAACCTTATACTTGTACGGGATTTCAAGGATTTCTCCAGTGTCCTCATCAAATAATTGTTGTGTTCGATCCTCCTCGCGGGCGACATTTTCTGCCAATTCAGTAATACTGACACGTTCGCGACCCGCCAAAGGGCCTCCTAACGCTGGCTCGATTATGGCTTCGCCATTTTCGTCCGTACAGTAGCCAATTACCGAGACATCCATGTAATTGCGGACGCCGTCTGCGCTAGCCGAACTGACAATCATGTTTTCTATCCAAGCGTTGAGATTCTCAGCAACTGCTTCTTCCTTTCTCTTTCCACCCCCGCCACCAATGGGCTCGATCATCGAACCCGATTGATCCAATAAGAATATGAAGTACGCCGGTGTTTGGCGACTAATTTCCTGCGAGTAAGACGACATAATATTTTTCCTTTTGTCAAAAAACCAGTTCGATTTGAGTTACGTAATTGTTTGCACGCCTAGTGTTATTGTTGTAAAAAACGTTTGATCTCGGGTCGAGCTTTAACAATTTTATCGGCGACACTTTCCAGGCTATTGAGCCTATCATCAACCTCCGGAAGATAGCCCCCTCCGATACTATTATAATCAACTAACCAGACACGTTGTTCCGATATAGATGTCAACATTTCCGACCATAAATCCATATCTCTCGGTTCGTCTTCTAATTTAACTATCTGCTCATTATATTTTTTGTAAAAACCGATAAGCGGAGATTTTTGAGGTGCATTGGTGTCGTTTAGTATTGGTTTAACGACTTTCTGATTTTCGGCGGGTAACTTATTCAGATCTTTCTCGGCATTAATAATATTAAACGGAATGATCGGTAATTTATTCTCTTTGTAAAACCATGGCGGTGGCGGCGGTACATTTGTCACCAAACACCCAGTCTTGGTCTTGGTAAACTTTTTTGCAAACAAAATTCTTCCGGCAGGCAGGTAATAGATACACTCGAACAGTTCCAACTCTAGAGGTGCTTTTAGTGCCGGCCCCTTAGCCAGCAATATTAATTTTTCTTCAAGTTTTTCTTGCTGTTTTTTCACCATTGGCATACTAAACTCATCACCGAATTCACGCAGCTTCGTAATATCATTCATTAGCTTCTGCAGTTCGACACCCCAAGACATCGGATCGTTTGAAATTTCTCGCACTAACAATTCGTTAAACAAGATGAACGCGTCCTTATCCATCTGCAATTGCTCGTACGGCTTCTGTTCCGTTTCCGCTGGAAAAACGGGATATTTATTCTCAAAACGTTGAATGCTATTCAAGAGATTCTCGACATCGGAGGATGTTAGAGTATCCAGGATATTCCGCAAGCTTGACTGTTCAGCTTCAATCTTGTCCAACGCCACATTATACTCACACGCCGTTATCAGATCCGCCAGACGTGACGTTGTGACGATCAGCGGTGCGAATTTCAGGATAATCTGCATATCGACGGCTTCTAGCTTTCGCTGCGCGGTTGGGAATTTTCCAGCATTAAATTCCGCTTCCGCATCAAGCCACTTTTCGACTTCTAGATCGTACTCTGTTATTTTGACAAGCAAATTTTGCAAACGGGTTATTTCACCTGCGACATACTCTCGATATTTTTTTCCGTTTTCCGAGTTCAAGCCGTCATAGGCGAGTGCCTTAGATTGTTTTATAAGGGTATCCAAAATCGTTTTACTAAGAGGAGCGGCAGCTTTTAACCTTAACTGCAAATCCCAGATACCTTCTAAAGCTTTTCGCAGCTTAGCATACTGCAACACATCTTTCGTAATCTCGTCTAACTCCGTTGCCGAATTGGAAGATATATCACTCTTTTTTGCAAGAGTTGTATCAACGTCCTTCAGGTAAGGATGGGCGGCCTCCGCTTTCTGCTTACCAGCAGCGGTTGAATCCGACAGGTTCTGCATCTTAGTGGGTACTGCCGGAATCGGAGGTAGCGTTGCTTCAGCAAACATTGATGCGAAGTTTACAATACTTAACAGACTCAGCGGCAATATGCCAATAATTAGTAATAGGTTTGATTTCATAATTATATTCTATTGTAATCCATATGAAATGGAATGGTTTAATACTATTTTCTAGCTGGTGGTGGTGGTGGTGGTTGAGTCGTTTTTCCGCCATTATCGCCTAGTTTTTTAGGTGCCGCTGGCCGAATTGCCGTTTTACCGGGGGGCGGCGGTGCTGTTGTCCGCACCTCGCCCGTGCCCTGAGGGGTCGGCCTAGGAGGTTGAGTGGGAACTTCTGTGCCACGATTCCCAGCCCTTGGTTTCGGCGGTGGAGGCGCAGGTGTCTGCACTTCACCCGTGCCCGGAGGTGACGGAGGCCCAGGAGGTTGAGTGGGAACTTCTGTACCTTCTCTCCGCGCTCTAGGAGGCGGAGGAGCGTCCCCCGTCGTTGGCCCGAGGAGTGGGATATCCAGATTTTCTTCGCCAGGGGAAGCAGCCCGCCAGCGATACATCATATTGGTTTTCCCGAGCGTGATAATGTCGCCGTTGTTCAACTGAACAGCGTCCCCAATTGGTTGACTATTGACGGAGACGGCACCGTTAAGAGGAGTTATCGTATGGGAGTTTGCATGCTTCTGAATTTCCGCATGTTGCGCGACGATACTTGAATCCCCGCCAATGTATTCGTCTTGGACTTCGTCCCTACCCACCGTTACCGCCGCGTGCACAATAAGCATCTCTCGCCCCTCGTAAATGCCGGAGGTAATTTTCAGGACAGCCGACAGCGCACCTTCTACGACAGCAATCAAAAAGCCAATCGAAGCACCGAGTGTCGTCATTCCGATGGCTTGTGAGACAACGGGGTTTGCTCCCGCCATTACTTTGCCGATGAGTACGAACAGGATGCCGCCAACGATACCCCCCAGCAAACCGCCGATCGCGGCATTCCGAGTTGCCATGACCGATTTTTTCGGAGCCCCAGTAGCGACACCCAGCAAGACGCCAAAGATTGCCCAACCAACAATTTTCAACAAAATCATAGTACCCATGGAGCTAGATTGCGCTGGCGGTTTATCATCGCTAGAAGAAACATTTGAAAACGGCGCGCTCATGGTGTGCATTTCATAGTCGTCTTTGACAGTGGATGCGACACCTGTAAATGTTTGCAAGCTACCGCCAATCTTGACCTCAACTGTAAACGGCGTACTTTGGCCACCTCCGCTACAACGGTCGTAAAAACGGACTATGATCGTATAATTCCCGGACGGAATATCAACCCGATCCCAAACTATGTGTTCGACGGGTGTGTTTGTTTTTTGTTCCGAACAATCTGCATTGCGGTCAACGTCCAACTTCCCGCCACTAACAAGAGATTTTTTTTCTTGGAAGTAGATTATGTTCCCATTTGGTTCTCGAACATAAAGGTCTAGGTCGTTGTAATCCTCCCAAGATAAACTAATTTCAATTTCGCCTTTAGCTCCACCAGCTTCCCGGACTCTGCGTTCCGTTTCTGGTGAGAAAAAACTTCCTGAGCTCTGCGACGATTCGCCATCGCCGGCTACCGGCTGTGAGCTTGAGGCCTGATAGACAATTTGACCGAAACTAGCACCGATCCCACCGCCGGCTGCCCCGATCGCCAACGCTATGGCAGCAGCGGGGACAAACTTCTTAGTATTGCCATTTAGTAAAAACTCTCCGGCGCCGAGGCACATGCCGACCAGGGCGCCAACAATAAGCCCGAATCCGGCAGTACTGCCAAGCGACTTTGGATCTCCAAGGAAAAGTGCCGCTACTAGTGCGCCAACGAGTCCACCGATCGAACCGAGCAGTAGAGAGCGTATTTTTGGATTATTAGGTATCATGCGAATCTCCATCTATTTCTTGTTCGACGTATTGTTCGAAGAACTTATCCTATGGCCTCGCAACTGGACTAACGCGGTACACGGGAATTTCAAAAGAATAGTGAGCCGTGTCCCTAGTTGCTGTAATTTCAAACACTGTTCTCAGGCGAGTAAACTGACTGAATTTATCATTAACATAAGTGCCCTGAGTCTGAAGTTCAAAACCAATTCCCGCATCCGAACCCGTTGGATGTGGGATTGGTACAAAATGTAATTTAGCGTAATTTGGATTAACAACGCTACTTTGTTCCCCGAAATTGAATTGTGGGCGGTTTTGTAAGTAAAAATTCACAACCTTGCCATCGTTTCTAACGCCCTTTTGAATGTCGGTCAGCGTGATTTTCCAGGTGGTCGGATCACACATTACTTGATGTTTCGTACAAGCCTCATCAAAAAACTCGTTCAGTCGAGTGATTGAGCCAAATATAGTTTCCATGCCGCTATTGGAACTTGGCGGCCTGATGAACCACTTTGCTGTTGGTGACCACCAACCGAGATAGGCGAATTTCGCCGCAAACGGATCAGCCGGTTTACTTAACTGGACGACCAACGAACGCACTTGATTTTCAATTAGACTATCTACTACGGGTGCTCCGCTAGCCGTATACTCCACACGCCACCCAATCATAATTTCCTTGTCGCTAAGGTATTTGATCGCGCCAAGTGGGGGATTTCCAGCTTTTGCAATGAGCCAGACATTCTGGCTTGTGGACGGAGATATTTTCAAGTCATCTCCCCAGCTGATGGGACTACCATTGGATCCTATCGTCGGAGCGAACACCGCAGTGGGATCAAATTCCGCCGCTTGGATGGGTTTGTTTAATGCAAACTTGATACCCTGAAATGGAAACTGCTTTCGCCGAACAGTGGACGATTCAAAAAGTGAGGGGCGAACTGTACTTGTCACTTTTGGCTTATTGAAAAATCGTTTTTCGATTTCGATGAGGCCTGTGTTTGGGTTGCGGACGGGCACTGTCGGCAACGGTGGCAGTATCGGCACTGAAAACGTAAAGATGTGCTGATATTGATTGACAACGCTAATGGAACCCTTAAAAGTCTGAATATCATCCCCTATTTTCAACTGCACGGTATAGTCAGAACTTGGTTTTCGTGAGTGGCAGCGTTTATAGAAATGAACCAAAATCTTATATTCACCTCGAGGTAACTCCGTGCTGCTCCACACAATATGCTCAACAGGTTGATTGGTGAGAGATCCGCACCCGGCATTACGATCTACATCTAAAGCACCAGCGGATCGCCGTGAAAACTTGTGGCCGTAAAATATTTTATCACCACCTGGTTCAATTACGTGAAGATCTAGATCATTGAAATCATGCCAAAGTAGCCCAATTTCTATTTTTCCCTTAATCCCTCCCGCCTCTCGAACCCGCTCCTCAATTTCAACCGCAATTTTTTCGGTTTCTTCGTCGGTAGCCGACACAGGATCGTCTGCTACCATCGCTGGGGGTTCTTCAGCGGAAGCCGTGGCCGGTTCTTGGCGTCGAGCAGCAATTTTCCCCTCAGTTTTATTTTCTTCTACTGGGTCGTCGTCTATATTTTGCTCCGGCTCAGCAACCGGCAATTCTTGGACTGGTTCTTCTTTATTCAGTTTTGTCGATGAATTCATTGTCAATTGATCCGTCGTAGGATCAACTGGCGGTAATTCATCTTGTACCGGGTCAACAGCGGGAATTTCGTCTACCGTAGCAGTACTTTCATTTTGAGTGATAAGAGGTCTACTTTTGGGGATATATTTGACGCATAACAAGATCCCAATAACTGCTACCACGCCGCCTGCCGTCAGCACCCATAGTTTACGTTTATCGCCTAGTGTTCCCGCCGTGACTGGCTGCGCTGAGGTTGTGTTCGATCCGCTTGACGCTGTGTCAGTTGAGACACTCTTAAAAGGAACAACCAGCGGGACCTTGCATTGATTGCACGGAACCTTTTTCCCCGCAACACTCTGGGGTAATTGATAAGCCTTGCCACAACTTGGACAGTTGAAGTTAATCACCACATCCTCCTCTGGCCGCGGGCCGCTACATTAAATATTGGATATACAGACCACAGCAACCTAGAAGCGTGGTCATCCAAGCGTAGGTTAATAAACGCGACAATTCGCGTGATTAAGTTGCTGGATGTGTGCGGATGGAAAAATGTCATATTCAGTTGGTTTTGGTTAAGGTCACATGCCGGCAATCAATGGGACACAATTGTCTCAATATATTATTATTCAAAATGCAGATCATGGCTTCTCGTCAAGGATTGGCTGCACTGGTGAGGCATGCCAAATTGGGACGTTAATCCATTCACCATTGGATAATCTTCGTGCCTGCGATATCTCGAGGCAAAGTTTCAAATAATGTTGACCTAGGTCTGGTAAATTCGCGTATCTATTTAGTTCTTTCATGTCGTCTTTAATTGCAGCAAGTCCTATGTTCGCTGCGAGATGAACAGTGATCTCTTTCTCCAGAGCTGCGATACTAGCTACATCACCTTTAATTTGATTCTCAAGAGACGCAGCTAAATTATTTAATGGTTGGAATTGGCGTTGGGCATCTCTTACAACATTTGCCTTTTCGATCGCTTGGGTGTCAGATATATCGTTAGCGAAATCACTAAGCCGTTTAGCCATTCTCAGTTTCTCGGCGTTGTTAGCCTTGGCCGTCTCATTGACCACTTTACTCTTACTCGCCGCTTCTAAACCTGCCTTTAGGTTTATTAACTTCACAATTACTTCGGAATCACCGCTCTCGGTTAATAGCAAATTCGCATTTAGATCGATGGGCAATGAAACCTTATATGTCAAGTTACCGCATTTAAGTTTCAATCCGTAATTATCAAAAGTCGAGTCAATATTTATTGCGGTTTTGACCTCATCAAATAGATCTACTGGGAACTGCTTCCATTTAGTCGTATTATTGGGGCGATAACATATGGAAACCAAACGCCAATTCCACATCTCGGGTCTTATTGTGAACCCTTTATCAGCGCATTCATAAAAACCCTGCAGGTCGCCTTCATGCGAATTAAAGGGTGGAGTCGTGGGTTTGTTAACAGCAAGCCCGGTGTGTCGGGCCTTGTCCACTAGTTGTTCTCCGGGTAATTTCCCGATCAGTGTGGCAGTTGAAATCCCAGCGCTGATATATGTTCCCTCATGGATTTGTATTAGCTGTGAATACACCAGTAAATCCTTGTATTTGACGGTCCCAATTTTTTTGACAGCCAAATCACTACCTTGCAGTCCCTCGCTAGATGCTCGATAAAGCCTTAAAGTTCCCTCGTCCGCGATATACCGCAAATAGGCAATTACGTACTTCTCACCCTCGTAATTCGTAGTCATTTCCCAAAAAGTCTTGTCTATTACCGAATGGATTTCAACCGGCCATGTACCATCCGCTACACGCCTCTCTCCAGGTTGATAAGGGATGATTTGGGGAGTAGGCGTCTTATTTTTCGCCACCGAAAAATCAACGTAAAATAGGCTGCGTAAAGTCCCAAGGTCTATTTGCTTCGCTACAATTTCAGCTGGGAATTTCTCCGCAAGATTTTGGTCCTGCCAGTTTGGCCTAATTACCCCCTTTGCGTTACGTTTAGCCTCATCGGCGTCTGCTTTACGTTTAGCATCAGCCTCCTCTGACATGCGCTTAGCCTCAGCCTCCTCTGCGATGCGCTTAGCCTCAGCTTCCTCTGCCTTGCGTTTAGCCTCAGCCTCTGCGGCGGCTTTTTCCGCGTCGGTCTGCTCCGACCCTGTTTCAGACTCCTGCGTATCATCATCATTATTATTATTGGAATCTGACGAATCGTTCTCCGTTACAGCATCATCCTCGGTACTAGAACCATCGTCATCTTCCGTACTAGTTACAACCTCAACTGACTGCGAACGTCCCCCCACAAAGACGACGGCAACTAGGCCAATTGCTACCACCGCTAATAGGCTTACGACGATATATAGTCGCGTCGATTTTTTTTCGGCTTTAGCTGCTGTTGGCAACCCCGTTTTCGGAACTTGTCGTGACGACGCGGATCCTTTCGACGCTGTCTTACCCGCGGATTGACCAGTTGCTGGAATTTCCATTGCTGTGCGGCACTGATTACA
>LWDU01043789.1_pt1 | contig 17833 bp, 9 predicted proteins | sample 727161 | NCBI WGS metagenome assembly LWDU01 (sample SAMN04566230, study PRJNA314399) | hydrothermal vent metagenome | isolation source: deep sea hydrothermal plume seawater | place: Mexico: Gulf of California, Guaymas Basin | collected 2004-07-11
TTGTTACACCACGAGAACTAGACTTAATTTCTGATCTTTCAAAAGAGATCATTAAAGATGTTGTTGGCCAAAAAGTATATTACTACAAAGTAAGAAAAGAGCTTTCTAATGTCCACGATGTTTATGAAGAGGCTGAAAACAAAGTGTTTAACCCCCCAGTAGAAATTTGCGCTAGAGTAGAGTGGCAACAAGCTAATTTTATTACTAATAAATTTGGTGTGGAACAAAATTCTACTATCACTGTTTGGCTCCAATATCGAGATGTAATTCACAAGCAGCTAGATGTCGAAGCTGGTGATTATTTATCTTATGGCGATACCTTTTTTGAAGTTCTTTCAGCAAAATTAGACGCTACAATTTATGGCCAGATCGAATATAGCACTGGGTATATCTTAAACTGTAAGCAGGCAAGAAAGGGCCTCATTAATAAGATCCCCCATGGACCTACTGACGAATCTTATTCAGACGCTGATGCTACTGAAAAAGTATTTGTGCAACAGCGAGGATTTAAAGATAACAGACTTGGACCCACTGGAGATGAAAGAGCGCTAATAACCCAGGGTAAACTAGATCTTCCAATTTCTAACGAACCCGCAGAAGTGTCTCCACGCGGAGCAACTGACGGCATAGGATCTTCTTTTTATGCTGATGAAGGGATCAAGGAGGGATAATGTCAACTTATTATCAAACTAGTCCCAATGCACGTCCAGCTGGATCTTCTCGAGCGAATGACATAATAGTTCCATCTTGCACTATAGAAGATGTAGATAGAGCTCTTTTTAAGCTTTTTAACGAAGATATTCCGTTATATTATAAAGAGAATAATAAAAATTCTAAGAGAATTCCCGTGGTATTTGCTACTGGAGAGAGATTTGCAGTATTAAGAAGGAAAAAGCCCCTTAGAGATAAGGCTGGAGCTTTGATTCTTCCACTAGTATCTATTTTACGAAGCGGAGTAAACCAATCAGCCACTCACGGCGCGGGCACTAACCAGACAGCAGATATAGTCATTAAAAAGAAGCTTTCTTCTAAAGATCCTTCCTATCAGAGATTGGTGAACAAGGAAGGTTTAGAAAATGCCGATGATCGTGCATTTTCAGGTCACTATGTTCCCAATATAGATTCCGCAGCTAAAGATGGTAGCGGAACTGTTCCGGGAGAGATCGCTCGTCGGCGACCAGAGAGAGTGGTTGATCCAATTTTTAAAGAAGGAAAGCTTATATCCCAAAAAATAAGCAACAATATTTTTGAAATATTCACGATGCGCGCTCCCAAGTATTTTACTGCAACTTATGATATAACTATCTGGGCGCAATACATGCAGCAAATGAATAGAATTTTAGACGCTATTATGTCTTCTTATCACAGTCAAGGAGGCAGAACCTTTAGGATTGAAACCGATAAAGGATATTATTTTACTGCATTTTTTGGAGATTCTTTGGGCTCTGAGCTAAATTTTGATGATTTCTCAGACGATGAGAGAATAATTAAATACACGTTGAGCGTCGAAGTCACAGGTTATATCATCAATCCCAGTTTTCCAGGAGAAGAGAGCACGATCAGAAAATATATATCTGCTCCACAAATCACATTTGATATGACGCAAGTTTCAGCGATGCCAGAATCTATTGTAGTCGCTGGAATACCCAGCGGAAAACCAGACGATTATATAATGCAAGATTTAAATACTATGGATGATCCAAGGAAAGCAGGAGTAATAGGCGGTGACGCCGTCACTCCAAACCCAGCTTATTATAAAACTACCACGGTCGGTGGTACGACAGCAGGAAGAGAACCGTTAACAGTTGAAAGAGTTTATCAAGATGAAGTTACTGGAGAAATGGTAAAGCAGAAGCTTAATATCAAATCTCGCAATCAAAGAAAAGGTGAAACTGTGTATAGAGAACAAATAACCTTCGATTTGGGCGAAATAGTACTCACACCAAAATAATTTTTTGAGTTTAACATTAATACTTACTATAGACAGCAATAGAGCTTGAGGAGATAGACACATGGCAGAACAAACATTCCGATCTCCAGGATTTTTTGAGCAGGAAATAGACCTTTCCCAAAGGCAGAAGGCTCCTCTCGGAACTCCTGCAGGAGTAATTGGTACTGCGGAGAAAGGTCCAGCATTCGTTCCGGTTTCACTCGGATCCTATGCAGATTTTGAAACTAGATTTGGAACTTTAGACCCCGATCGCTTCGGCCCCTATGCAGTTAGGGAATATCTTAAATTCAAGGAGGCCGTAACTTATACTCGCGTTCTTGGCGCCGGAGCCAACACTACATCTACGGATATGAGCAACACAGTAAGCTATGGGGTTGTAAAAAATGCCGGCTGGAAAGTTGTCGCTTCCGATACTGCGGATACAGCAACAAACACCGGCGCTACAAAAAATGGCGCTGTACAGTTTTTAGCGGCCGTTCATTACATATCATCCTCTGAAGAGGGGGTGGGATTTCCGATTTTCAGCGACAATATGAGCTTCCCAGATCTTTCTACTAGAGATACGACTTACATAGCCGGCACAGAAAACGAAGTGTTCTTGACGCGTGGAGTTATTTTTAACACTACTGGGTCTAGATCATTTATTGCATCTTTTGATCAATCAATATCTACATCGTGGCTATTGGGCGCAGAGACTGGAAAGTGCTTAGCGCAAATTATGACGGCAGACAATACTACTAAAGCTACTGTGAAGCCGCAATATCAGACATTTAAATACGTTGTTTCTTCTTCATCGGGTCAGCGATGGGGCAATGGCGATGGTGTTCCAGGATTAAGAATTTTTACTGCATCCCTTAACCCTGCTAGCTCACATTATATCGGCAAATCTCTCAATACAGATCCTGATGCCTTTCAAACTGAAGAGCACCTATTATATCTAGATTTAGCGGTAGCAGATGAACTAGCTCCTGTAAGCTTCAAAGATAACTCAGTGGCTCTGATGAGCGGCTCTGGAATAACTAACGCCGTAGGCCTAAGTGATAGTTGGATGAACTCCTTTGGACGATTCGATACTCGCTATAGGACTGCTCGGACAACGTCCTTCATATCTCAGCCATTTGGCACGCAAGAATTCGATCTATTCCACGTGGAATCTTTGAGTGATGGAATTTATTCTAATGATAAATTAAAGATCTCTATTAGCGCCATTGTAGCGTCTACAGACAAGGCTGACCAGTATGGATCATTTAATCTCGAAGTAAGAAAGCTTGATGATTTAGACACAGCTAAGCAATATATTGAGACATTCCCCAACTTAAGTCTAGATCCCAACAGCGATCGTTTCATCGGCCGTCAGGTCGGAGACATGAAAGTCAAATATGATTTTGATGCTGAAGATCCCGCAGAGCGCCGACTTGTTATCAGTGGAAAATATCCCAACAAGTCAGCTAATATTAGAGTTGTAATTAACGATAACGTTTATCGAGGCGTAGTTCCCGACGTGGCACTCCCCTTTGGATATCGCGGCATCCCAGTGATGAAAACTTCCGATACCCTTACTGACGTAAGCACTGGAATTCAGTCTTTCGGAAAGCAAGTCACGACTACATCTACAAACAACTTAAGAATGGGAGGAGCATTTTCTTCGGCTGATGCACCTGCTGGTGGCTTAAACCTCATGTTGTCTGGTGCGATTATTCCTCCATTACCCTATAGATTTAAGGTAACTAGAGGTAAGACTAAGCAGACAAGCGTTGGGTTTAAGGGAGCCGTCGGAGAAAATGAAAGAATCGATCCCAGGCTCTATTGGGGAGCAATGACAGCTCAAATTCCAGTTAGTTCTTCTTATAGTACTAGCGGGATTGCCACTCCTTGCTTGGATCCAAACGCTGGAAGCACCTTCAACCCATTAGTCGGCGCTTATACCAGATTTAACGGAATTGAAAAACTTGGAAACTTGGTCACCGGTTCTGGCAAGGACGTATTCAATAACAATAAATTCACCCTTGCAAGAGTCGCTTTAGTTAATACTGAAACGAATTTTTCTACTCTTACAGGGTCAGCCAACGAACACATGATTCAAGCGTGCTACTTCCGAAAGGCAGAAGTGGACGGTAGCGATTATCGAGTATACGATAGCGTTTCTGGCCTCAATAGAATCACTTTTGCTTCACTGATAAATTCTAGCTCAGTCAAGTTTAATCGCTTTACAGATTTTGCCAAATTTACTAATATTTTTTACGGTGGATTTGATGGTGTAAATGCGCTAGATAAAGATATTAGGCTATTGAGGGACCGAGCTGCTTCGACAGATGCTGGCGGAAAGGGCGGTTCAGATTTCACCGGTGGACTTGGATTAAATGGAACTGACGACGCATCCATGTCGGGCGCTGGCTCTCTTAACAACATAATCTTTTCTTATAGAAAAGCAGTAGAGCTGATGACTGATCCCATGATCGTAAATACTAATTTGCTGGCAATTCCTGGGATTAGAGATCCATTTATCACCGATAAAGCCTTAAGACTGAACAGAGAGTATTCAATGGCAATGTTCGTAATGGACATTCAGCACTATGATGAAGACGAGAATAGGCTCTATGATGATTCAGACGCGTTCAGTAATCCTAGAGAAACTGCCGAGCAATTTGACGGCCGCGGCGTGGACAATAATTACGGCGCCACTTATTATCCAGATGTATATCTAAACGATCCTATTAATAATAGGGCAGTAAGAGTTCCATCTTCGGTAGTGGCCTATGGAGCGCTGGGTTATAACGATCTAGTAGCCTATCCTTGGTTTGCACCAGCCGGATTCAATCGTGGATCATTAGGCGCGGTAGTAAACACCGAAGTCAGGCTCTCGACTGCAGATAGAGACAATCTCTACGATGCAAGAATCAATCCAATTGCCAATTTTCCGCAGGGAGGATTTGTAATATTTGGCCAGAAGACGTTGCAGAAAGCGAAATCATCTCTAGATAGAGTTAATGTCCGCAGAATGCTTCTAGAAGTTAAAAGACTGGTGGTTCAAATTGCTGATAAGCTGCTATTTGAGCCCAATACCCCAGCAACCAGACAGAGATTTGTTGGGCAGATTGCTCCAATCTTAGCGCTGGTCCAGTCGCAGCAGGGAATTGAAAAATTCAGTGTAGTTTGTGATGGAACCAATAATACGACAGACGATGTTGAGCAGAATAAGTTGAACGGTAGAATTGTAGTGGTACCAACCAGATCAATTGAATTTATCGCGATAGACTTTATTGTGACAAATAGTGGCGTATTGTTCGTGTAATGAATAAGTATCTAATAGATGGTATTAGGAGAAAATAATGGCAGAACTTACATTTAGAAGCCCTGGAGTTGGTACGAGAGAGATCGATCTCAGCGGACCAACTGCTATTAAGCCTCAGGGTACTCCAGCCGGAGTTATCGGAACCGCACAGCAGGGTCCCGCATTCGTCCCACAGACATTCGCGACCTGGCAAGATTTTGTGGCTATATTCGGTAGCACTGATGGAGCAAAGCTTGGACCACTGGCCATGTACGAGTGGATGAAAAACTCTCGAGCAGGAACTTATTTGAGAGTTCTTGGGGTGGGGACAGGTGCAAAAAGAAGCACTGCAGCTACTTCAGACTCCGATTCTAACTCTATTCAAGCGGGTGGCGTAAAGAACGCCGGATTCACCGTTGGCCAACGGCTCGTCCGCGGGAACGGGTATTTAGGAAATAATGACTTCGCATATTCTACCGCCGAAACTCTTGGTAGAACTTACATGCTCGGCGCTTTCATGTCCTCATCGGCAGGAAGCAGCGTCTTTGAAGATGCGGGACTCCAAGAAGTCGAAGGGGCTGCTAATGCCACCGCGACACTGACAGTTGCTGATGCTCAAGCACTGCCAACCGGTGATGGCGCAATTATTTCTGATGGCGCAACCGCCTCTGGCGGAGGCATATACATGAGTAACAGTTTCACCGCTAGCGGCATGGGGACGGCCTGGTTCACCATTACGTTTCCTGCGTCTACAGGGTTGGTTGGCAACGATGGGGTGAGCCTGAGTGGGCTGACATATACTTTTACAGGCGTTAACAACAATGACATCTACGGCGCCTCCGTAGGTACCCACGAGGTGAAGATTTCGTCCAACGACGGCTCTGGAGGTAATCTCACAGGCTTTGCCAATTTTGCTGCCCGGATCGCCGCCGTCATCAACGGAGACAAAAGCACAGCGAGCATGACGACCGCGGGAGAATGGGGCGGAAGCTGGGCCACCAGTGGAAATGCCATGCTGGCGTTTGGATCGTCTTGGAACTTATGCAACACTTCTGGTGTCGATGGGACTGGCGGAGATCCATTCAGCGTATTTGTTGCGACAGTTGCCAATACCGTTGGAGTCAAGATTCAGTTTCGCGGTTCACAGACGGCAGACACTGGAACTGGTGCTGCAAACTTCGGACCTTGGGGTGGAGCAGGGGCGCTCGGAGCATCGGTCGCCGCTCTAACGCAGACTGGCGCTGGCGGCGGCCTGATAACCCAAGATGCGGCTGGCACAGACCAAGACGTTACTATTGGTACCTCTACTGGTACTGGCGGAGGAACCCCCGCTAACGCGGCAACTGTCGTTGTTACAAATAGTGCTGGCACAGCAACAACACTTACTGCAAATGCAACAGCTAGTGGATTCGTAGTCGGGAGCACATACAGTTCCGTAGCTGCAACAATGAACGAAGCTGTGGCTGCTACGATAGATACTGCGATTGAGGCCATCGGCGCTGCTCAATCAAGCATCAACGTACCAGGCACGTCCCTTGTCACCGTTACGGCTGATGGATCTGGAGAGACTGGAGAGATCGGCAACAGTGCTAAGCTGGGATCCACATCAACGACAACTGGAGTATTTACAGTTCAAGGTGTATCCGGCGCAACACTTGAAGAAAATCTCACTGGTGGAGCTCCTGGAGCTATAAATTCTGTACCAATTCTTCGAGGAGTAGTAATGTGTCCATCTGGAGTCATTGCTTCCCTTAGTGGTTCTGGTTATGATAATAATGCTCCAGTGACAAGCTTTAGGGGCGGCTACGGAATCGACCAGGGCGGCGGATTTATCGGTGATGCGGATGTAACATCCACGCAAGCTTATAACTTTACTATTTTACTTAATGGTCATAAAGACACTGAAGCTTACCCCAGCGTAGTAACTGCTTCACTTTCTCCATGGAGCCCTTCTTACTTGCCAAACGTCCTCAATACGGACCCGATGAAGATTCAAGAAGCCGGCCATTATCTCTACAACTACTACACAGTTAATCCCAATATTGCGGTGGTCACTGGCTCGGGAGTCCTGGCCGGCGGCGAGATGTGGGTACCTACTGGATCTAATTTAGAACCAATTGTATTCCTGCTCACTAGCTCTCTCGGTAGAAATGATGGATCTGCCACAATTCCGAACTATGAAGGATGGCAAGACAGATTCCGGACGGCATTTGCTCCGTGGACCTGTTCCCAGATATTCGGATCTACTAATAAAGATTTATTTAGGCTTCATTCTTTAAACGATGGAATAAACGGAAGCAATCAATTCCGCGTTCAAGTTGAAAATATTAAGAACGGCAAGCTTGATAATTCTTATGGACAGTTTGATGTCATAGTCAAGCGCATCATTCCACCTCTTGGAATTCCCACGAGTGAAGATGCTGCAATTGAGACGTTCAATGGTGTCAATCTAGATCCAAGCTCGGACAATTATATCGGCCGAAGAATTGGTGATTATAACATCTATTACGATTTTGATAAGATGGCCGGCAACCAGAGAGTCGTGGTTGAAGGAACTCACCCCAACGTTTCTAAGCACATCAGGGTGGAAATGCACAAGGATGTTACGAACGGTAATGTTCCTAAGACTGCACTTCCAATTGCATATCGAGGCCCCTATCACCTAGTAACTTCTGGTTCTAGTATTTATTCAGCTGAACTTGCTCCTGCCACACAGTACGGGGGAGATACTCGGTATCTGGCTGGAGAAGGTGCAGAGCTGCAGAGAATGAATGAGCCTCCAAATCCATTGCGCCAGAATATTGCCCTTGGATCTGATCCCTCTCGGGAAGTTAATTCACGACTTCCATGGGGATTCCAGTTCGAGACTCTAGATTCTGCAACGGAGCCTAATCGAAATACAAACGTAGAAACTGCCATCAAGGGTTGGACTAAATACTATCCACACTTTGCGACTAGCGATCAAGCAGCGTGGGTTGGTAATAACGTCGGCGCCTTAGATTCAGGTGGAACCGTTTATGATTCGGATAGATTCAACAATAATTTCTTCTCTATGGAGAGAATTCAGATTCATACCAAGTCTACTGGCGACGTAGTGGATCCAAAAGAGTGGGCATACGCAGTCTATCGCCGCAAGGGCTCTTTGAGCGCTTCGATTCGAAAAGAAGATGGCACTTATAACCAGGGTAGAATGTTGAATGTTAATAAAGACTTCAGCGATCCAGCTTCAACTAAATTTTTGAAGTTCACCTATCCACTGCAGGGCGGATACGATGGAGTTAATATTTTCGATAAAGAAAAGTCTGCTCTTAGTAACTTGGCCTGCGTTAGAGAAATGGATGATGAAAACCAAGGACAGGCAGATGGGCCAACAATCAAGACTTACATGAAAGCTCTCGATGTTATGTCTGAAAAATCAGATGTAGATGTTCAGATTCTTGCAGTTCCAGGTATTAGAGAAACTAAGGTTACTGATCACGCTTTAGAGAAGACTGAAGAGAGATTTGATGCCATTTATATTATGGACATCGAAGAGAAAGATGCTCTCAACAATTTGGTAACAGCATCTAATCTTCAGCCAGTTAGCGTTGGAAACACTGTAGATAACTTTAAGAGTCGAGTCTTAGATACGTCATTTGGAGCTGCATACTTCCCCGATGTATTAGTAACAGACCCCTCTACCCTTACAAATATACGTTGTGCACCGTCGGTTGCAGTAATTGGAGCATTTGCTCTTAATGATAAGGTGGCGTATCCATGGTATGCACCCGCGGGATTCACACGCGGTGCATTAAGCCGAGTAGTTCAATCAACAGTTAATCTTAGCCGTGGAAATCTAGATTCCTTATACGATGCCGACATCAATCCAATTACAAAGTTCCCCACCTCAGAAGGGGTAGTAATATTTGGACAGAAAACTCTTCTTGCAGCCGCCTCGTCTCTTGACAGGGTTAATGTAAGACGACTGTTGATCGATATTCGTAGAAAGGTTAGAAAAATCGCGGACACTTTCCTATTCGAGCCTAATCGAGAGGATACCCTAGCCCGATTCTCAGCCTCTGTTAATCCAGTTCTTACTAGAATTCAACAGCAGCAGGGACTGGATAGGTTCAAAGTTATTATTGATACTACAACGACCACTCAGGCAGATGTAGAAAACAACACAATTAGAGGAAAGATCTTCTTGCAACCAACGAGATCTATCGAATTTATCTCTCTGGACTTTGTTGTTACCAATAATGGTACGGAGATTTAGTAACTAACATGCTAAGCTTAATATTTAGAGATATGAAGGAGTAAAAAATGGCAGAAACACTAGCAGTTGGAGACATGCTTCCTAATAAATTCGAGCCCAAAAGAAAATTTCGGTGGGTATTCGCAATTGAAGGGATTGATGCATTCTTAATGAAGGCTGCGGCCAGACCCAACGTAACAATTTCAGAGCAAGAAATCCAGTATATTAATAGCCGCAGATATTTGGCTGGAAAGCTCAACTACGACGCGATCAGCGTTACGCTATATGATCCGATTGCACCTTCAGGTGCCCAGCAGGTAATGGAATGGGTTCGAACCCACACCGAAACCGTATCTGGAAGATCGGGTTATGCAGACTTTTATAAGAGAGACTGCCAGCTCAAGATGCTTGATCCAGTTGGAACAGTTGTAGAGCTTTGGGATCTCAAAGGGTGTTTTCTAACCTCTGCGGGATTTGGCGATCTAGATTACGGTACGGAAGATCCGACCGAAATTGCACTAACAATTCGATTTGATAATTGCGTACTGCAGTACTGATTTTTTAGCCTAATTTGCTCCATATTAAAAAGGGGAAGCTTTTGCTTCCCCTTTTATTTTACAAGCTACATAATTATATTTGAATTATACTGTAGTTTCTTATAGGAGTAAACGAATGTCAGAAGAAAAAAACGATAGAGGCAAGCGAAACGAAGTGTTCTCGGGAAATAACCCGCAAGGTCTTCCTAGCACAAATGTGATGATGGAAGACTTTGGATTTGAAGTGCCTGTAGAAACAGTTCCGCTTCCGTCAAGAGGGGTAACATATCCCGCGGATTCTCCTATGCACGGAGTCGAAACTTTATCCATTAGGGCAATGACAGCAAGAGAAGAAGATATTCTTACTTCTAAAGCTCTTATTAAAAAGGGCACGGTTATATCAGAGCTGCTAAAATCCTGTATTGTTGATAAGGGTTTTGATCCAGATGCAGCCCTCACTGGAGACCGAAACGCTCTCATGGTCGCTTTGCGAATTACCGGTTATGGCGCTGGGTATAGGGTTGAAGTAGACTGCCCAGCTTGCGGGCAGAGGTCTAAACAAGAATTTAATCTTGCAGAATTGCCTATTAAGAGGTTAGAAATTGATCCTATCTCTTTGGGCGCTAATTTATTTGAATGTGAACTTCCAGTTACGAAAAAGACTGTTAGGTGGCGTTTTCTTTCTGGCAAAGAAGAGAGAGAAATTTCTCAAACTGCAGAAAGAAGAAAGAAACAGGGCCAATTAAACGATAATTTAGTAACCACTAGACTCACGCACTGCTTACAATCAGTTGGCGGCATTACTGATAAGAATAAGCTTAGTTTCTTTATTCGAAATATGCCAGCTAAAGATTCACTATTTTTGCGAAGATACATTGATAAGAACGAACCCGGCATTGACATGAAGTCCTGGATGGATTGTCCAAGCTGCCTAGAGTCGTCGGAGGTAAAGCTCCCTCTGGGAGCCTCGTTTTTTTGGCCTGACGCCGAATGATAAAGAAGTCTATTTAGAAGAGACTTTTTTGCTCATGTATTATATGGGATTTAGTTACTATGAATGTATGACTATACCAATTTATAAACGACGTTGGTTTATTGAAAGGCTTAACACTGAAATCAATAAATCTCAAGGTCAAAATAAGGGCGCTAGTGCCAATGAAGCTAGCGCGCGAGAAATGCAAGGGAGAATGAGAGGGCAAGTTCCAGCAAAACTTCGTAGATTTACATAGTAGTTAATAGTTATAAGTAACTGGGAGTATGCCGTGGAAAATAATACTAGAAAAAAAATAATAGCGAGTTCAGCAGCCTATATTTTGGGCATGCAGCCTAAGGTTGAAATAGAGGGAACTCCAAAGCAAATAAAAAGGTTCAAGGAAGCTTTAGACGCTTCTAAGGACCTTTATTGTATTTTGCAAGAGGGGAATAACCAAGAAGTTCACCAAAAGTTATTAAATAAGAAAAATACTGCTAAAAGATTTTATGATGAGTTTGGCTGGCAGTGGCCGTTCTGAGCCTCAGATTTGTCATCAGATGATTGCCAAACATTCGTTAATGGGAATACTTATCTGATGAGTTAGAATTAATTCTGTGTCATTAGAGGATAGAAGTGGCTGACGAAATCGACGAAAAACAGATTGACTTACAGCGAGAGTTTAATCGTCTTCTTGTTGAGCGCCAAGCCATGCTCAATTCACAGAACCAGACGATGGGCACCCAGGCTAATATAGCCCAGGCTCTCAATAAAATTCTGGGCGAAATGTCGGGTAACGCTGAAGATGGTGCTACTAATTCTAATAATTTAGCAGATGCCCTTAGTCGTGCCCAGCAAGCTGCCAGCTCTAGTTCGGATTCTTCTACTAATTTAGCAGACGCTCTTAGAAGTGCGACTACTGAAGCTGGTAAACTGAAAGAGACTCAGAAAGGCTTCTGGACTAAATTCAAGGAAGGGGTCGAAGACGCCGACAGTTTGTCAGATATCTTAGGAGAAGTTGACAAAATTACTTTTGGAGACATGGTTTCTGGTCTCGGAGCTGCTGCAAAACAGGGTAATATTCTTGCAGCAGCACTTGCTGGTATTTCTCTTGGAGATTTAAGCGCCACATTCAGTAACACGTTTAAACAGATTGGAAGTGTAATAAGCGGAGCGTTCGGCGCAGTTCAAAATATTGGAATGGGTGTCTTTGGTGCTCTTTCTGGCGCAATGGGTCTGTTGGCCGAAGCAGGCCACCAAGCTGGAGGCGGCGGCCTAGAAATTGCTAACGCGTGGGAAGATGTTAAAAAGACTATTTCTACTGTCGGACCCGAATTTGAGGCAGTTAAAACCGCTGTGTCAAATCTTGGGATGGAGGGTGCTAGCCTTGGAGCCATGTTCGGATCAGGCCCTGGTGGAATGGCAAGCGCAATCGCATATGCTGGAGAAGTGGCAGGCGAGCTTGGAAATACCCTTACAAAAATTACAGAAGATTTTGGTAAAAATATAGACTCTTATGTGATCGCCAATAAAGCGCTAGGTCTTTCTGGCGCCGCAATGTCCAACATGCAATTAATGGCAACGCACAGCGGGCAAGAGCTTAGCGATATGCTAGATACCACGGCTCGTGCCACAGTACATCTCTCTCAAACATTCGGTGTCAACGCCAAGGCCATTGGATCGAATCTAGATGAGATGGCAAGCGACTATTCAACGTTCGGGGGTATGTCTGCTGAATCCATGGCCTCAACTGCTGCATATGCTGCCAAGCTTGGTATCGCAATGAAGGATCTGCAGGGAATTACGGCCAAGACCGATGATTTTGAAGGCGCTGCTCAGGCTGCTAGCGAGCTGGCCGGTACTTTTGGAATGACTATTGATACGATGGACCTCATGAGTGCGGATCCAGCTGAAAAGGCTGAAATGATTCGTGAGTCCTTCGCGGAGACAGGCCAATCATTCGAAGACATGAGCCGCCAGGAAAAGGCCAGGATGGCAGATCTTACAGGTATGTCCGAAGAGGCCCTTGCCGGTGCATTTGATCCAGAATTGGCAGAGCTTGGATTAGACGATTTTAATTCTGCTGCAGATGCCGCTGCCGCCGGCGCAATATCTCAAGAAGAAGCAAATCTGATACTTGCTAAATCTATCGATAAAGTATATGAGTCTCTAGGCGGCGGAGGCGCTGATCAGATCGGCGGACCATTCAGCGCATTCTTTGAGGGTGTTGTTAAAGGAATTACCAACTCGGAAGAATTTATCGCACTAGCCCAAAATTTCTACCAAGTGATGGTACTTGCACACGAAGCCGGTGAAAAAGTCGGCCAGCTATTTGTGGATCTCTTTCCTGGGGTTAAGGACTTATTTGAGGGCTTAACAGAGTTTTTTGATCCTGAAAAGTGGAAGGCAGTAATGGGAGAAGTGGTCGGGGCATTCGAAGATTTCTTTAAAGATTTGTCTACAGACCCAGAGAAAGCAGTCCAAACTTTGATGGATAAAATTTTAGCGATCTTTGATAACTTTTTCAAAGGCAATTCAGGCGCAATTGAGAAGATGAAGTCGGGCGCCACCAAAATGATCAATGCAATTGGTGGAATCATTACTGGTATGATCCCATGGCTTACTGAAAAATTAGTAGGCATGATTAGATCACTGGCTGAGACTTTATCGGGTTCAGGCGCAGATCTAGATAGGAATTCTATTGGCGGTGCCTTAATGGGAGCTTTTGGCGATGCATTCTCAGCTTTGATCGATGCATTGCCCACAATAGCTTGGGAATTGTTTAAGGCGTTGGGTCAGGTTTTGTGGGCCCATAAAGGAAAAGTTGCAGCTGCTCTAACTCTGCTTGCTGGCTGGATGGCACTACAGTTCACCATTCAGCTTGGAAAAGCAATCTTATTTGAATATCTTAAAGCAAAAATCTTGAACAAATTGACAGGCAAGATGAAAGATGACCTGCCCGGGCCAGACGAGGCTCCAGGTCCTTCAAAAAGCGTCATGGAGTCTATTGGTGAAAGCATTAAAGCAATCGGAAAGATTAGTCTAGCTGATGTTGGTAAAGCTATCGTAATTGCTGCGATGATTGTGATTTTTGTTGCTGTCTCCATGTACGGCATGGGAGTTGCCATTGCTGCAACAGCCGCAGTTCTCTCTGGCACTTCTTGGGAAGATATGGGCAAGGCAATAATCGCTCTTGGAGTAGCGGTTGGCGCCGTCTGGGTGTTGTCTAAGATAGCAAAAAGTCTTCAGCCTGCAGCCATGCTCCAAGGTGGCCTTGGACTGCTAGCAGGTGCTCTATTCCTTGCAGTATCTGGAGCCGCTTTCGCGGGAGCAATATGGTTAATCGATAAAATATTAGGAAAAATTGATTTCTTGAGAGTGATTGAATTATTCGCCATCGTCGGAATAGCCATTGGTGCCGTTTTCTTGATGGCCATCGCTGGCGTAGCACTTATTGCAGACGGTGGAATAACACTACTTATGGGCGGTCTCGGACTTATAGCCGGTGCTCTGTTCTTAGCAGTATCTGGCTTCGCATTTGGTCTTGCTATCCAGTCCGTATTTGAAACGTTCAAGGGAATCAATTTCATCCGAGCTGCAGAAATTTTTGCCACTCTAGGGATTGCAATCCTGGCCACAGCCGCGCTGGCAGTTTCAGGGGCAGTCCTCACCTTGGCCATTCCAATCTTAATTGCTGCCGTACCAGGTCTTGAAGCAGGTGCTACGCTCATGGAAGTTGGAGCCGGCATATATGCCAAAGCCCTAACTAAAGTTGTAAATACATTCAGCAAGATTCCAGGTGGAATGAAGAAAGTAGAACAAGCCCTAGACGTTCTGTCGTCTTCAATGGGAATCATTGCTGGAATGGCCGTGCTGGGAGCAGCGTTTAGGTTGTTCATGCCACTTGTGGGAATGCTTACGAAAGGTTTAGAGGCTGCTGGTAAGTTTGCTGAAACTGGATTCACGCAAGTTGGGCTAGTATTAAAGGCTATCCAAGGAATTCCCACCGCAGATCCAGCANNNAGGAATTCCCATCGCGGATCCAGCAAAAACCAAGGCAGCCGTAGATATTACTGGAGTTATCGTGGCTGCCATGGCAGACATCGCCGGCTTAGGAATTAAAATGGCAGGAGTTGCAGCTGTTGGATCGCTCTTTGGTGATACGTCCATGGACGATATGATTAACATGTCGGTGAGATTTATAGAGGCCGTGGGAGATACCTTGGCCAAGTTAATCCGGCTACTAGTGAGTGCTGCTGGAAATATGGACGAAAAAGCCATTAAGGGAGCTGAAGCCATTGGTGCAATGCTTGGGGCAGTTTCTTCATTAATTTCTGCGCTGTCAGGACCAATTGACAAAGTAATTGAAGGCCAAGGAGCGATGGACAAGGTTCTGGATTGGTTAACTGATAGTGATAGCGCTGGAGACCAAATTGCATCTGTAGTGGAGGGAATGACAGATCTATTAGATGCAGTTGGTGATGTGATTCCCGATCTAGTAAGATCGATGAAGGCTGGGCTGGCAGACATGCCGGAGGGGGAAGGATTCCTGAACAAAGCGAGAGCTTTCGGAATTGTCCTTGGCGCGATTTCTGAAGTCTTGGGCATGTGGGATGAGTATGACGATAAAATGACTGCACATGACGTAGAAAAAAACAGGGGTGACTTTGAAGGACAGATGAAATTTAAAGCCACCAGGTTCGCTACTGATATCACGAGAATAACGGAGATAATGGAGTGGGAGGGGTGGACATTAGCTGCAGCAGCCCTTAACACCCAAGGATCCTTAAAAATCCCCAGTGGTGCGGGTAGAAACTTTGTGGGTGCAGTGAAGGAATTGTCGACCACGGCGGTCGGAACGGCGTTCTACCTTAATGCAATCTGGAATTCTGGAATAATGGGGTGGGATCAAGCGTGGACTGCAGTAGTTGTTGGAAGGGTTGCTGAGGTTGTGGATGCTTATAATGAACAGGCTGCTTCGTTGGCCTCTATTTCACCAATTAATATTGATGCTGTTTTAGAGACAGTAAACGAAAGTCTGCGTGTCAGGAGAGATAAGATTACAATTGCCGATGGTAATGTTACTATAAACATGAGCTTAAACGTTGTCATGAAGGCCGATGATGTCGCAATTCCGATGATCGAAAGTAATCTCGTCCTTAAGGGATCTAGCGACAAGGTGGCAGGTTTAGGAGACACAACCGCATAACATAAGGAAATAAAATGTCAGACAAAAAGAAAAAAAAGAAAGATAAAGCAAAAACAGAACCCAAGGGGCCGTTTGGCGTGGGTGAAACTGTGGAAGATATCAAAGGTATTGATATTATGAAAATTCTAACTCAAATGAAGGACTCTCCCTTCGATAAATTGACTGAAAAGTTAAATAAGAGCCAAAAACATAATGTGCATATTGAATCTAAGACGCTAATAGAAAAATGGCAAACTGTGATAGATTCGGTAGTGAACAACTTGGAAACTGACGAGCAAAAAGCTGCGTTCAAAGATATGATTTTGAAAAGAGCTGGAATTGAATAGTTAGTTAAAAGAGGAACCCAAGTGTCAGATCCCAAAAATAGTGATTTCACTCCAACTAGTGACCCATCGGCCGACACTGCGCCAGCTGAGCTTGTTGATTTTGAGATCGCTGATTTAAAAGAAGGGAGCGTAGAGACCCTGGGTTCTTTTATGCTTTCTAAAGTGGAAAGAAACTATTACTATCCAGAAGCGCCTCTCCACCAGACAGTGGCCGCTGACCAAGTCGCTGCGAATTTAGGAACTCCTGTCGTTCCAGATATAACTGCGGGGATGGCAGAGGACGAAGACCCTCCTCATGCTTTTATGGCAGACACTTTAGCATCAGCCCAAGCTTATTATGCCACAATTACTGACGGCTCACTTCCTGATGCCATAGGTGGTGGAACTATGGGTCCGCTCACGGGTTTTTTAGATAAGACTAGTCAGACAGAGGGCCACGCCCTTTTAGCTCAGGTTGCAGGAGATGCTTGGAGCACCTCCTTCACCTCGATGCCAAACGAGTCAGATTCAGGAGAAGCCCTCCGGAATAAAGTTTCTGATGTTTTAAAGTATAACCGCTTTTCTCCCGGAGATGATTCTCCCTACATTCAAGACGGTTATTACTCCAGTGGGATGTTCAGCATTCAAAACCAAGTGGGAAGATTCAATGAGGATGCGAATGCGGTGGCTGTAGAGCAATTGGCCAAGATTGCCTTCTCCACCATGCTGGCTGCAACTGGAACAGGAGATTATGCTATTGTTGATGCGGATGGTGAGCCTATCACCACAGATCCAGATTCCCAAGATTCTACTATCGCTATCGGTGTCGGCATAACAACTCAGTTGGCTGTGACAAAGGTTGACGTGAACTCGATGCGTGCTAAAAACGCGGCAGGATTTCCGCGCCCGGCTAGAGAAATAAATCTAGACCTGCGTGAGAACGCGGGGTGGACTGATGCGGATGGGGAATCTGCTGCCGAAGGTCAAATGCACGGTGCCACAGGCCAGCGGCGAAAAGGCACAAATATCGAAGATTTAGGTGCAAAAAATAGCATGTCTTTTGGACAGCTCAATAGCTATCTAGAGCCATTTGATGGTCCACTTCCCACCGGAATGCTGGTGCTGGCAGTTCTCGCTGCCGTGGCCGTACTTATAGCTGGAATTGTTTTGGCTGCAATTATGACCCTCATATTTTTGCTCTTTCCTCCCGGAATGGCCGAAGAGCCTCCAGAGCCGCTACCTTTGGGTGCAGCCTCAGGAGAGCCTGATTTTGGAAAATTTAGCATTCGTAAGTGGCTGATGAAAATGCTTAGAATGCCAATATTAAGGTCTGGTAAAATTTTCTTAATTGCGATGT
>LWDU01039615.1_pt1 | contig 17830 bp, 17 predicted proteins | sample 727161 | NCBI WGS metagenome assembly LWDU01 (sample SAMN04566230, study PRJNA314399) | hydrothermal vent metagenome | isolation source: deep sea hydrothermal plume seawater | place: Mexico: Gulf of California, Guaymas Basin | collected 2004-07-11
TCCTCAATAGCGATCGAGGTCAGCTGCGGCATATTGTGCTCGTCGATCTTGACGGCCAGTGATTCGGGGCGCAGGCGACCACCGTGGCAGTTGGCGCAGATCTGCGAGCCCATGTATTGCTCTAGTTCGCGGCGTTGTTTGTCGTTGGCGCCGTGGAACTTCTCTTCTAAAAATTGGACCACGCCCTCGTATTGGTCGTCGTGCGACCAGGTGTAGTTGCGCAAGTTTGTATAGGTGAAGGTGATCTTCTTGTCGCCGAGGCCGTAGAGGAAACTTTGTTTTTGCGCGTCTTTGAGTTTTTTCCAGGGGGTGTCGAGATCGAAGCCGAGATGCTCGGCGGCGCCTTCATAGAGATGCAGTCGCCAGCGGTTGTTTTCTATCTCGCCTAGTGGTTCGAGCGCGCCGCCGCGGATGCTCTTCGATGGGTCGGGCACCATCAGGTGCTCGCTCATTAAAACTTGTGTGCCAAGGCCGCTGCAGTCGGAGCACATGCCCTGGGGGTTGTTGAAGGAAAACATCTGCGGCGTCGGTTCTTGGTAGGAGATGCCGCAGGTGGTGCAGTCGAAGCTGGCGCTGAGCAGCATGTCGTCGCCGTCGTCGCGGGCAACGATAAAAGAGTCCTGCGCCAGGCGTAGCGCGTTGTCGACGGCTTCTTCTAAACGGGGGCCGGCCTGTTCGCGCAATACAACGCGATCGACGACGACTTCGATATTGTGGCGGCTATAGCGATCGAGTTCGGGGGCTTCGTCGAGGGTGAAGATCTGGCCGTCCACACGTACGCGGATATAACCCGTGCGTTGCAATTCTTCAAAGAGCTCGTGGTATTCGCCTTTGCGCTCCTGGACCACTGGCGCGAGGATATGCAGGTGCGAGTTGAGTGGCAGGGCGCGGATGCGGGCGACGATCTGGTCGCGGCTCTGGGCACCGATTGGTTGGCCGCAGCCGGTGCAGTGCGGAGTGCCGACCCGGGCAGTCGTAGATTTCGGTAATGGTGCCGACGGTGGAGCGGGGATTTTGCCCGGCGGTCTTTTGCGCGATGGAAATGGTCGGGGCCAGACCGGTGATCTGGTCGACGTCGGGTTTTTCCATCTGTCCCAAGAATTGGCGCGCATAGGCCGACAGCGAGGTGACATAGCGGCGTTGGCCTTCGGCGTAGAGGGTGTCGAAGGCCAAGGAGCTTTTGCCCGAACCGGAGACGCCGGTAAAGCAAATTAGCTTATTTTTTGGTAATTCAAGGCTGACATTCTTCAGGTTGTGTACGCGGGCACCGCGGACGACAATATCTTGGGTTTCCATAGATCCTAGGGGCTAAGAAGGGGACTGGAGTTTACTATACGCATGGCAGTTAGCAAATGGCGGGTCAATGGAAAGCGACAAAAGCGGCTGTTGGGGTGTGCTCGAGTGTGGAGAATTGATAGGCGAAAGTGATATTGCTGGTTAAAAACGATATTTGGCCAATTCTGTAGCGCGCGATTATCAAGACTCTAATTCGCTAAAAGTCTAATTTGATAATTCGCTAAAACGACTTTATTTTTAGATGAGATTTATGGCTTGTACACCTTGGTAAAAGGAGGTGTTATGACCCCCATTCTGCGATGTGGTAGATGGACATTTCTTATAGCAGCTATTGCTGTGATGGAGTTGATTTCGGCAAAAGTGCTATGCGCTGCAGATCCGGTTTTGCAGATTCGCATCAGGGCACCGCGAAGCGAATCCGATGTCGCGCACGGCTATTTTCGCGAGTTATTGGCGCTGGCATTAGAGAAGACAGCCGATGAATACGGCCCGGCGAAGGTGGTCGTCACTTCATTGAATATCACGCAAAATAGAGCGCTATCCTACCTAAATAAGAGCGATCATATCAATATAGATTGGGCGGGTACCAATAAAGAGCGGGAAACCACCTATCGACCGATACGGGTCCCATTGAATCTGGGATTGCTCGGTTATAGGATGTTGGCGATCTCTAAAGAAAAAAAAGGGTATTTGATCAGATCAGCACCCTGGCCGAATTAAAAAAGCTATCCGCTTGCCAAGGGGCCCATTGGCCGGATAGCGATATCTTGCAGGAGGCTGGGTTCAAAGTGATGCGCGTCGTTAAATTCGAGAGCATGTATGACATGCTTCTGGCGGGCCGTTGCGATTATTTTCCCAGGAGCGTTGCCGAAGGCTATGGAGAAGTCGCAAGCATTGCTCCTGATCGGCTAATGGCCTATGACCGGATTATCGTAGCGTATAGGTTTCCGATGTACTTTTTTGTCGGCAAGGATAATGCGGCACTGGCCGTCCGGGTTGAAAAAGGATTATTGGCGGCGTTGGATGATGGTTCATTTTTGGCGTTGTTAAAAAAACATCCAGTGACTAGTAAGGTGTTCCCACTCAGCCGATACAAAGACACGAAGGTTTTTTGGATCGAGAATTCTCATCTGTCGGAACAGACGCCGGTGGCCAAAAAAAACTATTGGCTGAAGATCGGCGAGTAGGCGGTCGCAACTTATCTCGATAGCAGATTGCCGCGAAAAGGTTCGCGTTTGCCTACCGACCGTGCTAGCTGCGGGAACAAATCGTCATGCACTTCCATCGGCTGCTGCATATGCACCATGCGCGCCTCGTCGGCGGTGTCGATCATAGTGGGGAAGTACATTCCTGCGCCAGTATCGAGCTTGCCGCCTCCGGGCGAGTGCATGCTGAGGTAGTGGCGTAGCGTCTCCATGTCAGCGGGAGTTTTCGCGTGACGGGTACAGTTCATAGTGAACATGCGGCGGCGCTTGCTGCCGCCAAAAGAAGCGTGGTAGAGGTCGTGGTTGAAGATGACTACGTCGCCGGGCCTGCTTTCGAGCGCGACGCTGCCGGGGAAATCGCGGGGTTCAACACCGAATAATGCGGCGGACTCGTTGCTGTTGATCTTTTGTTGGCGAATGAAGTGTTTCGGGTTCTGGCTACCGGGGATCACGCGCAGGCAACCGCTGTCTCGTTTTGCTTCATCCAAATAAAACGCGGTCTTCGTTGCCCACAGTTGCCCCCAATTGCCGTCGGGGTGCCAGCCGGTGTCGCCGGTGTAGTAATTGCCGTCGCCGCTGCAATAATTGAAATCCTCTCCGGTGACGCCGCCGATCAGGCCAAGCACGCCGGTGTGGTCCATTAGTGCGCACAGTTCAGGGGTGTGTTCGATCGGCCCGCCGAGCATCGTGCGTATGCTGCCGTCGTGTTTGTCGCCGCCGCCCCAGTTTTGTATTGACCAGTCAAAGGCCTGTGTTACGGTTGCTACTTCGCTGGGTGTCAATAGCTCGCGGACGACTAAGTAGCCAAAGGTCTTGAAGAAGGCGACTTGTTGCTCGGTTAGTTGCATGGCGTTCGCTCCCAGTTAGTCCGGTAACTCCACATTTGCATGCTGCACTTCTTCATAGGGCTGTAGCCAAGCTGTCGATTCGTCGTGGATCTCGACCACCTAGAATGATTGCCCCAGGGATTGTCTTCAGTCCGTATTTCGTGGTGATTTTTTCTTTGACCTGATCGTTGTCACGGACCATGAGACCGCAGTGTTTTTTGTGGCCGGATTGTAGCTCTTGCACCTCGAAAATGGCCAGAAACTGGTGGTTGCCGAGCGCGAAAAACACGTCGCCTTCGCCGGCCTCTTGCAGTTTGAGATTGAAGACCTCGGTGTAGAATTCAATTGTTTTTTCGCTATCGTCTACTTCGATGGCGATGTGATTACAGCCGAATACGCGGACGGCCATAGGATTTCTCCTGCAGGGGTAATGGATGAATTGCCCACCGCGGTGTAATAGTGTCTTATCCGCGAAAATAGATAATTTGCTATAGCGGATCAAGGCCGCTTGACGCCCTTTTTTTCGCGATGTATACTGAATTTTCTACATTAAGTACATATCAACTGATTACCCTATATAGAGGAGTTTCTGCAATGATCAAGTTAGGCGCGAATTCGGTGCTCTTTGCCGGTTTTGATTTAGAGACGGCGATGAAGCATATCCACATGGCGGGTTATGACGGTGTTGAACTATCGGCGATCAAGGGGATGTGCGAGCATCTCGAACTCGACAACTGGAAGGCGCAAGCCAATCAGATCAAGGAGCTGGCGGAAAAATACGAACTGGACCTGCTGGCGATGGAACATGGCGCGCTCGACGAGCAGCGGCTGATGTTGGCTTTTGAGGCGGGCGCCGAGATCGGTATCCCGGTGATCAATGTCGGACCGGGCGGCAAGAGCGGGGTGATCGAAGACCTGGAGCGGCAGGCCGCGTTATTAAATAAGATGGCGGATAAGGCGCACGAATTTGGGGTGACGCTTTGCGTTAAGGCGCATGTAGGCGCGTGTATCGACAATACGCCGACGACGTTGCGGGCGATGGAGATGATTGACTCGCCGGGTTTTGGCGTCGACATGGACCCGAGCCATATACACCGGGCGGGCGAGAATACGGTCGAGGCCTTGTCGGCGGTTATTGCGCGGGTCAAGCACGTGCATATACGCGATTGCGCGGTGCCCGAGGGCGGCCCCGGGGCGCCGGAGTTGCAGGCGTGCGGGCGTGGCAATATCGATTTGGCCGGGTATATCCGCGTGTTGCACGAGTCGGGCTTGGATGTGGCGGCGGATTTAGAGGTGATTGGGGCAAAAGAGTATGAGTTGGGGCAAGTGGCGACGATTGCGGCGGAGAGTCGGGGGTATTTGAACGCTTGTTTGAAGGCTTGCGGCGCGAGGTAATCGGTTGGCGTCGGGAGAGGTTTTCGTGCGCATTTGACGTTGGGGCGGGTGCGGCAGGGCGTGCAAGCACGGCAAAGCGATTGGCTGAAGGATCCGGCGCGATTGGCGTTTCGGGTGGACTGGGTCGAGCTTATTGGAAGTCTGTTGAAGCCGGGTGGGGCGGAGTATCAGACGTTGTGTCGGGTGGGGCTCAAGAGTTGAGGGGTCTGAAGAGGCCGAAGGAGCTGGTGTAGCTGTGCAGGTGGGTGTCGGGGCCGACCGGACCGATTTCGCCGCTGCAGAAAAAGCCGCCCAAGGGCACTTCGCCGACGGTTTGGAAGAAGGCGTTGGAGTCGTGGTCGGGTTGGCCGAAGAGGCCTTGGCCGCGGCCGGTGCAGGTGAAGAGCAGGGCGCCGGCGGGTGGTGTGGTGGTTTTTGTTTCCTGGTAGTGGTCTAAGAGCACGTTTAGGTCATCGCTAGCGGCGTCGGCGTCGCGCAGGTGGAATTGCACGGTCTGGCCTTGGCGCAACTCTTCGCCGATGGCGAGGAAACCGCGCTCCTGGTCCATGTGGATCACGTTGCGCATAAGATACTCGCCCGGCTCGAGGTCGATTTTGAGTTCGGTGGAGGCGACGCCGATATGCAGTGCGTAGCGCATGCGCTCCTGGTCTTCGGAGGGCAGCGACTGATAGAGGGCGGCGAGGATCTCGAAGGCGGGTTGGCCGTCGAGTTCGTGCAGGATGTGTTCCTCGCAGGTGGTGATGGTCATCGGCGGGCCGATGGGTCGACACCCTTGGGCGACGATGGTGTCGACCTGTATATTGCCCTGGAGCGCGACGCCGACCAGACCCGTGCGGTGTAGTGAATCATTGACAAAGAGCGTATTGCCTTCGATGATCGACGCTAGACCCCCGATCTGCACGGCGTTGGGATAGGCGTAGTCGATGCCGGCGAGCAAGGGCCGGGGGTCGCAGGGCGGCGGACCCATCGGGTCGGCGAGCAGGACAAAATAAGCCGGTTGGTCACGAGGCACGCCGAGCGCCTGTTCCCAGGCCTCCGGGCCTTCGTCGGGTCCGGGGTATTGGTCGAGGTGGAAGGTGTGCAGTTCAACGCCGGGCAGGCGGGCGGCGGATAGCGAAAGCGCGGGCTGTTGCTCGATCTCGCGCGAGCCGCCGACGATGCCGGCCGCAGTACAGCCGACAAATGCGCGCGGGGCGAAATGCGCGCGGATCAGTTCCGAGATCTGCGCAAAACTGTCGGCGTAGTGCGGCGAGACGAAAGCGCAGACCAAGTCGGCGTGCGGGCCTTCCAGCTGTTCGCTGATGGCGCGCTTGATCTCGGTGAGTGCCGAAGCGGCGTCTAGTTGCATTGATATGGCGGAAGCCCATTGCATAGTGGTGGTATATAAACACAATTCGAGTGCAGGTTCAAGCCCACAGACAAAGGAGCGCTCATGGCCGGCAGACCCTATATTCTTGCGGAGACGAATTGGAAGACGGTCAAGGCGACCGACTACGAGGTGGCGGTCTTGCCGTGGGGGGCGACCGAAGCGCACAACTACCATCTGCCCTATTCGACCGATGTGGTGCAGTGCGACGAGATCGCCGCCGAAGCGGCGCGCATCGCCTGGGCGCGCGAAGCCAAAGTGGTTGTGCTGCCGACCGTGCCCTTCGGGGTGAATACCGGGCAGCTCGATATCAAGCTCGATCTGAACCTCAACCCTTCGACGCAATTGGCGGTATTGGGGGATTTGGTCGAGGCGCTGGAGCACCAGAACATTCCGAAACTGCTGATTATGAACGGCCACGGCGGCAATGATTTCAAGCAGATGGTGCGCGAATTATTGCCGCGCTACGAGGTTTTTATTTGCTGTATGGATTGGTTTAATACCGTGCCGGACGGACTCTTCGTCGAGGACGGCGACCACGCCGATGAGATGGAGACGAGTATGATGCAGTACTTGCGTCCAGATTGGGTGTTGCCATTGTCTGAAGCTGGGGACGGGTACGAGCACAAGTTCAAGATTGCCGCGCTCAAGGAGGGTTGGGTCTGGACCCAGCGCGATTGGACGCGGGCAACGGCCGATACAGGCATCGGCAACCCCCATCTGGCGACGCCGGATAAGGGGAAGCGTTGTTTGCAACAGGCCGGGGCACAAATCGCGGAGTTCCTGGTGGATTTCGCCGCCGCGGATGTCGACGATTTATACGAGTAGATGAGGTCGAGTGGAATTTTACGCGTTTGTCATACCAGGTTTGGAAGAAATCGCCGGGCAGGAGATCGTCGAACGCTTCGGTGCGCAGTTGGGTGGGCACCGCCGGGGTATTGTCTTTTTTAGGTGGGACGGGGATCCGGCCGCACTGTTGGGACTGACGACAACCGAGGACGTTTTTGCGCTCGTCGGTCGCGGCAAGGTATCGACCGAACGCGAGGGGCTGGAGGAGGCTGGCGCGCTGGTCGCCGATTCGCCGCTTTTTGAAGAGGCGGTAAGTGCGCATCGCCGGGCTCGGCCGAAAAAGGTCAAACGCATCAGTTTCCGCGTTGTCGCCCAGCGGCACGGGGGGCGGCAGCACTATATGCGCAAGGAGATGCGCAGGGAGATGGAGCGGGCGATTTCCTGGCGTTTTTCGAAGTGGAAACGGCTGGACGAAGACGCGCTGATCGAAGTGTGGGATTTGGAAACGGGTGGTGAATTGCTAGTAGGGGTGCGGCTTTCGGACCGCACAATGCGCCACCGGACCTACAAGGAAGCGCAGATCGAGGCGTCGCTCAGACCGACATTGGCCCGGGCGATGGTACGTTTGGCGGAACCGGCTGACGGCGATGTTTTTCTCGATCCGATGTGCGGGGCCGGGACGATCCTTATCGAGCGTGGTGAGTACGGCCGTTATGGCCAGCTTTTGGGGGGGGATATCCGCGCCCAAGCCGTCGCCGCGACTCGCACGAATATCGGGCCGCGCTACAAACCGATCGAAGTGCGCGAATGGGACGCGGGTAGCTTGCCGCTCAATGACGGCAGCGTTGACCGAGTGGTGTGCAATCTGCCCTTCGGCAAGAAGATCGGCGACCCGTGGGAGATGCGTTCGCTTTACGAGCGCTTCGTGCCCGAAGTGGATCGGGTGCTCAAGAGCGGCGGCGCGGCGGTGTTGCTGACGAGCGAACGCAAGGTCTTGGAGTTGGCGCTGCGTGAGGCGAAGATGCTCTACCTGGAGCGCTTAGTGCCGGTCGAAGTCCTGGGTCAGAGGGCTTTTTTCTTTAAGTTGAAAAAGGCTACTTAAGCAGGATCAGCCGTCGCGTCAAAATGCCGTAGTCGGTCTGTAGGCGGTAGAAGTAGAGTCCGCTGGCCACGCGCTGGCCACGATTGTTTTTCCCATCCCATATTGCAGTATAGGCTCCCGCCGATTCGAAGGAATTTTTGAGTTGGCGCACGCTTTGGCCCTGTGCGTTATACAGGGTTAGTGTCGTGCGCGTGGCTCCGGGCAGGCGATAGGCGATCTGGGTTTGCGCGTTGAAGGGATTCGGTTTATTCTGTGCGAGCGCGTAGGCCTCGGGGCCGGTGGCGGATGCGCTGACGGCGGTTTCTACGACCGGCGCTTCGATGCGCAAAATGGTGTGGTGCACGAAATCGGTGGAAAGGTAGAGATGGCCGGCGGTATCCTGTGCCAGGCCGACCGGGGTGCCCCAGACGCTGCGCCCGGTTTCCGGGATAGATCCAAGGCCGGTGAGAAAGTCAGCCAAGCGAGCGTTGGAACCGTCGGGCTCGCTGAAGAGGGTAACGACTTTCCAACCGGGTACGGCGGCGTTATGGCCGGCGCGGAAGACCACGAAGGCCGCGTCGCGGTAGCGGGCGGGGAAGGTTCGGCCGGTGTTGAAGTGGATGGCCATCGGTGCCAGGCGTGCTGGGGCTACGGCAATGGGATCGGGCATGGTGCGCACGAGGGCGCGGTCGGCGTCGGTCAGCGGTAAGACGGCTTTATAGGCCGGGATGTTGAAATCGACGAGCGTCCGGCCGGCGTAGGCGAAGGGCCAGCCGTGGAATGATCCATTGCGGGCGATATAGACGGTTTCCGGCGGCAAGGTGTTGCCCTGGCGGTCGTGGCCGTTGACGGTGACCCACAATTCGTTGGTCTGCGGGTGCAGGGCCAGGCCGGCGGCGTTGCGCAGGCCGCTGGCATAGATGCGACGGTTGGCCCCATCGAGATCGAAGGCGAGTACGGTCGCCCGTTCGGGGTCGAGCTCGCGGCAAAGATCACAGGTCGAGCCGACGGATACGTAAATCCGTTGGTTAACCTCGTCGAAGGCGAGAGTACGGGTCGGGTGGATATCTTCGACCGGTGCTGGAGTTTCGTCGCCGGGTTCGCGGCCCTGGTAGACGTTGTCGGAGGAGGGTAATACGGCCAACAGATCGCGACGCTCGTAAAAACCATCGTTGTTTTCGTCAATGAGGCGGACGAGCTGGTGGTTGTCGGCGGCGTAGAGGTCGCCTTTATAAAAGGCCAAGCTGTGGATGCGGCGGAAACCGTTGGCGACGACGACGCGCTCGTCGGCGACGCCGTCCTGGTCGCGGTCGGGTAGGGCGACGATCTGTCCTTTGTTTTCGCCGGGCACGCGCATATTGGCCACGTGCAACACACCCTCGTCATCGAAAGCCATAAAGCGGGGGCCGAAAAGGCCGTCGGCGGCAAAGACACGGGCGCTGAAGCCGGGCGGCAAATTGAGCGTGAGATCCTCATCGCCGAGCTGGGCGCGGAAGCGCTGGGGGATCTCGATGGTGACGGGTTGTAAGTTGAGATCGACGGTGGGGGTGAGCTCTTGGGCGGTGCCGGTTGTGGTGATGATGTAGACGGCGAGCAGTGCGATGTAGATGATTGTGGGCATAGTAGGTTATCGGTGGCGGTTTGACGCGCCATATATAGGTTTAATATCGTTCTGCTGAATAGTACGGTATTTATACAATATATAAAGGAGTCTGTAATGGGAGCGTTTGATGGTAAAATAGTAATTGTCACCGGTGGAGCCAAGGGCATCGGCGCTGGGATCTCGCGGGCTTTTGCCGGTGAGGGCGCGCGGGTCGCCGCATTGGATGTCGACGCGGAGGCAGGAGCTTTGATCGCGGCCGAGGGCGAGGGGCTGGCCGGTGAGATACATTATTTTAACGCCGACGTGTCGCAAGACGAGGTTTGCCGGGATACGGTGGGCCAGATTGTCGGCGATTTGGGGGGGGTTGATGTATTGTGCAATAATGTCGGTATCCAGCCGGTGTCGAGTTATCTGCCGGCGCACGAATTGCCGGTGGAGATGTGGGATCGCATTATTGGCGTCAACCTGAAAAGCCATTTCCTGATGGCTCGCTATTGCCTGCCGGGCATGATGGAACGCCGTGCGGGGGTGATTATCAATACGGCGAGTGTGCAGGGGGTGCAGTCGGCGTTGGGCGTATCGGCTTATGCGGCGAGCAAGGGCGGCATACTCTCGTTAACGCGGCAGTTGGCATTGGAGTACGCAAAATACGGGATCAGGGTTTTGGCGGTGAATCCCGGTGGTATCGACACACCATTGGTCGACGAGTTGGTCGAGGCTTTGGGGCAGGATCGCAAGGAGTTTGAAGAAGGTTATGCCAAGATCCATCCGCTGCGACGCTATGGCCAACCCGTGGATATCGCCAATGCGGTATTGTTTTTGGCCAGCGACAAAGCCTCGTTTATGACGGGAGAGAATGTCAGTGTCGATGGCGGACTGCTGGCCAAGGGAGCGTGGGCGGATTTGGAGGCTTGAAGCTGTCGATAGAGTTTTTCGTGCGAGCCGGCCTCAGCAGAGGCCGGCTCTTTTTGTTCTTGGTAGTTGAGTCGTGTGCTATCCGATAATCCAATGAGGTGCTCAACCGCGTGAAGGCTCGGGCATTTCCTCGCGTGCCTTGCGGGCTAGCTCGGCTAGCTCGCCGTCGTTGGCCATCGGCTGTTCGAGGTGCACCATGCGCTCGGGGCCAGCGGTGGCAATCATCTTCTCGCCGTATTTGCGCTCGAACCAGAAACGCGCGGAGCCGGCGATATAATCGCGCAGGTCCTGCAGGCGGTCTTCGGGGTAGCGCTGGCAGAGGTTCATTGTGAACATCCGGCGGCGCCCGCCGCCGCCGAAGGCTGCGTGTTTAGTGTTGTGGTTGAAACATACGACGTCTCCGGGTTGCGTTTCGAGGGCCATAGCGGGGACGTCGGCGCCGCAGATGCCCCACTGGTCTTCGCTTTGACGTGCATTCTCCTGCAAGGCACCGGCATAACCTTCACCTTCGCGCTGGCTGCCGGGAATCACCCGCAGTGCGCCGGTGTCGCGGGTGAGCGGATCGAGGTAGAACGCAATTTTGATATGCAACGGGTCGGCAGCGGATTTCCAGCCGTCGGAATGCCATTGCGTATCGCCGACATAGTAGTTGCCGTCGCTACCCATATAATTGAAGTCGTCGCCTAGCAGCGGTTTGGTGAGGCCGAGGATGCGCTCGTCGTCGAGCAGCGAGCAGAGCGTTTCATGTTGATCGATGAAGGGCACGATACAGGAGCGGGCTTGGCCGTCGTGCGGTTGGCCGTTGTGGCCGCCGCCGTGTTGTTGCCAGATTTCTTCGAAGGCGGCGATGATTTCTTGTGCGCGGTCGGCGAGCAGGCCGGGTAGGCCGAGGTAGCCGAAGGTTTGGAAGAATTGGATTTGTGTCGGGGTTAGGTGGTGGTGTTGCATGGCGTGGGCCTTTCTCAGCGATTTAAATAGGCCTCGATAATGTTGATGACCAGGGCGATATCGTGGCGTGCTTCGTCTAAGGGGGTACGCGGCGTCTTGTTTTCCGTAATGCAAGTGTGGAAGTGTTTGAGCTCGCGCACGAAAGCGCTTTCCCAGGCGATGGCTGGGCATTGTGTGATGGCCTCGCCGGTCGCGTCGAGAGTTTGTACTGCAAGAGTCGAGAGGATGCCGCGCGAAAAACCGGTCGGGTACGAAAGCAATATGCGGCGGTCGTCGCCGCAGACTTCGAGGGTTTCCTTGAAGTCGCGCACGTCTTTCAACTCGACCCAGGTGGCCGAACAGCGCGCGCCGCCAGGATAGGCGAGGATGGTGCTGATGCCCCAGCCATTGTACCAGATTTCGGTGCTGACGATTTTTTCCGGCACGCCCATCAGGTGCCTGAGGCCGTAGAGATCATGGATCATGCTGCCGGCGAGGTGGCCGAAGGCGCTTTTGATGTCGTCGGGGACTTCACCGATGGCCTCGCGCACGGCGGCCTCGCGCGCGGCGCGGGTTTTTTCGATCTCGGCAGTGGGCAGGTCGGCCGGGTCCGAGCGGTGCAGGCGGAAGTGCGCCAAATGATGTGAATTGTTGGTGTGCAGGTGGTGGATCTGCACGAAGCGGATCGGACCCATGCTTTGCGCCTCGCGCTCGGCGGCTTCGAAGGCCGGGTCGTAGACCTTCATATACCCGGCTTGACCGACGGTGCCGGCGGCCTGTTGCGCGGCGATGATTTTATCGGCTTCCTGCAACGAGAAACAGATTGGTTTTTCGATGAAGACGTGTTTGCCGGCGGCGAAGGCGGCGACAGCGATTTCAGTCTTGGGGTCGGTGTGGCAGAGGATCACCGCGTCTAAATCAGCGGCGAGCAATTCGCGCCAGTCACCGGTGTGGCGCGGCACGTGGTATTCTTCGGCGACGGTCTGTGCGAGCTTTGGCGAGAGGTCGCACAGCATTTCGACTGAAAATAAGTCTTTGAGTATAGCGAGGTTGGGCAGATGGTGGACTTGCGCGATCGCGCCGCTACCGATGATGCCGATGCGGAGGGGAGCCATATTAACCTACCTTTCCTGCGCGGGGCGTGAGATCGTTCCAGAGTTCGTCCATTGCGGTAATTTTTTTATGGCTTTGGTAGACGCCTTGCCACATCTGCTCGCGGATCGCACCGGCTTTTTCTTTATCGCCGTCGGCAAGCGCCGCTTTGAGTTGGCCTTTGTATTTTATTTGCAAATCCGCGTTGTAGCGGGCGGCCTGGGCAAAGGCGCTAGCCGCGTCGACGAATGTGTCGATTAACTCGTCGACCGGTGTTTCGGTGTCGGTCTCGACGTCGTAGGAACTGGAGGGTTGGAAGGCGGTTGGGTGGCGGGTGCCGTCGGGGTCGCGGCCGGTGTGGGTGGGTTGGATATGCGGGGTGACCGACAGATACATGATCATCGGCTCAGCGCTGGTGACGCGCACCTGGTGGATCTCGTCGGGCAGGGTCAGGCAGAGTTGGCCGGCGTGTAGTTCTTGTTCCTCGCCTTCGATGTCGAAAATGCAACTGCCTTGGAGGATGAGGAAGATCTCGTGGCCGAGGTCGTGGCTGTGGCGGCCGGCGACTTGGCCGGGTTCCATGCGCAGGAAACGGGAACGGATGTGTGGGGTTACGAGCAGGTTTTTTATGTGGTCTTCGTTGTGGTAGTCGAAGATTTGCAAGGGCATAAGATTGGACTCCTTAGGCTGGTTGCATTCGCGGTGGACGGGTCGTTATGGGCTATGCCCTTCGCTCATTCTCGCCCGACATCCTGTGTCGGGCTCGCAGTCCCCTTGCGCCGTTTGCTGCGGCTCCAGGGGACTGCAAAGCCGCTGTGGGCGTATTCTATAACGGCCCTCGGTCGTTGCTATTTCCAGCAACGGTCTATTCCTTCAATGATTGGTATTAGCATTGGACAACCACCCAATATCGCGGCAATTATAATCTATCGAACAGTAGCTAATGGTTAACTCTTAGCCTATTCCCAACACCTCCTTGACCCGCGCCGCCAACAGCTCCTCGTCGCCTTCTTGTACGGTGTGCATATGGAAATGCAGTTGGCCGGGGGTGGCTTCCATCCAGATAGAGGGATTGCCGTTGCGCAACGCGGTTTCTATTTCTGCGGAAGTCTGGCCGAGGACTTTTTCGTCGAGCGTGAGCGTGAGCGTTGGTGAATTGTCACTGGAGATCGCTGCTTTGGGCAGTGCGCCCAATTGTCGGCGCAGGTTGTCCGCGCGAAGTGCCGCTTGCTGGTGGCGGGCGTCGTGGTCCATGGAGAGCCAGCGGCGCAGGGCGACGACCACACCGACGACTTCCTGACGGTCGATTTTTAGCGGGCGGCCGACGCCGGGCAGTTCGCGGGTTTCGAAGCAGGCGAAGCTGTGCAGGTGGGCTGCTTCGATGAGGTCTTTGCGGCCGCAGAGGATGCCCGATGAGTTGGGGGCACCGAAGTATTTGGCGCCGTAGCCGACCAGGTCCGCGCCCATCGCGGTGTATTTGCTAAAGCCTTCTAAGGGGTAGACGTCGAAGGCGGCGTCGACGATGACGGGTGCGTTGTGTTCGTGGGCGATGCGGATTGTCTCTGCAACGGAGAGGATATTGGCCGGGTTGTCGATCATCGGATAGAGTACGGCGGCGGTATCGTCGTTTATGGCTCGGGCGAGTTGCTCGGCTGTGGTGCCGGCTTCGTTACCAGCTTCGATAAGGGTGGTGCCGGGCAAGCGTACGACGCGGTCGTATTTGTAGCGTTGGGCTCTTTGTATAACCACTTCGTTTTTTAGGCCGGTGGCGTTGGGCAGGCGGGCCATCTTATTGGGGTCGGTGCCGGTGATGCAAGCGGAGGTGCCCAGGACTAGGGCGGCGGCGCACCCCGGGGTGATCAGTGCCGCTTCGGCTTGGATCATTTCGGCGACGATGCGGCCGGTGCTCTGCAAGAGCTCGTCCATGTCGACGTAGTAACGGCCGGCCAGTTGCATTGCCGCGAGGATCTCCGGGGCGGGGGCGGAGCCGCCGAGGAAAGTGCGATTGCCGAGCGCGTTGATCACGGGGATGGCACCCATGTCGGCGTAGAGGTCTATGGCATCTTTATTCATCGGTGTAGTCTCCGTTGAGCCCGGTGGTCCCCGGTAGGTGGTTGGGTGGTATCATTAATAGCGGCAGGCCATTGTGGCGCAGTCTAAACTGCAAGTAGTCGAGTTGCGGGTTTTGCGGCGTCCGGGCTCCGATGAGTTTGGGTTGCAGGAAGTTGGGCGAGAAAAATTGCGAGTAGGGACGTTCGATAAGGTCGACCGGTTCGTCGACGGGCAGGCCGGCCTTTTCTTTGGCGAGATTTATAGCGATCTCCAAACCGCAGAGGCGATCGACTAGGCCTATTTCCACTGCTCGTTGGCCAGTCCAGACCCGGCCTTGTGCGATGGCCTCGATTTCGTCGATAGATTTATCGCGACCGCTGGCGACTTTGGCGACAAAATCGGCATAGAGCGCGCGGATGATATGTTCCATCCGATTTTTTTCATCGTCGCTGAGGTTGCGGTCGGGTAGGCTTAGGCCAATAAGTGGCAGAGCCACGCCGAAGGGTAAGTCGGCGTGGCGGCCCACTTGTACGTGGTCGGTGCTCAGGCCAATTTTTTCTTTTAGGCCCTTGTTATAGGCCCAGCCGGCGATGACGCCGATCGAACCAGTGATTGTATTGGGGGCGGCGACGATGGCATCGCCATACATCGAAATCATATAACCGCCCGAAGCGGCGACAAAACCCTGGGAGACGACGACGGGTTTTTGCCCACGGCATTTTTGCACGGCGGCGGCGACCAAGTCCGAGGGCAGCACGTCTCCGCCCGGTGAATCGACGCGCAAGACCACGGCATCGGGGTGCGGGCGTGCAGGCCGGTGTCCATGGCGCAGACGCCTAGTGCGTAAACGATAGCCACTTTTTTGCGGGCGCCCCAGCGTCGGTTCATAGGGCGAGGGTAGGAGGCGGGCGATATCAGGGCGTGCGGGGCTGCCTCCAGCTCTTCTATTATCGCGTCTATTTCGTGCCAACGGGCCAAGCGGTCGACTAGCCCCGCGTTGAGTGCTTCGTGCGGCAGGAAGACGGTTGTGTCGTCGACGAGGTGGTCGAAGACTGCGGGTTGCAATGAGCGGTCTTTGCTGATTTCTTCGCGGGCCAGGTTATACCAGTCGTCGAGCAGAGCTTGCAGTTGTTCGCGCTCACCGTTGGACATTGCGTCGCGCGCATATGTTTCGGCCATCGACTTGTATTTGAAAAAACGCCATTCTTCGAAGCCGATGCCTAACTTGTCGAGTGCGCCTTTGAAATAGGTCTGGCCGGCGAGGTAACCTTGCAGCCCGATCATGCCGGCCGGATCTAGTACTAGGTAGTCGGCGACGGAGGCGAAATGGTAGCCGGAAATGTCGACGCGGTCTATATAGACGACGATGCGTTTGCCGTCGGCGCGGAACTGGCGCAGCTTCTCGCGCAATTCCCAGGCCATCTCGGGGTTGGCGCGCATGCCCGAGGTGTTGATGGCGATGCCCTTGATCGCGGGATCGCGGCGGGCGCGTTCGATCAGGGCCAAAAGCTCGACCAGGGTTTGCGATTTGTCGAAGAAGGCGTAGCGGCGGTGGCGGATCGAGCCGAGCAAATCGAGTTGCAAATAAAGTGGTTGCGGTGGGAATAGTGTGTGCAGGGCATTGCCCTGTTGAGATCCGAACCGGATGGCGTAGGTGGCGAAGGTGTGCTCGTTGTCCTGGTCGAAGCGCGATTGCGTCTGCAGGTCGGCTGCACCCAGCCCAAAGCGCAGGCCGAGGCTGATCGTGCGGTTGTCGAAATAGCGGCCGGTCAGCGCTAGTCCGGGTCGGAGTTCGAGGATGGCTCCTGCGCTCCAGAAGTCTTTCGCGCCGGTTATCGCGCTGGCGTAATCGCCGAAGAAGGTCAGGTGCTCGCTGCTAAAAGGCCGCAATGCCAGGTCAAACGCCCCCTCGCGTTCGGAGAGGGAGAAAGTCGAGGTCAGGGTGGCTCCAGCGGAGAGCCGGGGGGAAGGGCGCCAAAGCCCGCCGAGCGCGAAGTGGCTATCGCGTCCGAATAGGTGAGTCTCTCCACCGGCCCAACCCGCTGCGAGACCGATCCCGAAACCGCGGTCGCCGCCGCTAAAGCCCAACCGGTATTCGCTGATGGCGCGACCGTGCCCTTCTTGGCGGATCATGCCGAAACCCAGATGTGGGAAGGCGGTGAAGAGTCCCCATTGATTGCTCGGGGCGAAGCGACCGGGCGCAGTCGACCAGACGAAGGCGTTCTCCATGCGTTCGACATAGTTGAGCAATGCGGGATTGGCGTAGCCGTAGAGCCCGGCGTCGAGCCCGCCGACGGCGGCCAGAGAGAATTCGCTGCGTTCGGCGTAGGGTATAAACGAGGTTTGCGCGTCGGCCGGGGCGATGGCAAATACGCAGTACAGGACTTTGAGCAAGGCCCTTATGCCTTTATACTTAGTATTCATTTCCTGTATGAAACGGCCTGTGGGGCCGCCTGTCAACAGAAGGGGAACAAATGAGCGAAAAAATACCGCGTCTGCCCGACGAACACTTGGGCCGCGCCCGAGAGATCGTCGGGCAGAAACGCACCAAGCAGAAGTGTAAGGTTTGTTATGACCGGGGTTATATTGGCACCAACCAGGACAATATGCTGGTGCCTTGTTCGAAGTGCGTCGATGTCGATGGGGTGATGGAGGGGTGGCGGGCTTATGTGGCTGAGACGCCGGCGTTGAAGGAGTTGTATGGGGATTATTTTGAAGATGAGGAGGAAGAAAGTACTGACGAAAGCGAGGGTGAGGATAAGGATGAGGAGGAGGGTGGAAGTGAGGAGTCTGATAAGAGCTAACGGACGATCCGGCCTGGGAACATTCCCTTCGCTCTAAGATACGCATCGCTGCGCGATACGCACCTTATGGGAGCTGGTGGCACGTCCTGTGCCATTCCGAGGGGGGTGAGCCAATTTGCTGTCCTGCAAAATTGACTAAACAATCCGCTGCGGGAATATCGCTAGGCCGGACCTATTGAGCTAACGCCTGGCCCAGCGCCAGTTTGACGAGTCCGATTCAGCAACTTGCGTAGGCGCTACTTTACTATTAGTTGATAGCTTGTAACGCTACGACCAAACAGCTCTGTTGCATATATATTGCAATTTTCTTTAAGAATTTATAGTCAGGGCGAGTGCGTAAAAAATTTCGGGCTGATTTGATTGAATCTTAACGTAGCCTACGTTACTCATGATATTGATGATTATCTATACCTGGTCGCGAGTTAATTTGAAGACCGAGATAAGTAAAATAGAATTCGGATCGTGGGACCTTCACCAG
>LWDU01037396.1_pt1 | contig 17822 bp, 11 predicted proteins | sample 727161 | NCBI WGS metagenome assembly LWDU01 (sample SAMN04566230, study PRJNA314399) | hydrothermal vent metagenome | isolation source: deep sea hydrothermal plume seawater | place: Mexico: Gulf of California, Guaymas Basin | collected 2004-07-11
GACGTTTACCGACACTGATTGCTCTCGCCTTTGTTGGCTGTGGTGCCCCGTCCCAGCCGACCGCGTCCTCGGCTCAACAGGCCGTCTCCGACGCTGAGACGACCCGCGTGGAAACGACAGGTCTAGACCGGACCTTGATTGAGGCAGCGATTGAGGAAGCGAGGGGGCTTCCACAGCTTCGCTCGCTGATTGTGGTACGGGACGGCGAGACGCTTGTGGAAGAGCGGTTCAATAGCGGTCCGTCGCTTGACCAAGGTGTGAACATCAAATCGGCGTCGAAGTCCGTGATCTCCGCCATGGTCGGGATCGCCATCGATAAAGGCGTTCTCGACGGCGCCGATCAAAGCGTCGTTTCGGTCCTCGAAGCCGATGCGCCAGCCGACCCTGATCCACTATTGTCCGAACTCAATGTCGGGCACCTATTGTCGATGCAGTCAGGTCTGGAGCGTACGTCGGGCAGCAATTACGGCTCTTGGGTGGTCAGTCCGAACTGGGTCCGGGACGCGCTGGGTCGGCCCTTCGTCGATGAGCCCGGCGGCCGGATGCTCTATTCGACGGGCAACACCCACCTTCTCTCCGCCATGCTGACGCGCGCCTCGGGCAGCGACACTTACCATCTGGCGCAGGACTGGCTGGCCGAACCGCTCGGCATCTCGATCCCGCGCTGGCAGACCGATCCGCAGGGCATCTATTTCGGCGGCAACAACATGCTGATGAGCCCGCGCGACATGGCCGCCTTTGGTGAGCTTTACCGCCTCGGCGGTATGGTCGATGGGCAGCGTGTGCTGTCGGAAGACTGGATCGAGCAGAGCTGGACGCCGCGTACGGTGTCGCCATGGAGCGGCGAGCAATATGGCTATGGCTGGTTCATCAGCGAAGCTGGCGGTTATCCGGTACGGTACGCCTGGGGTTATGGCGGCCAGATGATCTATGTTTTGCCGGACCTAGGGCTGACAGTCGTGATGACATCAAACGCCAATACCGAACGCGGCAGTACGCATATCAATGAGCTGCACGAACTGCTCGAGGAAGGCATCGTGCCCGCTGCCGTGGAGGGTGACAGCACGGCCGGCGAATCCTGAGGCGGCCAGGTCTTGGCAATCATCCTCCGGAACCGAATTCGGCGATCGGCATTGATTCGCCAATGGAGGTCCGACAATGGCTATGCGTGCATACTGGAAGGGCTATCTACGCCTTTCCCTCGTGAATATCGGTATTGAACTTTATTCGGCGACGAGCTCGCAGAAGCGCGTCTCGCTGCGCCAGATCCATAAGCCAAGCGGCAAGCGGATCCGCTATCAGAAGATCGCGGAAGGCGTCGGCCCGGTCGATACCGATGAGATCGTCAAAGGGTTTGAGACCAGCAAGGATGAGTATGTCATCCTGGAGCCGGATGAACTCGACGAGATCAAGCTGGAAAGCAAACGGACCATCGATCTGGTCCAGTTCGTCGAAGCCTGTGAAATCGATCCGCGCTACTTCGAAAAGCCTTACTACGTCGTGCCCCGCGATGACGAGGTCGCGGCTGAAGGTTTCACCGTTATTCGCGAGGCCCTGCGCAAGAACAAGATGGTCGGCCTCGGCCAGATGGCAGTGCGTGGGCGCGATTACGTTGTCGCGATCAAGCCATGCGGGGACGGACTGCTCCTCGAAACGCTCCGTTTCGCTGACGAGATCCGCGAAAGCGACACGGTGTTCGACGATATCCCCGAGATGAAGCCGGACAAGGAGATGCTGGAGCTTGCGAGCGAGCTGATCGAGCGCAAGGCGAAGCCGTTCAAGCCGGAGGTGTTCAAGTCGAGCTATGCCGATGCACTCATGGAGCTCATCAAGGAGAAGCGTGAGGAGGGTGCCATCAGCCACGATGAGAGCTCTGACGGCGCCAGCGCTTCTGGCGGACGCGGCAAAGTGGTCGACCTGATGGAGGCGCTGAAGAAAAGCGTCGACAAGGACAAGGGTGGAACAAAGAAGAAGACGTCGTCCAAGTCGTCGAAGTCCAAGTCGGGTAAAGCGGCCTGATCCTGATGGCGAAGAGTCAGTCAGATACCCTTCAGACCTACCGGCAGAAGCGTGACTTCACGCGTACGCCGGAACCTGATGGCTCAAAATCAAAGCGCTCCAAGTCAAAGAAGGGCACGCTGAGCTTTGTCATCCAGAAGCATGATGCGAGCCGGCTGCATTACGATTTCCGGCTTGAGCTTGATGGTGTTCTGAAAAGTTGGGCGGTCACGAAAGGGCCGAGCCTCAACCCATCAGACAAACGTCTGGCCGTGCGGACCGAAGACCACCCCCTCGACTATGGTAGCTTTGAAGGTGTGATCCCTGACGGCTATGGCGCGGGCACTGTCATGTTGTGGGACCGGGGCGAATGGGAACCTCGGGCTCGCTCAAGTTCAATCTCAAAGGGGAGCGGCTGAAGGGTGGCTGGGCGCTCGTCCTGATGAAAAACAATTCCACCAGGGACAAGCAGAACTGGCTCCTGATCAAGGAAAAGGATGATGAGGCTGATCGCAAATCGGACCCGCGCGAAACCTGGCAGACCAGCGTAACGAGCGACCGCGACTTCGAAGAGATCGAAGAGGCGGCTGCCGGCGGTGATGCTGGCATACTCGGAGAGGACGAAGTGCCCGACTTCCCTGAATTTTTAGAGCCACAGCTTGCCAAACTCCGCGATGATTCGCCCTCAGGCGATGATTGGCTCCATGAGCTCAAATTTGATGGCTACAGAATTCAGGCGTTGATCGCGGGCCATCAGGCCCGGCTGATCACCCGTAATGGCAAGGACTGGACAGACCGCTATCCCGCCGTCGCGAAAGCACTTGCAGCGCTTGAGGTGGAGACTGCGGCCATCGACGGCGAGCTGGTGGCTCTCGATGAACGCGGGCATAGCCATTTCGCGTCTCTTCAGGCAGCAACAAGGGGCGAGCACGAGGCGACATTAGCCTTCTACGCGTTCGATCTGCTTTCGCGCGACGGCAAGGATTTGCGCAAAAAACCTCTTACAGAGCGGAAAGCCGCGTTGCGCGAAATCACTCCCGCCGACGATGAGATCGTGCGTTTCTCCGACCACATCGAAGGCAAGGGCGACGACGTGATCGGCAAGGCCTGCGGGATGGGGCTGGAGGGTATCATCTCCAAGAAGGCGGCATCGAAATATGTGTCCGGCCGCGGATCGGGCTGGATCAAGTCGAAATGCGTTGGCCGTGATGAGTTCGTGATCGGCGGTTACCGCAAGTCGGACAAGAAGGGCCGACCGTTTGCGTCACTTCTCCTCGGCGAATTTGAAGATGGTAGTCTTCGCTATCGCGGCCGCGTCGGTACAGGGTTCGATGAAGCGATGATGGATGAGCTGTTGGAGGCGATGACGAAGCTTGAGCGCAAGACGAGCGCTTTCGAAGATTTGCCAGCCGACGCCAGGCGCGGCGCTGTATGGCTGACGCCAATGCTCGTGGCCGAAATCGCCTACACAGAGCGCACGCCCGACGGCCGGCTTCGCCATCCAAGCTTCCAGGGCCTTCGCGAGGACAAGGAGGCACGGCAGGTGAGAACGGCCAGTGAGAAGGAAGCCGAGACAGTCGGAAACGGGGATGATGAAACGGTACTTGGCGTACGCATCAGTCATCCAGACCGCGTCGTCTATGAAGAGCGGGGCGCAACCAAGCGAGAGATTGCCGAATACCTGGCCGAGATCGCGCCGCGCATGCTGCCGTACATCAAGGGCCATCCCGTCAGCTTGGTCCGCTGTCCGTCCGGGGCCGGCGGCAAGTGCTTCTATCAGAAACACCATACGGACTCCGTCCCGGATGCGATCGACGAGGTGCAGATAGAAGAGAAAGACGGAGAGACGTCCGGCTATCTAGTCCTGAATACGGCTGAAGCTCTGGTGTCAGCGGCGCAGATTGGCGCTTTGGAGCTGCACATCTGGGGCTCGCGAACGGATCGGCTGGAACGCCCTGACCGTCTCGTTCTTGATCTCGACCCGGATGAGGGGCTTGATTTTGAAGATGTGAAAAGCGCAGCCTTTGAAGTGCGCGATGTGCTCGACGCGGCAGGGCTCCAGACCTTTGCGTTGCTGACGGGCGGCAAAGGCATCCATGTCATCGCTCCGCTGGAGCGCAGGCAGGGTTGGGATGAAGTGAAAGCCGCCGCCCGGGGGCTCGCAAGAAAACTGTCCGAGGCTGATCCGGACCGTTACGTCGCCGAGATGTCCAAAGCCAAACGTAAAGGGCGCATTTTCATCGACTGGCTGCGCAATGAGCGCGGCGCGACCGCGGTCTGTCCCTATTCACTGCGCGCAAGGCCGGGCGCGCCGATCGCGACGCCCGTACGTTGGGATGAGCTGTATGGCATCAGCTCTGGGCACGACTATACGCTATCGACGATCCGACGCCGGCTTGCCGCGCTGAAATCCGACCCTTGGGAAGGGTATGACGCGGTCCGCCAATCTATCTCGAAGAGTGTTCTGGACGTTCTGTCGGGCGATTAGGCCTTCAAGGCTTCGGCGCCTTTGAGCAGATCTTCGATTTTGATTGGATAGCGGCCTGTCCGCACGCCTGTCGCATGCCAGATAGCGTTGGCAATCGCACCCACCGTGCCCGTGATACCAAGCTCACCAACGCCTTTGACGCCGAGATCGTTTACGTGCGGATCGTCCTCATCGACGAGCAGCGCTTCAACATGAGGGACGTCCGCCAGCACCGGTATGTGATAGCCCGCAAAGTCATTGTTCAGCGGGCGGCCCGTTCGCTTGTCGTGGACGCCTTCTTCGTGAAGCGCAAAGCTCATGCCCCAGATCATGCCGCCGGTAAGCTGGCTCTTCGCAAGCCGCGGATTGATTATCCGGCCTGCTGCGAACGCACCCACAAGACGGCTGACGCGAACCTGATAGAGGTCCGGATCCACTTTCACCTCGGCAAAGACGGCGCCGTGCGAGAACATGGCATAGGTCTCGGTACTCGCCTTGTCGCGGTTACCCCGGCCCTGGCCTTCGATCTCATCGATGCCGGCGCGCTCCAGGATCGCGGTGTAGGATTCGCCCACATTTGGGTCGCTGGCCTTGAAAAGACGCCCATTCTCGCCGATCAGGCGTTCATTGCCCGCCCCGAAGAGAGGGGAGTCGCTGTCCTTGGTCGCGATTTCTGCCAGCTGACGGATGACGTCATTGCCGGCTGCGAAGAGCGCACCACCAGCCGAGGCCGTATGCGCAGACCCACCGGCGACACTGCCGTCCGGCAGGTCTGAATGGCCGATGTCGAAGTCAATATCGTCGGCGGCCATGCCGAGGCCGTCTGCTGCCATCTGCCAGAGTGCGGTCCACGCGCCCTGACCCATATCGGCACCGGACGTTTCAGCACGCGCCGAGCCGTCCTTGCGCAACACAGCCCGCGCCTTTGCCGGGAAGAAGGGCGCATGGAAGATGCTGGTGCCCATGCCCCAGCCGGTCAGCATGCCATTTTCATCACGCATCTGTCCGGGTTTGAGAGGTCTGTCTTTCCACCCGAAGGCGTTAGCGGCCGTCTCATAACATTCGCGCAAGGCCTTGGCGGAATATGGTTTTCCGTTTGAGTGGTCTTTCTCTGCATAGTTCAGAAGACGAAACTCAAGCGGATCCATTCCAGCCTTCTCGGCCGCCATATCCATGGCGCATTCAATGACGGCAGAGCCTGTGGCGATGCCCGGTGCGCGCATGGCGCCCGGCGTACCTGTGTCGAACCGCGTGCCGGTATGGGCGACGCTGATTGCTGGCGTCGCATAGAGGCTGAGACCCGCATTGGCAGCGCCATCCAGCCAGTTGTCAAAGCTGCTGGTCGACACATTGGCCCGATGCTCAAATGCGAGCAGGCGGTTGTCTGCGTCCATGTCGTAGCGGACCGTCTGACGTGTGGCGCTACGGTGCTGGACCGGTCCGAACATCTGGTCACGTTTCAGCGCCAGCTTCACCGGGCGTTTCAGTTCGCGCGCAGCAAGTATGCCCAGCATTTGCGGGCCGAACAGGACTGCCTTGGAACCAAAGCCGCCACCGAGATAGGGCGAACGAAGCGTCACATTCTCTGCCGGAATGCCGAAATAATTGGCGATGCTTGGCTTGGCGAGGCCGATGGCCTGATTGGGCATGTCGACAGTGAGCTTGTCGCCATCCCACGCGGCGACGACCGCATGCGGCTCCATCGCATTGTGATACTGGAGCGGTGTCTCCACAACGACGCTCACACTGGACGCCGCCTGCTTGCGTTGATCCTCGAGATCTCCGGTCGCGAACTTTGGCGGGGTCGATATGCCAACCGCTTCAGGCGTGAAAGCCTCGCCGTCATCAAAACCGATCCGCGCTGGCTGCTCGTCATACTCTGCCTTGATGAGGCGTGCGCCCTCAATTGCGGCCTCGAGCGTTTCGGCTACGACGACCGCAATGGGCTGTCCGGCATAGCGGACATCATCGTGCTGGAGCACATCGATCCGTGCGGTGAAGGGCGTCGTTTTTTCGTCCGGGTCCTGCGACAGGGCAGAGGTATTGTCCGGCGTCATGACATGGACGACGCCCGGATGGGCAAGCGCTGCTTTGGTATCGAGCGAGGTGACGCGGCCACGGGCGATGCTGGCGCCCGCAAAAACCGCGTGGAGCAGGCCTTCGGGCCGGTTGTCAGCGGCGTAGTTTGCTTTTCCGGTGACCTTGGCAAGGCCGTCTTTGCGCGTCATCGACTGGCCGGAATTCGAGCCGAGCCGGACATGGTGTGCGGCAACCATCGGTATATCAGCCATTATCGTGCCTCCTTCCCGGTTGCGAAGACAGAGCCGGGCAGGTCCGGCATGGTTGCCGGAGTGCCATCGGCGGCGGCCTTGAGTGCGCGGATAAGGATCCGCTTTGCGAGTTCGATCTTGTGCGCATTGTCGCCGGACGGCTTTGCGTCAGCGAGGGCCGCGTCAGCGGCCTTTCGGAATGCGGCTTCGCCTGCTTCAGCGCCGTTCAAGGCATCTTCGGCTTCTCGGGCGCGCCAAGGCTTGGCGGCAACACCGCCAAAGGCAATGCGTGCATCCTTTATTCGGCCATCGCCCATATGGAGCATTGCTGCAGCCGACACGATGGCGAACGCGTAGGAGGTTCGGTCCCGCAGCTTGATGTAGCGGGCGCGTGGGGCGAAATGCTTGGCGTCAGAGGGCAGGGTGACCGCCGTGATGATCTCGCCTTGCTTAAGCGCGCTGCCTGGCGGCGTGGATGCATCTGGAAGGCGGTAGAATTCATCGATCGCGATTTGCCGACTTCCATCCGGTCCATCGACCTCGACCAGCGCACCAAGCGCGGCGAGCGGAACGCAGAAATCGGACGGGTGAACCGCGATACAGGTCTTGGTCCAGCCCAAGACCGCATGTTTGCCATTCACGCCCTCGAGTGCATCGCAGCCCTGACCAGCTTCATGGAGATTGCAGGCGCTGTGAGGGTCATAGAAATAGGCGCAGCGCGGCTGCTGCATCAGGTTTCCGCCTACAGTCGCTGCATTACGAAGCTGTCCCGAGGCACCAGCGAGAAGCGCTTCAGCAACGGCCGGAAAGTCTTTTTGAATGAGTGCGTTGCGGGCGAGGTCTGAGTTGCGCACCATCGCCCCAATGCGCAGGGAGCCGTCCTTCTGTGGCTCGACACGCTGCAGCTCATCCAGGCGTGTGATGTCGACAAGGCTATCGGGCGTGCGCACGCCTGCCTTCATCAGGTCCAACAGGTTCGTGCCGCCTGCATAGTAGGAAGCGCCGGGTTTACTGGCGGCCTTGATCGCATCGGCGACCGTCTCCGGTCGCTCATAATCGAAAATATTCATGACTTGCCTGCCTTGGCGATATTCGCCTGCGCCTCAAGAACGGCGTCCTGAATGCCGGCATAAGCCCCGCAACGGCAGAGATTGCCGCTCATGCCTTCGCGGATCGCTTCTGCAGATGCCTTGCCACCTGTTTCACTGAGTAGGCCGACCGCGCTCATGATCTGGCCAGGCGTGCAATAGCCGCACTGGAAACCGTCATTCTCGATGAAGGCAGCCTGGACCGGATGAAGCGTGTCGCCATCTGCGAGGCCTTCGACCGTCGTGATTTCAGTGCCGTCGAGACTGACCGCGAGGGTGAGGCAGCTGTTCACGCGCCGCCCATCCACCAGCACTGTACAGGCCCCGCACTGACCGCGGTCGCAGCCCTTTTTGGTGCCTGTAAGCCCGATCCGTTCGCGAAGCACGTCGAGCAAGGTCGGGCGAGGATCTTCAAGGTCCACACCGTGCTCTGTGCCATTGATGTTCAGAGATATCCGAAGCGCCATAATCCCTCCGCGCTAGCGTGTTTGACCTTGATGCTAGTCCGGGGCCTTGGCTTAGGCGAGCCATTGTTGAGGATTTTATTGGTTTCCCCAACGAAAAAGCGCCCCGGACGGGCCGGGGCGCTTTCGCGTCTTGTAACTGGCGTCGGGCCTAGTTGATGTCGAAACGGTCGAGCATCATCACCTTGTTCCAAGCCTTCACGAAATCCTTCACGAACTTCTTCTCGTGGCCATTCTCGGCATACACTTCCGAGAGGGCGCGCAGCTGCGAGTTGGACCCGAAGACGAGGTCGGCACGGCTTGCCGTCCAGACGAGGTCGCCGCTTGCACGGTCGCGGCCTTCGTAGAGGTGCTCGTTCTCTTCCGATGCTTTCCACGCCGTGCTCATGTCGAGCAGGTTGACGAAGAAGTCATTGGTCAGCTGGCCGACGCGCTTGGTGAAGACACCATGCGGCTTGCCATCGGAATTGGTGCCGAGGACACGCATACCGCCGACGAGAACCGTCATCTCAGGCGCGCTGAGGCGCAGGAGCTGGGCACGGTCAACGAGGAGTTCCTCTGCCGGGACCATGTAGTCCGCCTTCACGAAGTTGCGGAAGCCATCTGCCTTCGGCTCAAGCCAGGCATAGGACTCCACGTCCGTCATTTCCTGTGTCGCATCGGTGCGGCCAGGGGTGAACGGAACGTCCACATCGTGACCGGCATCCTTTGCTGCCTTCTCGACCGCGGCGCAGCCGCCGAGGACGATGAGGTCAGCCATGGAGACTTTCTTGGAGCCGGAGTCGAAACCCGACTTGATCTCTTCCAACTTAGAAAGAACCTTGGCGAGCTGCTCAGGATTGTTGGCTTCCCAGTTCTTTGCCGGGTCGAGACGCACGCGGGCACCATTCGCACCGCCGCGCATGTCGGAGCCGCGGAACGAGGCAGCCGAAGCCCATGCAGCGGAAACGAGTTCCGAGACAGAGAGGCCCGAAGAGAGGATCTTCTCTTTAAGCGACTTGATGTCGGCTGCATCGACAAGGTCATGATCGACTGGTGGGATCGGATCCTGCCAGAGCAGGTCTTCCTTCGGTGCTTCTTCGCCAAGATAACGGGCTTTCGGGCCCATATCGCGGTGGGTCAGCTTGAACCAGGCGCGGGCGAACGCATCCTCGAACTCTTTCGGGTTCTCGTAGAACCGGCGGGAGACTATCTCGTAAGCCGGGTCAACCTTCAGCGCGAGGTCGGTGGTAAGCATGATGGTCGAGACCTTCCTCGAGCTGTCATCAGCTGCCGGGGCAAGGTCTTCTTCCTTCACATTCTTCGGCTCCCACTGATAGGCGCCTGCCGGGCTCTTGGTGAGCTCGTAGTCATACTCGAACAGCATGCGGAAGTAGTTCATGCTCCACTCGGTCGGGGTTGGCGTCCAGGCGCCTTCCAGACCGGAAGTGATGGCATGACCGCCAACGCCGGACTCGTGGGTGCTGGCCCAGCCGAAGCCTTGCGCGGCGATATCGGAACCCTCTGGCTCTGCACCGACCAGCGAAGCATCGCCCGCGCCGTGGCATTTGCCGAAGGTGTGACCGCCAGCGATCAGCGCGACGGTTTCTTCGTCATTCATGGCCATGCGGGCAAAGGTATCGCGAATATCGAACGCGGCCTTGGCCGGATCAGGCTCACCATCCGGGCCTTCCGGGTTCACATAGATGAGACCCATCTGAACGGCTGCGAGCGGGTTCTCGAGCGCGCGGCCTTCGCTGTAACGGCTGTTCGGCTTGTCAGAGGTGGCGAGCCACTCTTCTTCCGTGCCCCAGTAGACGTCCTTCTCTGGCTCGAAGACGTCCTTGCGGCCGCCAGCAAAGCCAAAGGTCTTGAAGCCCATATCCTCGAGCGCGACGTTGCCCGCGAGGATCATGAGGTCCGCCCATGAAAGACTTGCGCCATACTTCTGCTTGATCGGCCAAAGCAGACGGCGTGCCTTGTCGAGGTTACCATTGTCCGGCCAGGAATTGAGCGGCGCGAAGCGCTGCTGACCCGTACCCGAACCGCCACGGCCGTCACCGACGCGGTACGTACCGGCAGAGTGCCAGGCCATGCGGATCATGAATGGACCATAGTGACCATAGTCAGCCGGCCACCAATCCTTGGAATCCTTCAGCGCGACCGCGATGTCTTTCTTGACCTGCTTCAGGTCGAGCTTCTTGAAGGCTTCTGCATAGTCGAAGTCCTCGCCCATCGGGTCACCGGCTGGGTGATTCTGATGAAGGACGTCGAGGTTGAGGAGCTTCGGCCACCACTCCTTGTTGCGTGGACCCTTGAAGAGCCAGTGGCGCTCTTCACCGTGAATTACTGGGCACTTGGCGTCGTCAGCCATGATTGAATCCTTCCTTCTAACCTGTGCGTTGATCTGATGCCGAACAGTACCCGATCAAGCTTCATCGAACAAATCAAAACGCCGCCAAATACCTATTGGGAAAATCAATAAGACGCCACACAGCAAGACAGGCCGGGGATGCCGGCCTGTCTGTTCGAACTGCGATTTTCGTTGAGGATCAGATGTCCACAACAATCTTGCCGAAGTGCTTCTGGCTCGCCTGATGCGCGAACGCATCGGCGAGTTTCTCAAGCGGGAAATGGTCGCTGATTACCGGTTTGATGGCGGACGATTCGATGGCCGCGATCATGTCTTCCTGAGACTGGCGCGAGCCGACTGTGATGCCGGACACGGTAATGTTGGAGCTGAACAGCGCAGCAGTTGGCACTTCGCCAGAAATACCCGTCAGAACACCGATCAGCGAAATGTGCCCGCCGATGCGACACGCTGCGATCGACTGCGCCATCGTGCCGGGGCCGCCAATCTCGATCACTTCATCAACGCCGCGGCCGCCTGTCAGCTCTTTGGCCTTCGCGCCCCAGTCCGGCGTCTCCTTGTAGTTGATCACATGATCGGCGCCGAGCTCTTTCAGCTTGTCGAGCTTCTCCTGCGAGGATGAGGTGGAGATCACCCGCGCGCCAGCCGCCTTCGCAAACTGAAGCGCAAAGATCGACACGCCGCCCGTGCCCTGTGTCAGGACCCAGTCGCCGGGCTGGATGGAATTTTCGACCATCAGGCCGCGCCAGGCGGTCAGCGCCGCGCAGGGCAGGGTCGCCGCTTCAGCAAAGCTCCAGCCCTCCGGCATACGGGTCAGGCCTTCTGCCCGTACGGCGACGAGTTCAGCCGAGAAGCCATCAATGCGGTCACCCGGCACGGCCAGCAGCTTGTCGAGTTCGGGCGGTCCGTCGCGCCAGCCGGGGAAGAAGGTCGAGAGAACCTTGTCGCCCTTCTTGAATCGGGTGACGCCCTCGCCGACCTCGACCACTTCGCCCGCGCCATCGGACATCAGGATCCGGCCATCTGGCGTCGGAATGCCGCCCTGCGCCACTACGAAGTCGTGATAGTTCAGCGAGCTCGCCTTCACCCGCATCAGCACCTCACCGGCTTTTGGCTTCGGGTCATCGCGGGTTTCGATCTGGATGTTCTGCAGACCGCCCGGCTTCTTCAGGCTGGCAACTTTCATTGAGGCTCTCCCTTGTGTTTAATTGATTGAGGTGAGCCAAAGCATCGCTGACCCTGCGAAAGCCAAGCGAAAAGCCAAGATCGCGTTGGTGCAACCGCAAACCAGGTCCGCGCGTTGAAACTCTAACATAAAATCAATGTTGGAGATCCGATGGCAAAATCTGCCACCCCTGCTAAGTCTACGAAGCAAAAATTGTCATCCGCGACGAAGGCGTCCGCAGGCAAGAGTGGGTCTGGCGCGCAGACCAAGAAGCCTAGCGAAGATCGCCAGCCATGGCGCCGCGCAGATGGAAAAGTAGACGCCTTCAGGGTGCTTGCCGAACGGCTTGCGAATGGGGAGCAGGTCATACCACCTCGGATGCTGACCGGGCAGGCGCGGCGCGAGCATGTCCGCTCAACGCTCCGCGAGGACCACGCCACCCGTATCGCCAATCGGGCCCCCGGCGCAGCAAACAAGTTCGACACGCTGGCAGGTGACTATTTCAAGTTCTTCCGCGGTACGGCCTTGCTCTTCTACCGGGACCTCGTCGGCGAGGATGCCGGCATGCCGACTGTCATGGCCCTGGGCGATGTTCACCCGGAAAACTTTGGCGTGATGCCGGATGCGAACGGCGCACCGATCTTTGGGGTGAACGATTTCGACGAGACGATCTACGCGCCCTTCACCTGGGACATCAAACGCGGCGCCGTGGGCTTCTGGGTCGCCACCGACATGGTCTCCGGCATGAAGCGGAAGAAGCGCCGCAAGGTCGTCGCGAAGTTCGTGAAGGGCTATCTGAAGGCGATGAAGACATATGCGCGTCATTCTAACGAAGAGCATGACGCCTTCAGGCTGAACAACTCGCCGGAGGTCATCCAGCGTCTGTTCGAGGAAGCCTGGGAAGAGCGCAAAGAGTGGCTCTGGGATGATTATCTGAAGCCAAACGGGCGGGGCTTTCGCTCCGACGATGAGCTCCAGCCTCTCTCAAGCGAGAAGGAGAAGTTACAGAAAGCGGTCAATGAACTGGCCGAGCGAAAGGGCTTCGACGTTCCTGACCGGGCAGGTGAGCTCAAGGTGAAGGATGTCTGTGTTCGCCACGGGCAGGGGACGGCCTCGCTTGGCCTTCCAAGATACTATGTCCTGATCGAGGGGCCATCAAAGGACGCAACCGATGACATCATCATCGAGTTCAAGCGCGCGCGTCTTTCTGCGCTTGAGGGTCTGACGCCGCCCAGTGACTTCGATGCAGGGTCCAAGGCGGACCGGATCGCCCATGGCCAGAGCGTCCAGCTTGCGCATGGCGATATCTTCTATGGCGCGGTTGAGATCGACGGCGAGAGCTTCATGAGCCGGGAGCGCGCGCCCTTCCGCGATGACATCGACATCGATGAGCTGAGCTACAAGAGCTGGAAGAAATATGCGAAGGCGTGCGGCGCTGCCCTTGCGCAGGCGCATGCCCGATCCGACGATCTCGGCCAGATTGATTATGACGTCGAACCGGCAATATTGGAGGCAACCCGCCCCAGGCACCTCTTCATCGACGACATCGTGAACTTCACTGCCGAAACCGCCGACAGGTTGAAGATGGATCACAAAATGTTCTGTGAAGATCACGCGCGGGGCGCCTTCGAGAACATTGAAATGATCTATCGGTAGACTTCGCGGATGCGACAAAGAAAAAGGGCGGCAGATTGCTCTGCCGCCCTTTCGCATTTTCAGATGTCATACCTGACTAGCGGCGGAGCGTGAACTCCACACCGACCAGACGGCCCTTCTTGAGCGGCGAGAACGTGCCGCCACCCGGGAATGGCTGGTAAGGGGTCTGCACACCGTTCGACAGCGGGCCCGGGAAAGGCAGCTGCGTGTCGTTACCGGCCTGAACGCTGTCGAGCAGGTTCTGACCAAAGAGCGAAACGGTGAAGCCGTCATAAGGCGTTTCCCAGCTGATGTTTGCGGACAGCTGATGGGAATCCTGGATCCAGCCGAAGTTGCTATCGGTATACGCAATACGGTCGCGGTACTGATAGTTCGCGCGGCTGATCAGAGCGCCCATGTCACCAAGATTGATGTCATAGATTGCGCCGACACCGTAGGTGACCGGAGGAACGCGCGGCAGGTCCAGACGCTGGTCAAGGATGTTGACCTGCGTGTCGCCGGAGATGTCGAAGCGGACGTCGTCATAGCTCGCATCGATCAGGCCAGCATTGAAGTTGACCAGGAAGTTGTCGGTCAGCGCAACGCGGCCTTCAACTTCGACACCGATGATGGTCGCGTCGGCCGTGTTCAGAATATTCTGAACGATGCCCGATGGACCAGCGGTGTTCACTTCGCGCTGCATGTCCGAGATCTCGGTCAGGAACGCTGCACCGTTGAGCTGGATGCGGCCGTCTTCGCTGCCGGACTTGAAGCCGAGTTCAAACGCGTCGACTTCTTCTTCGTCAAAGCCGAAATTGCCGCCGGTCGCTGGAACGATCTGGTTCAGGAAGACAGCAACATCCGTGATGCGGAAGTTGTAGCCGCCCGAACGGAAGCCCTTGGTGTAGTAACCATAGGTCTGGAAGTTGTCGGACCAGAAGTACTGAAGGCCGAGCTTTGGCGTCCAGTTCGACCAGTCGTCGCCATCCGAGAAGCCGTTTGGCTCCTGTGCGCCGAGGGCACCGAGAAGCGGGTTGAAGCCGTCCGTCGGGCAGGTGCCTTCGACAACCGAACACTCGAAGCGTGGACGGATGAAGGTGATGTCTGCGTCTTTTTCTTCTTTCGAATAACGAAGGCCAGCCGTCACGATCAGGTCAGGCGTGATCGAGTAGTCAACGTTTGCGAAAGCGCCATAGACCGTGTGGTCCTGTGAACCGCCGCCGTAGAAGATCCAGGGAATGGTCGCTGGAAGCGGCGCAGGGCGGGTGCTCGGCAGGTTCCGGACCTCGGTATAGTCGAGGGTCTGGTTGAAGTAGTAGACGCCCGTGGTGAGGTCCACGTCACCGAACGTGCCAGCATAGCGCAGCTCGTTGGAGATTTGCTCTTGCAGGAACTCTGCATCCGAGTGGAACAGGGTGAACGGCGTTGCGTCGATGTCGCTGCCGAAGCTTGCCGAGTCGTATTCGCGGTAGCCGAGGATGTTGGTGATCGTACCGTTGCCGAAGTCGACATCATAGTCGGCGCGCAGCGATGCGAAGATGGTTTCAGCTTCGCCGGTGCCCGGGCTGTTGATCGAGAAGTCGAAGCTGTCGCGATCGAAGTAGGAGCGGTTCTGGCCGGACGGGCCATCGACGCGGCTGTCGGTGTACTCAGCCTTCGCAAGGAAGGTGAGGCGATCATTTGCGAACCACTCGAGCGCGCCGCGATAGATCGCGACCTGTGCTTCACCGTGATTGTCGCCGTCGTTCAGGTTTTTGAAGTAGCCAGCATCGGTGTTGTAGTAAGCACCGATCTTGCCGTTCAGGACACCATCGATCAGCGGGCCGGAAACCGTGCCCTGGATGGTGGAGTTGAGGCCGCCGCGATCATCATCGATCGGGCCGTCAAAGGTTGCCTGTGCCTTGTAGCTGAACTCGTCAGTCGGGTTGCCCGTGTTGACGACCAGCGCACCACCGGTGGTGTTGCGGCCGAACAGGAGGCCTTGTGGGCCACGCAGGACTTCAACGCTGTCGAGGTCGAACAGGTCGACGACAACGCCGTTGTTCACACCGAGATAGACGCCATCGATGAACACGCCAACGGCTGGATCGATCGACGGGATCGAGGAGTTCACGCCGAGGCCACGGATGGCGAAGTTTGCGGTGCCGCGTGCCGTGCCAACGTCATCGAGCGAGACGTTTGGCGTGGAATAGGAAAGATCTTCGAGGTTGGTGACGTTCAGCGCGTCAAGCGTGTCTTCGTTGAACGCGGTAACGGAAACTGGAACGTCCTGGACGTTCTCGACGTTTGCCTTTTTCGTTGCAGAGACCGTGACGGTCTGCAGAACGCGGTCGACAGCCGACTCGCGCTCAGCTTCGGGAGCGTCCTGAGCGAGCGCGGGAAGCTGCGCGAGGATCGCAGCGGAAGCTGCTGATGCGAGGAGGAATTTGCTGCATTGCATGGTGTTTAGACTCCCAGATGTTTATTTTTCTGTTCTGCTAGGCGCTATCCCCAACACTTACTGGAGAACGCACCGCAGCACGCCATAAAGGTCACCGCTGCAAATTCTCAATGGGAGAATTCAGTGCCATGCAAAAATAGTTCACATGTGAGGTTTTGCTGCATCACTTGACGCTCGCACATGCCACAAGCCTTGCGGCGCAGCATTACGCCTCAAGTTGATAGCTAACTGGACGGAAACGCCGCTTTGCGTTTTTCCAGGAAGGCTCTGTAACCCTCCTGGAAATCGGCTCCAGCAGCGCCCTCAATCATGTAGGCCAGAAGCGCTTCGTCATCCGTGCCGCGTTCAATATCGCCAATCATCTTCTTGAGGGCGTGCACCGACCAGGCTGAGTGCCCGGCAATCTCATCGACCAGTTTCTGTGCCGACTGCAGAGCGCCGCCTTCCGGTACCGTCTCATTTACAAGCCCCATCATCCGCGCCTCATCGCTGGAGAAGCGCCGCGCCGAAAACAGCATCTGCTTGGCGTTTGATGCGCCGATCAGGCTGACGAGGCGTTTGAGGTCGGACGGTGGGTAGACGATGCCCAGCTTGGCGGGCGGAAGGCTGAACACGGCGCTGGACGATGCAATGCGCAGGTCGCAGGCCGCGGCGAGCGAGACGCCAGCGCCAAAACAGCTGCCTTCAATGGCGGCGATGACCGGCTTGCTACACGTTGCGATCGCATCGAGTGCGGCCGACATGATGGAGGTCGTTTCGCGCGTGCTTGCCTCATCGGCGTAAAGTGCGTCGAACTCCGAGATATCGACGCCAGCCGCAAAATGCCCCCCAGCGCCGCCATGAATAACCAGCGCCTTCGCCGCACTGTCTGCGTCCACAGTTCGCACAAGGACCGGCAGGGCAGACCACATGGAAATGCTGAGCGCATTGCGCCGGCTCGGCGCATTGATGACGATTTCTGCGCAGCTACCTGAGCCTGTCAGAAATACGGGGCGGTTTTCCGATGTGGACATTGGCCACCGCTTTCAGCTTACAGGTGGCCCGTCAAGTCGCGAGCAACTGCGGGCGCCTGGAAATCCATGGTCTGGCTTGTTCCAGCTCATAGGCGAGAGCAAGCAGCAAACCGTCATCGCCCTGACGGCCCGAAAACATGGAGCCGATCGGTAGCCCGCCTTCGGACCAGAAGAGCGGCACATTCATCGAGGCGGCGCCAGAGACGTTCATGTAAGGTGTATAGGCGACATAGTCGGTGACCGACTTCATAACCGTGTCGAAGTCGCCATCCGGGGCCTGTTCCCCAATCTTCGGCGGAAGCTTGGTCACCGTCGGTGTCAAAAGCACGTCGAAGTTCTCGAACCAGCTCGCATAGATCGAGGAGAATGCCTGAAGGTCGGCGACGGTTTCGGCAAATTCGCCCTGGCGTTCGCCGAACAGCGAAGCGAGGCCAAGCGTCCACGGCTCGATAATTTCAGGAGAGGGCGGCACGCCAAGCGCCGCAGCAGCGTCTTGCATGAACTGTGCGGCACCAGCGGCCCAGAAGAGGATGAACTGGTCCTGGAATTTGCGCGCATCGATTGGCAGGTCCCACTCGATCACCTCATGGCCAAGCTCGCGGCAGAGGTCTGCGGCCTGTTCCGTCGCCGCGCGCACTTCCGGGTCCAGTTGCGCGTCGGTACCGGTCTCCGTCACCAGGGCAACCTTCAGACGTCGCGAGGAAGGCCCCGTGATCTTTCCGATCTTTGGCAGGCTCTCACCCGCTTCAGCCATGGCGAACAAGGCGGCGCTGTCGCGCACGGTGCGTGTAACCGCGTGATCCACACTGAGTTCAACCGGAGCGCCGCTCGACGCTGACACCAGCGCGCCGCGTGACGGTTTCAGTCCAAACAGACCACAGCAGGCGGCAGGAATACGGATAGATCCGCCGCCATCGCTTGCATGGGCGAAC
>LWDU01040016.1_pt1 | contig 17822 bp, 13 predicted proteins | sample 727161 | NCBI WGS metagenome assembly LWDU01 (sample SAMN04566230, study PRJNA314399) | hydrothermal vent metagenome | isolation source: deep sea hydrothermal plume seawater | place: Mexico: Gulf of California, Guaymas Basin | collected 2004-07-11
CACCTCCCATCAAGTATGGATTGACCATCGAATCTACAGATCGATACTCAAAACGTCCCGGCGCAGAGATCCGTAAGGCACAGGTGCGGTTTTGATAACCCCAATCTGCAAAAACTGGAGCCCAAAAACCAGTATCCCACAATCGGCGATACGAATTTACAGTGGAAGAACCGATGGAAGTCAAGGCTCCCAAATGTTTCATCACTCCACCAATACATTGCAATCCGATTGGGCCGGGTTTGCGTTCATCAATGGAGGGATCGGGCATGAAGGTATTATCTCCACCAACAAGATAAGTAAATGCTCCTGCCATTCCAGGAAGTTTATCGAAGTGTAAATCATTGACTTTGTCGTTTCCGCCGCGCCAGAGTGACATGTTGTGATGACATCCGGAAGCAGAAACGCCCATAAACGGTTTGGACATAAAACAGGCAATCAAGCCGTCTTCACGCGCCACTTGTGCGCAAATTTGGCGGTAAGTCGTCAAGCGATCAGCATTACGCAAAACATCGTCAAACATCGTGTTCAACTCCAATTGTCCGGGGGCATCTTCGTGGTCACCCTGAATAATATCCAGACCCATGGCCTGTGAGTATTCAATGACTTTCATGAAAGTTGGGCGCAACTCTTCAAATTGGTCAATGTGATAACAATTCGGTTTGGTCACACCGCCATTTGGCCGTCCATCCTCACCACGCTTGAGCCACATCATTTCCGGCTCCGTACCGCATCTCAAGTGCAGTCCGTCATATTTATCCTGAAACTCATTGTGAATGATACGCAAATTTCCGCGGCAATCCGAAGTCAAATGTCCTCCCGGGTTTTCGCGTTCTTCACGGTTTCGGAAACAAGTACAGAATACTCTTGCAACCCTCTTGTCCCAGGGTAGTTGGCAAAAAGTCTCTGGATCAGGAATACCGACTAATTCAGATGATTCAGGCCCATAACCAATGTAATCACCGTGGCGGTCAACATACAGGTTGGCGGTAGAACCATACACGAGTTGGAACCCTCTCTCGGCTGTTCGCTCCCAGTGATCGGCAGGAATACCTTTGCCGACGATCCGCCCAGTGACGGAGATGAACTGGTAGTAGATGTAGGTGACGCCAAGTTCGTTGATCTTTTCACGAACCTGCTTCACCAATTTATCACGTCCTTCGGCACTAACGTGCGCTTCCAAATCTGTCATTGTTGTTTCTCCAGAGAGTATGAGACAACCACAAATTGGGGCGTGTGATTGTCCAGTTGATGATGAGAGTCAAGTCGCCCCCCACAATCCCCACGGGGGATTGCAGTGACCCTCACACAATCGCTAAGTTCTGATTCGCGCTGAGTAAATTCAGCGTCCGATTCTAGGGAAGAACCCCACCACGCGCAAGTTTTCAGGAACGCGGCTTGAGTTTTTCCGGATCATAAAACGGAAATTTCACCACCTGCGCCGGAATACGCTTCTGGTGTCCGTCCAGTTTGCCGACCTGAACCTCGGTTCCGACCTCGGAGTGGGTCACATCGATCCGGCAGAGTGCGATGTTCTTGCGCAGCAGCGGCGAACGCATCGCGCTGGTGATCACGCCGATTTGCGCCCGACCCACATGAACACAGTCGCCGTGCGCTCCGGCTTCGTTGCCCTCCAATTCCAAGCCGACCAGCTTGCGCTGCGGGTTGGCCTTGCGCTGGATGAGGGCTTCTTTGCCGACAAAATCATCCTCCTTCGTCTTCAGTGGCACTGTGAAGCCGACTCCGGCTTCGAACGGATCGGTTTCCTCGCTGAACTCGTAGCCAGCGAACACTAGCCCGGCCTCGATGCGCACCATGTCAAGCGCGTCCAAACCAAGCGGCAGCAGCCCGTGAGGCTGTCCGGCTTCCCAAATCACATCGAAAACGGCGGGGGCATCCTTGGGGTGGCACCAGACTTCATAGCCCAATTCACCCGTGTAGCCCGTCCGGGAGACCATGATTGGAATACCGTTGAGGTCGCCAACGCGCCCGATGGTGAAGCGGAACCAGCCGACTTCCTCCAGCTTCGGCTGCGTGGGTGGAGTCCAGACGATTTCCTTGAGAATCTCCCGGCTTTTTGGTCCCTGCACCGCGATGTTGTGCATCTGGTCGGTCGAGGATTTCACCCAGACTTTCAGGCCCAGTTTTGCCGCCTGCTCCCGGAGCCAAACGCCGCCGTAGTCATACTCGCAGCAGGGTGCCGTCATCCATCATCCCGCCATGCGGATAGCACATGGACGAATAGACCACCTGCCCGACCGCGAGCTTGCGGACGTTGCGGGTCAGCGCCCACTGCATGAGAGCTTCGGCATCCGGACCCAACACCTCGAATTTCCGCAAGGGAGAGAGGTCTGTGACAATCGCCTTTTCACGGCAAGCGTAATACTCTTCAACGGCCCCGTTGTTGCGGTAGCAGGTTGGCAGCCAGTACCCCCGATATTCGGTGAAGTTGCGCGTCAGGGCCGAAGTTCGGGGATGAAAGCCGGTCTCCTGAGTCAGTTTCGCGTCGGCGTCCGGAGTCATTCTAATGGCAATGGCTTTGGAGAAAGTGTTTTTTCCCGGGTAAACCCGGACGTGGATGTCGGTGGGCACCCAGCCGTTGGCGGGGCTAGTGTCGTCCGGACAGGCGGAGGACACACACACGAGGTCCGTTTGCGCCTGCAACAACACATAATCGCCTGGACGGGACCACGGCTCGTCGCTGTAAAGGACGTTGTGGTCGTCAATCCCGGTGTTGAAGAAAAAATTGGCTGCTGCCCAGCCCTTGCGGGCGGTGATGCCGTAGGGGGTCAGTGCGCCGTTGAAATTGTCCGAACAGTTAGGGTGCCCGAAGTAGCCCATGTCCTCGTAGTACTTTGCGGCACACGCCAGCCCAAAGGTGTCGTGCCGTCCGGCGGTGTCCTGAATGACTTCGACGAGCGGCTGCATGTCCACGTCGTAGTACTTCGAGTAGAGGCCCGGTCCCGGATAGCCGAAGCCCATCAGCGTGCGGGTGGTGGTCACGTCCACACCCCGTTCGATGCCCTGATCGAGCTTGCGCCGAGCAAAGGCTTGGAAATCAGAACACTCCCGGCCTAGCACATCGATCACCTGAATGAACTCGCCTGCCTTCACTTCGTAAGCTTGGGCGGTGCAGCGGTCGATTCGGAAATCCAGCCGGGGGTCCGCCAGCGGTTCGGGCAGTGCGATTTCGCGTTCTTCCGGAGGTGCGGCGCGGTACACAAACACCTGGAGGTCAGTGGGTGGAAAAATTTCGCCTGCCACGGTCATCTGCACTCCCGGAGCAGCGAAGGCGCAGGTGGTTCGAGAAGTGACTTGGAAACGCACCTCCTCGCCGGGTAGAGTGTCTGGAGCAAAGAGGACCGCCGCTTTTGCCGAAGCGAGGTCCATGCCGCGACGCTCCAGCCCGGCCCGGACACGGCGGGCGCTTGCGGACTCGCCGTCAAGGATTTTCCGCAGACCGTTGGCGGGTCGTGATTGCTTGATGCCGAGTATTCCTGGATCGCCCTTGCCCTCCGGAGAGAAGGGCACGACCTCAGCGGGCTGACCACCTTCCGGGTCCTGCACCACTAGGACATCCTCCGGATACAGGTCAATCACAATGGCCCCGCAACCCGGCACACGGTAGCGTTCCCGGGTTGGGTCCAATTGCCAAAGGCCCGGCTCCAAGAGGCGGGTGGCGATTGCAGGGCTGGCAAAGTCAGTGGAGACCACGAGGTCCAAAATCCGGATTGACCAAATTTTTCTAGAAGAGAACAGACCCCAATAATATCGGATAGACCCAATGCTGGGTCAAGTTGAAAATTTCGAGGACTCAAAAAAAATCTTGTTATTCTTTACCCCTTCGGTACTATCTTGCTGACGCTTGTTGGAAACGGTTCCAACAGGTGAACCGAGGAGAGGGGCAAGATGGCAGCCAAGACGTCGTTGTCTTAGCCTCGTCCACTCTCCGATTCAATCCTTTCGTTTAAGGAGAGAGTATGTTTGTAAAAACAAGAAAAGCATTGGTCGCACTAGGTGTGGGGCTGGTGTTTGCGTTTGGCGCAGCCACTGTTCAGGCAGAGGAGATTACGGCCAGTCTCGGTGATGTGGGGGACCCCATCATTATCCCGACCCACAACTGGTCAAGCCAGATCGCGGTGTCCCATGTGGTGGGGCAACTCTTCGAGAAGATGGGCTACACGGTCGAGTTTGTCTCGACGGACAGTCAGGCGGTGTACGAGTCGGTGCGGATCGGTGATGCGCACATTGAACTGGAAGTCTGGGAAGGCTCGTTCGCCACGTCGTTCAACGCGGCGCTGGACAAGGGCGGCATTCTCGACGCTGGCACGCACGATGCCGTGACCCGCGAGGAGTGGTGGTATCCCACTTTCGTGGGTGAGCTTTGCCCTGGGCTTCCGGATTGGAAAGCTCTGGCGAAGTGTTCGGACATGTTCGCTCGCCCCGACTCCGGCGGCAAGGGTGTTTATGTTGACGGTCCGGTGGAGTGGCTTCATGACACGAAGCGTGTCGAAGCTTTGGGCATGAACTTCATCACCAAGAACGTCGGTGGTTCTGCCGCACTCTGGGCAGAACTGGAGTCTGCGGCCAAGACGAACACAGCGATTGTGCTGTTCAACTGGTCGCCGAACTTCACAGACGCCCTCTACGGTGGTGCTTTCATCGAGTTCCCAGCCTTCCACGAGAAGTGCAAGACGGATGCAAGTTGGGGGATCAATCCCAACATGACGAACGATTGCGGAAGTCCGGCGGGTGGTTACCTGAAGAAGGCCGCATGGCACGGCATGCCGATGAAGTGGCCGGCTGCCTACAAGGCGCTGACGCGCATCAACTTCACGACCAACGATATTGGCTCCATGGCCATGTTTGTGGACGTGGACGAGATGGAGCACGACGAAGCTGCGGCTCGTTGGATTAGTGAGAATGAAGCAGCTTGGAGTCCTTGGCTGTATGCTTCTCAGTGATCAGCTTTTAAGCTGACCCTCATTGCCACCACCGGATTCTTCCGGTGGTGGTTTCTCTTCCCCACTCAATCACTAGCTCTTGCTTTTCGGCATGGACAGAGAAACAAACCCGCCCGCGATTCGCTGCCAATCCCTCTACAAAATCTTTGGGGTCACACCCAGTGAGGTCCCTAGAGATAGTAGTGGTGCCATTGACCGTACCTATTTGGAGAGAACCGGAGCGGTCATGGCTGTTGACGATGTCTCCTTGGAGGTCAGTCCTGGCGAACTCCTTGTTGTGATGGGGCTGTCGGGTTCCGGGAAATCAACTCTGGTGCGCTGCCTCTCCCGTCTGATCGAACCCTCTTTTGGTTCGGTTGAGATTGAAGGCAGTGACCTGCTAGGCATGACCGAGAAGGAACTGATTGAAGTGCGCCGCAATAAGATGGGGATGGTTTTCCAGCACTTCGCATTGCTTCCGCATCGGACGGTCTTGGAGAACATCGCGTTCCCCTTGGAAATGCGGGGGATGAAGCGGAAGGATTATGTGGAGCGCGCCCAAAAGATGATTGCGCTGGTCGGGTTGGATGGCAAGGACAATAATTTCCCACGGGAACTGTCCGGAGGGCAGCAGCAGCGTGTGGGGATTGCTCGCTCACTTGCCGTCGAACCGGACATCTGGTTTCTCGACGAACCGTTTTCCGCGCTGGACCCGCTGATCCGCAAGGAAATGCAGGACGAGTTTCTGCGCCTGCAATCGCTGTTGAAAAAGACGATTGTCTTCATCACCCATGATTTTGATGAAGCGCTCAGGCTGGCGGATCGGATCGCTATCATGTACCACGGCAACATTGAGCAGGTGGACACGCCGGGGAATATCGTGCTGAATCCGGCCACCGAGTATGTGGAAAAATTCACGAGAGAAGTTCCCCGCGAAAAGGTATTGACGGCAGCTTCGGTGATGGACGAGTGGCAAGCGGATGAGCAAAACGCCCCGCAAGTCGTCCGCGCTACCGATATGATTGAGCACATCGCCGAGTATATTCTTGGGCAAGAGATTCCGGTGCGAGTTGTTGACGATCAGGATCAAACGGTTGGGGTGCTGCATCGGCAGAAGGTGCTGAAGATTTTATTCCCGCAAAGCAGCGAACCTACAGCATAAAAAATTGGTGAGCGCGAAACCCCAATGAGCGAATTATTCCTGTCCGGACTCAAGCCAGAAAACCGTGCAAGGGCCTACTTGGTCTTGGTTGCCGTTTTTTTGTTGCTCCTGCTGCTCAAGGCTGTGGGAGGGATGCCCGTTTGGATTGACGAACTCCCGCAGCATTTGGATACCAGCAGCATTGACCAGATTGGGGATGCGGCAAAGGAGAAGTACACAGAACTGGTGCCGCTGGATCTGTGGTTGAACACAACCTTTGATTTCATCCGCTCCGACCTTGGCTTTGATCATGTCACCCGCTTTGTTTCCAAGGCATTGAAGGGGCTCATCAACATTTTCGACAACATCCTGCTGGGAGGTCGCAAAGGTTTGGGGCTGGGTACCCCGCCTTGGACGGTGCTCTTGGTCGTTGCGTTGGTGCTTGGCTACGCCTTGCAAGGCTGGCGCATGTCGTTGCTCTCTGGAGGCACGGTTTGTTATTTTGCAGTCTTTGGACTCTGGAAGTATGCCATGAAAACTCTGGCGCTTTTGTCTGCATCTGTGCCGATCTCCATTGCCATTGGCGTCTTGCTTGGAATTCTGGCTTACAAGAAAAAGTGGCTTGAAACCGCGCTTATACCTATCTTGAATGTCGCGCAAACTCTGCCTCACTTTGCCTACCTGATTCCGGTCATTGTCTTCTTTGGTGTTGGGCATCAAACGGGAGTGATTGCCACCATCATCTTTGCCGTGCCCCCAATGGTTCGGTTGACTCTGCTGGGTTTGCAAAAGGTTCCTCCAGAAATTGTGGATGCTGGAAAAATGGGAGGCTGCACCACCACACAGCTTTTGTTCCGAGTGCAGCTTCCAAGCGCCCGGAACGAGATCATGCTGGGGATCAACCAGGTCATCATGCAGTGCCTCGCCATGGTTGTGATTGCTGCCTTCATTGGCGCTTCTGGATTGGGATACCGATTGCTTCATAAACTGCAATCCTTGAAGATTGGTCAATCCTTTGAGATTGGGATCGCCATTGTGCTGCTGGCCGTAGTCTTGGATGGTTTGTCTCGGGCATGGGCAGCAAAGAAACGGGACTACACCGCCAATTTGCCGTTTTACCATCGACACAAGTACCTCATCCTCATGATTGTGCTGGGAACGACGGCCACGATCTTGTCCAGCTATTATCCGATCCTCGCTAAAATCCCCCGGGATTTGTCTATTTCGTATGCAAAGAACTGGGATGCCCTCGTTGATTTCATTGTGGTGAATTGGTATCAAGACCTTGAGGCTTTCCGGACCTTGGTCTTGGTGGACATCTTGACCCCATTGAGGGATGTTTTCCTCTACTTTCCGGTCATTGCCGTGCTCTTCCTCATTGGTGGAATGGGTTTGATCCTCGGTGGCTATTACTCGGCGCTGCTCACACTGGGATTCCTGATCTTCATCGGACTTGCCGGATGGTGGGACCGTGCGATGATCACCGCCTACATGGTCTTGTTTGCCACTTTCATCTGCATCGTGGTTGGCGTTCCACTTGGAATTTGGGCAGCGATGAAGGAAGAGCGAGCGAACACGGCCTTGTTTTGGTGTGACACCTTCCAGACCTTCCCATCTTTCATTTACATCTTGCCCGTGATCATGTTGTTTCAGGTCAATGACCTGTCGGCCATCATGGCGGTGATTGTCTATGCCATCATCCCGGCGATTCGCTACACCATTGAAGGCTTGAAGAGCGTGCCTTCGGAACTGCATGAGGCCGTCACGATGGCAGGTTGCAATTGGTGGCAAAGGCTGATCAAACTGGAGTTGCCTGTTTCATTGCCCCACATCATGCTGGGCGTGAACCAAACGGTCATGTTTGCTTTTTCGATGGTGATCATCGCTGCGTTTGTTGGCACCATTGACCTTGGACAGCAGATCTTCAAGGCACTGTCTGAAACCAATACTGGCAAGGGTCTTGTCTTGGGACTGTGTGTTTCTTTCATGGCGCTTGCAGTGGATCACCTAGTCACCCGCTGGGCACGAGAACGCCGGGCATTACTTGGATTGAGTTGATTGCATGGAACCACTCGGCCCCTATACCCCGATCATTCTGTTTGTCCTTGCGATCCTCGTTCTTTTGTTCATGACTGCGGCAGATCGTGGCTATCAACTCCTACAGTTCAAACAAATTGGGTTGACTCTCGTAGAGAGTAGGCAACTCATCAAGATTTTGTCAATAAAACGAGTGCTTTATTTTATCATCCTGCTCTATTTAGTCTCATTCATTTGGGTTTATCAAAGCATTCAGGATAAAATAGCTGATCTCTTGCAAGAACAGAAGATCAAAGGTGTTGAAATTGGCAGTTTAGTGATCCCAAGCATGGCTTTCTTCAAAGATGGTTACACTGCAGACACTGGGTTCAAAAAATACAGAAAAAGAGTCCGAAGTGATGTCAAGGTGATGGGGTACCCCTGGAATGGCTTAAACGTCAGTCTCTCAGAGGATGGATTGGGAAAACTCAGCAAGATCACAGGCAAGAAATTTGTCTTTTCTTATCTGACAGATGTGAAAGTCCTGAAGCCAGCAATCAATCAGCATTTGCAAATTGCAGAGAATCAAAAGAAGATTGATGGTTTTAAGCTCGAAATGTTTGACAATCGCGGACCCTATATTGTCGTTTTCCTGAATGAACCGGATCAGTCTAAAGATGTCAACCAAATCGCAAAGATGCTTGCCCAGGACGTGTTTGATCATTTGACCAAAAAAAAGCAACTGAAGGTTAATCGAGTGGTTATTAAAATTGCTGAACCAGAACCGTATTTAAGGAATGAAACCATCATCGTGATTGGCCGAGGGACCGCAGGTTCGTACTAGCGGGTGATTATGGACACACTAAACAAACGGAGAACTAGGGTGAAAAAACGAGTTGCAGTGATCGGAGCGGGGCCGAGCGGCTTGGCGCAATTGCGGTCTTTTCAGTCAGCTGCTGAAAAAGGCGCCGACATTCCGGAAGTGGTTTGCTTTGAACGGCAGGACGACTGGGGTGGCATCTGGAACTACACATGGCGTACCGGGACCGATGAGCACGGAGAGCCGGTGCATTGTAGCATGTACCGCTACCTGTGGTCGAACGGCCCCAAGGAATGCCTCGAATTTGCGGACTATACCTTTGAGGAACATTTCGGGCGGCCGATTGGCTCCTATCCACCGCGGGCTGTGCTTTGGGACTACATCAAGGGTCGTGTTGTAAAAGCCGGGGTCCGGGATTGGATCCGTTTTCGCACCCCCGTGCGTTGGGTTGAATACAACGAGGACAAGGGTAATTTTTCCGTCACGGTTCAAAACCTCGTTGAAGACCACAGCTACACGGAGGAATTCGACCATGTGATCGTTGCCTCCGGACACTTCTCCACTCCCAACGTCCCCACCTTTGAAGGACTGGAAACCTTCAATGGCCGTGTGATGCACGCCCATGATTTCCGGGACGCGCTGGAATTCAAGGACAAGAATCTCCTCCTCATCGGCACCAGTTATTCGGCGGAGGACATCGGCTCACAGTGCTACAAGTACGGAGCCAAGTCCATCACTTGCAGCCACCGGACGGGACCGATGGGCTTTCACTGGCCGGACAACTTTGAAGAGGTGCCGTTGCTGACGAAGGTGGACAAGAACACCTGCACCTTCAAGGATGGCTCCAGCAAGCAGATTGACGCCATCATCATGTGCACGGGCTACCTGCACCACTTCCCGTTCCTGCCAGATGAGTTGCGCCTGCAAACGGGCAACCGCATGTGGCCGCTTGATCTCTACAAAGGCGTGTTTTGGGAGGCCAACCCGAAACTCATGTACCTCGGAATGCAAGATCAGTTTTACACGTTCAACATGTTTGACGCACAGGCATGGTATGCCCGCGATTATGTGCTGGGGCGCATCAGTCTGCCCTCTAAGGAGGAGATGAGCAAGCACAGCATGGCGTGGCGGGAGCGCGAGGAAACGCTGGAGGACGACGAGCAGATGATCTGGTTTCAGGGCGATTATGTACAGGAACTGATTGATGAAACCGATTATCCAAGCTTTGACGTGGAAGGGGTCAACCAGACCTTCATGGAGTGGGAACACCACAAGCATGACGACATCATGGGCTTCCGCAATAATGCCTACCGCTCACTGATGACTGGAAACATGCAGCCCGCCCATCACACCCCGTGGCTGGAGGCGATGGACGATTCGATGGAATCCTACCTCGGCGAGAAGCAGTAACGCAGGCTCGCGTCCAAACCAAGCTTCCGGTGGCCGGGAGAGGCCATCTCCGCTCCGGAGGCTCACCACGATGGCATCAAGCAAGTAGTGGCTCCAAAACCCTACATGTCTTCGGGATCAATTCCCGGAACTTCTGTCAATCCGGCAAGCTGCTTCCAGTTGACCGGATAGGCCGCATAGAAGATGGTGCATTCGTCGTCGGTTTCATAGGCGATGCGGTTGTCTTTCGGCACGAACATCATGTCGCCGGGGCCAAGATTGAAGGCTTCTCCGTCGCACATCAAACGAAAATTTCCCTCGTGACAATAAATGATTTCGTCACAGGTCAAATCCCACGGAATCGAGACTTTTTTCAGAAAGTTGACTCCGCCCGCCATGCTTTCACTGTTCCGAGCAGTCACAAACGGCTTGATGAACGTCCCGCCTTCTTCCAGTCCGTCTTTGCGATGCTGGATGGATGCTCGCTGAAATACAATTGGTTTTGCCATGAGAGGCTCCTTTTTGAGGTTAGAATGAGAATGACACAAAAGGTGTCAGGAATGCGCCGGTTCCAGCAGTTCAGAAAGGGCGCGGTCGAGAAAGCGGGTGAACTCCGGGTCGTTGCCCGGCGAGGCCACGCAGTGGCCCCACGGCGAATCATAGGTTCGTAGTTCGGCATTGGGCAGGTGGTGGGCCTCAATGGCGTTGTCTTCCGGCGGAAAATAAAGGTCGGAACTGCAAGACATGAGGATGGCCTTGGCCTTGATCGCTCCCAGCGCACACTGTAAATCTCCCGAATAAATCGGGTTGGCGCTGATGTCGGCGGTTTGCCAAGTCCGCAGTTTGGCGAGCAGGTTGTTCGCGTCCCAACTCAGATGGTCTTCTTCCCAATCCCGCAGCAGGGCTTCCACTGTCTCAAAACCCAAAGTCCGGAACAGTCCTTCTCGATAGAACGTCTGGGAAAACGCCCAGCCTGCGTAAACTCGTGCAAATGCCTTCAAGCCCGCTTCCGGAGGCGAAGTGTAGTGCCCGCCCTTCCAGTTTTGATCGGCGGTCAGGGCGGCTTTCACGCCTTCCAAAAAGACGAAATTATGCGGCGATGTGCGGGCAGACGCGCAAAACGGCAGGATCGCGTCCACCATTTCCGGATACTGCGCGGCCCAATGATACGCCTGACAACCCGCCATCGACCAACCCGTCACCAGTCGGATGCGCTCGACTCCGAGTTCTTCGGTCAGCAGGTGGTGCTGGCACTTGACGTTGTCGTAAAGCGAAACTTCCGGAAAGCGCGGTCCCCGAACGGCGGGAGCGGCGTTGCTCGGCGAGGACGACCAGCCGTTCCCGAACAGGTTGACCGAGACGATGAAATGCCGGGCGGGGTCAAGCGCTCGTCCCGTGCCGAAAAACCCCTCGTTGCGAATGTGACTTCCCGTGTAGAACGTCGGCAGCAGCACCACGTTGTCCTTGGCGGCGTTCAATTCGCCGTAAGTGCAATAGGCCAGTTCGGCGCTGGGCAGGATTTCACCGGAAAGCAGTTCGACGTCTCCGAGTGAATGGCGTTTCAATTCGGCGGGCATCTTAGTATCCCAATGCCGGGCGCACGACGTTGGTCAAGTCCTGCCCGTTGAGGTGCCGCTCCAGATTCTGGAACACGAGGTCGAGCGTCATCTCAACGTAGGTGTTGCCGTCATCCGCCGAGATGTGGGGCGTGACGAGCAGGTTCGGAGTGGTCCACAGAGGGGATTCCGGAGGTAGGGGTTCCGGATCAAACACGTCAAGGATCGCGCCCGAAAAATGACCTCGGTTGAGGTTTTCGATGAGCGCGTCGTAATCCATCGTTCCCGCACGTCCCACGTTGATGATCCCCGCTCCGGGCTTGACCAGGGCTTGCTTTTCGCGGTCGAGCAGGTTTGCGGTTTCCGGAGTCAGAGGGGTGGCCATCAGCACAAAATCAGCCTTGGGCAACACGTCTGGCAATGCTTCCGAAGTCCGCACCTCGAGGAAGCCTTCCACGGGCTTTCCGTGTCGGCTGATGCCGATCACCTCCATGCCCAGCCTCGCGCACTGCTGTCCGGCGGTCCCGCCGATGTTGCCGACTCCGACCACCACCACGGTCTTGCCCACGACCGGACTGGAGTAGAACGATTCCCAGTGAACGCGCCGCTGGTTTTCGACAAGTGCGGGAATCCGGCTGTTGAGCATCAGCACCGACATCAGGCCGAATTCGCCTCCTTTCGCGGCATGAACCCCCCGGTTGTTGACCACGTGAACTCCCTCCGGAACCCAGTCCATCGGGCAGAGGTGTTCCACACCCGCGCCAATGATGTGGATGAACTTGAGCCGGGGCGCGACTTTGGCGAGGTTTGCAGTCGGGAAATCCCACGTCACCAGCACATCGGCGGTTTGCATGGAGTCGGCGAAATGCTCCAAGTCCCAATCAATGAACGCCTCCACTTGCTCCGCCACCAAAGGATGGCGCTCACAAGCCGCCCGAAAACGATCTTCGGTGATGGTGAATACTTCCTCACCCTCCACGGTGGGCGGAAAGGTGTCCGGCGAGGCGTGGTTGTTCTTGATGTGAATGCGGAGCTTGGAATCGGTCATGCCGTCAACTTCTCACGAAATTTCAAAAATCTTTATGGGAAACCAATCCGACGGGAGCCTGAGCTTCTAGCTCGGCTAGTTTTTCGCGGACGAACCGCACTCTTTCGTCCTCGTTCAAATCGTCAGCTTGGTACTGCATCTTCATGAACGCATGGGCAAGTTTGCTCAAGGTCTGTGATTCGTCCGGCTCGCCCTTGCGGGGAATGCGCAGCACGGTGTCCCCGCCATAGGTCGGGATCAGCCCGGAATTCGCGGCGCAGGCCCGCGCCGGAGCTTCGCCTTTTTGCACGGCCCGGATTTGTTCGCGCAGACGCTTGCGCATCAGGATGATGCCACGGTCGCTGCTGACGAGGTTTTCGTTCTGATGCACGGTGATGCGGCCCATGCCCTCGGTCGCTTCGGCATCTCCGGGCGAGCGTTGGCGTTCTTCGTAAGTCCGGTCAAACACCTCGCCCTGTTCGATCAGTTCCGGGCCTTCGGGCGTGTTCCACTCAGGAGGATCGCCGCGCTCCCCGAAGTTCGCCCACGCCACGGCCAGCGTGTTTTCGTCATCCACGGGCACCACCCAGCGCGTGAAGGAACTGCGTCCGTACAAGCGGCGTCCAGTTCCGTCGGCGGCAAAGGCACTGCCCGCCTGCGTGAAGTTGGGCAAAACGAGTTCGTTCACCCTGAGCCAGACGTGTTCCCCAACGCGGCGGGTGTTCGTCCCCAGCAGCCAGACGCCGCGCTCAAAAAAGTCCATCTGTCCGACTTCCCCGAAACCTTCGGAAAACTGGAAGCGCCCGATGTTGGAGTGCAGGAAGCTGGTGTGCAGCGGATCGAGAATCGCGTCCAGCACCTGAAGCCAGTTGCAGCGGAACGGTGCTTGGTAGGGCACCATTTTCATGTCTTCGAAAGCCATCGCGTCAAACACCGGAAACTCCGGCATTTCTGAGGCTGGCCCCATGTAGCTGAAGATCAGCCCCTTGTACTCGACCACCGGATACGCCCCCAGCTTGATGCGGCGCTTGAGACGCTCGTTGAGGTGTTCCGGTTGCCCCGGTGCATCGAGCAGGGTGCCGTCGGTGCTGAAGTGCCAGCCGTGGTAGCAGCAGTGGATGCCGTGCTGTCCGCACTTGCCGTACTCCAGCGAGGCCAGCCGATGCGGACAGCGCTTGTGGACCAGTCCCAGTGTTTCGGAGAGGTCGCGGAACAGCACGAGTTCTTCGCCAAGAATTTTAATCGCAATCGGCAAATCGCCCAACTCCTTGGCGAGAAACACCGGATGCCAGAAGCGCCGCAGGTAATCCCCGCACGGCGTTCCCGGCCCTACCTGCGTCAACTCCGCATCCGGATGGGCCGACAAACGAGTTTCGTATCCGGTGTAGGAATCTTGAAGAAATTGGTCAATTTTCATGCGATCAACCTCAATAGAGCCGCAAATACTCCTCCACCTCCCAGTCCGTGACGGCTTGATGGTAGCGCTCCCACTCATCCATTTTGTAGCGGAGGTAGGACTGCATCATCGTCTCGCCAAGGACGGTGCGGGCCAGTTCATCGGAGCGCAGGATTTCAATCGCTTCCAGCAAGTTCCGGGGCAGGCGTTGCGCCCCGGAGCTTTTGATGGCCTCCTCGTTCATTTCGTACAAATCCTGATTCAACGGCGCTCCGGCGGAGTATTGATTGACCACGCCTTCGGTCATCGCGGCGGTGGTCATGCCGAGCGCAAGGTAGGGATTCATGCACATGTCGGCGGCGCGGTTTTCGATGCAGAATCGGCTTTGCGGCAAGCGTAACATTGCCGAGCGATTGTTGTAGCCGTAGGTCATGTGTGTGGGCGCCCAAGTCACGGTTCCGCCTTCAAAACCTCCGACCCTCGGAACAAGACCGTTGTAGGAGTTCACCGTCGAACAGGCAATCGCCGTCAACGCGCCGCCGTGGCGCAACAGTCCGCCCACCGCCCCATAGACCGGATCGGCCCAGCCTCCGGATTCCGCTTCAAAAATGTTGACTCCGGGAGACCCGACGGGTTGCATGGAGGTGTTCATGTGCGCCCCGGAACGCCAGTCGCCAATCGTCGGCTTGGGCATGAAGGTGACGAACATGCCGTGGCGCTTGGCGACCTCCTTGAGCAACACCCGCAGGAACACCAGCCGATCCGCCATCCTCAGCACGTCGGTGTAGTGGAAATCCAACTCGAACTGCGAATACGCCCCTTCCGCCACGACATCGTGGAGGTTCCAGCCCAAGCCTTCGATGATGTCAATCAATTCGCCCAAGAAGCCCATCGAGTCAATTGAATATTCGACATCATAGCCAAACGCCTGACGGCGCGGGCGTAATCCATGTCCGGGCTTGGGGTCGTTGTCAAAGGCTTTGACGGGTTGCCCGTCCTGCCACTTCATGGTGATGAACTCCGGCTCGACTCCGGCATAGACCGCATAGCCTTGATCCGCCGTGTTTTTCACGATGCGCTTGAGGGCACTGCGCGGACAGAGATTGTAAGGATGTCCTTCCCACCACAAGTCGGCAAACACCCACGCGCAGGTTTTGTCCCAAGGACAAATGATGAGGCTGTCGAGATCGGGCAGGGGAATCTGGTCGGAATCTGCCGGGCCGAGTTCCGGGACAAATGAAATGGAATGCACCGCGAACTGAGGTCCCTTGCCCATGCACAGCAGCTCAAAATCGCTGATCGGTACGGGTTTGGTCTTCGGCACCCCTAGCAGGTCAATCCAGCACGAAAGGACGTACTTGACTCCAGCGGCTTCCAGCTTTTGCTTTTCCTCGGCAACGCGCTTCGAGTCCGGCAGGGCGTCGGCGAAATTCTTGTGGTAGGTGTTGCTCATTGGGTTCTCCGGTTTCGTTTGAGTTGTTGAGAAAGGTGGATTGGTCACTTACAGCGCTTGACGTTTCAGCAGAAACTGATTCTTGAACATGTCAATGCCGGTCATAATCTCAAGCTGGCCAATGTCCGGCGAACGATAGCAGTGGCCTTCCAGAAACGTCTGAAAGCTGTTCGTGGACTCGCAAACGACCTCGACCATCAGATCAAAGCGGCCCGACACCCAGAGGACGTACACGACCTCGTTGCACTTCGACAGCCGCTCGGCGACCTCGCGTGGGGTGTGCGAGGGAGCCACGCTGATCCCCAGCATCGCGTCCGCCTGGTACTTGATGGCCATCGGGTCCACCAAGGCCACAATTTTCAGCAGGCCCGCCTCCTTCATGCGCTGGACGCGGTTGCGGATGGTGCCTTCGGAAACCTGGAGCGCCTTGGCGATGTCCTTGTACGGAAGCCGCCCGTCGTTCTGCAACATCCGGACGATCTGCTGGTTCAGTTCATCATGCGGCGAATCACGCACCGGAGTGTCGGTATTGAGATCGCTTGGGATGGCGTCCTCCTAGATGTTTGTGATTGATGAATCAGGAATTTTATAAATTTCCCTTGACGAAAACGAAATTTTTTTGATATACCATTAAAGGTTTCGCAAAACATGTCAAGAAGAAAAAATGTGACCGTATAAACGATCCAGACTGCAAGAGGCTTGTGTTATGACTCAATTAACGGGAACACGGCTGTTTTCGGCATTCGATGAAAACGGCAAGATCAGGCACGGGTTGCCTTCCGTGGCCTACACCGACAGCGACTTTTACGAACTGGAGACCCGCCAACTCTTCGCTAGGGCTTGGGCCTTTATCGGCTTCGCCCATGACCTTGCCCAGGTTGGCGACGTGATGCCCGTGCATGTGGCCGGGATGCCCTTGGTGCTGGTGCGCGGAGCCAACCGGAAAATCCGGGCCTTTCACAACGTTTGTCGGCACCGCAACCTCAAGCTCGTCGCGGAACCCCGGAATTGTAAACACACGATCACCTGTCCGTACCACCGCTGGTCCTACGACCTAGAGGGGAACTTGAAGGCCGCGCCTTACTTCGGAGGTGAGAAAACCGAACTTCCGGATGATTTTAGTTTGGAAGATCACGGACTACAAGAGGTGTCATGCCGTTTATTTCATGATTGGTTATTTGTCAATCTCAGCGGTGATGCTCAAGGATTTGAAACATATATCGCTCCCTTGAGAAAACAATTAGCAGGAATTGATCTGGATGATTTTGTTGTGGTCGGCAGCATTGAATTTGGTGAAATCAAAACAAACTGGAAACTCTTGATGGAAAATTTCATTGAACCGTATCACGTTCAATTTGTACATAAAAACACCACAAATCAGCCGTTAGTGGATCACTATGTTGTAAGTGACGGACATTGTCTGGGAAGCGCAGTTGACCTGACTTCGGAGCAACAGGAGCAAGCGCAGGAAGGAACACTGTCCGTCAGTTCGAGGTATTTGACTTTGTTTCCGAACTTTGTGCTGGGAGTTTACTATCCTGATCAAATTGGAGTCCATCTCAATCAGCCTGTGTCCGCTGGGATAACCTGCCAAAGACGGGTGATTTATCAACACAAAGATTCTGATCAAAGCACTGAAGCGGTTGAAAAAATCAGCAGACTGTGGGAAAGTGTACACAAAGAAGATCATGCGATGTGTGAACGGCTTCAGGAAGGACGCCACTCGGATGCGGCCCAACAAGGCGGGTTTTTATCTCCGTATTGGGAATCCAGTGTCCGGAGTTTCCAGGAATTGGTTGCCGATGCCATTCGTCCGGCTTTGAATCATTAACCCAAACCAAAGGAAGAAACAATGACTGAACAAACGTTATCCATGCCTGATTTTCGGCTGGATCACACCATGCTCCGGGTGAAAGATTTGGATCGGAGTCTGGATTTTTACACAAGAATTCTGGGCATGAAAATCCACCGTAAAACTGAATATCCCGAAGGTCGATTCACCAATACTTTTGTGGGCTATATTGGTGAGGATGAGGGTACAAATATCGAATTGACTTACAATTGGGATCAAGAAGAAGACTACC
>LWDU01039155.1_pt1 | contig 17818 bp, 13 predicted proteins | sample 727161 | NCBI WGS metagenome assembly LWDU01 (sample SAMN04566230, study PRJNA314399) | hydrothermal vent metagenome | isolation source: deep sea hydrothermal plume seawater | place: Mexico: Gulf of California, Guaymas Basin | collected 2004-07-11
TCAGGAGGGGGCGCTCCTGGGATCCACCGAAGTACTGACCACGGCGCTCTGCGCCTGCGGCACCCAGAGCATCGTGCTGATCGTCACGGACGATGCCGGGAGCACGGCATCCGACACACTCACGGTCCGGGTAGAGTCGCCAACCGACTCCTTTGTGGTCATCGATCGATTCGATTCGGGCCTGGGCAACTGGGTGATCGTCGGGGATGTCACCCTCCTCAACGATGCCACCAGCTTCCCCGAGTCGCCCCACGCGCAGCTCGGCGCCTCGGGTGCCTCCATGCGCCTCTCCATCGCGATGCCCCCAGGCAGCACAGGAATGAGGTTGGAATTCTGGGCCAAGGCCAGCCAGTTCGGGGTGTCGGACGAGTTGCTCGTCAATGTGAGCGTGGACGGGGGTCCGTTCACGACCTTCGACACGCTCAGACCCCAGGATGAAGGGCTCAATGACGTTGGGTACGCGTTCTACAGCGGGAGCGGCGGCCATGGCCCGGTCAGCACCACCTGGGTGCCCGCTACCGCCTCGAACGTCGTGCTCGAATTCGAATCGAATATGAGCACCGGCGTGTTCGTCATCGACAGCATCGAGGTCCGAGCGTTGATCGGAAACCCCTCCCCGGTCGCCGATGCGGGCCCCGACCAGTCACGCGGGCGGCGACGGCGTGGAATCCTTCACCCTCGACGGCTCCGCGTCCTTCGACTCGAATGGGAGCATCGTCTCCTATGAATGGCGTGACGGCCCCACCTTGCTGGGAACCACCGCCTCCATAGGCGCCACTCTGTCCCTCGGCGTCCACACCATCGTCCTGACCGTGACCGACGACGGCGGCGAGACGGCGAGCGATAGCGCGGTGATCACGGTGGGCGCTGTCGGATGCGTGACCCAGGCCGACTGCGATGACGGGGTCTTCTGCAATGGCGCCGAGGTCTGCGACCCGGTGCTCGACTGCCAGCCCGGGACGGCCGTCGCGGTGGATGACAGCGTGGCGTGCACCGACGACAGCTGCGACGAAGTGGGCGATGCCATCGTCAACGCCGTCAACAATGCCAACTGCGACAACGGAGAGTTCTGCGATGGCAGTGAGACCTGCGACGCGATCAACGACTGCCAGGCCGGCACACCGCTCGTGGTGGATGACAGCGTCGGCTGCACCGTGGATGCCTGCGACGAAGTCGGCGATGTCTTGACCCACCTTCCGGATGCCGGGGCTTGCGACGACGGCGACCCCTGCACGGCGGAACTATGCGACGCAACAACCGGCTGCTCGAACGTCCCCGTGGAGGGCTGCGTGGTTCCGGTGCCCACCGGCGGTTCTGGCGGAATCGCGCTCCTTGGACTTTTTCTGGCGGCCACGGCCGTGCGTCAAATCGCTATCGCGCGTCGTCACCGATGAACTGCGTGTGCTCCGCAATCTCGGACGACTGGGCGCATCCCTGGCGAGTCAGTCACTGGGGGCTCAGAGCTTCCGTCCGCCCCAACAAAGTCGAGCCACCGTAGGCTTCGGGGGATTTCCTCCGAGCCTGTCGAAATTGTTCCGACTCGTCACTGTGTGTGGCTATGCGGGACACGGCCCGCAAGAATTCGACCCCGGGAAGCTCGTTCACGGCTCGCCTGGACCCAAGAGCGACTCGATCGCCCGAAGAAGTAATCGATTCGGGTAGGGCTTCTGGATGAAGCCATCGTACGCAGTGTTCCAGCCCTTTAGTTTTTCCAGCGCCTCCTCGGGATGGCCACTCGATATAATGATTGGCAGCTCGGCCCGTGTCTTTCTCAACTGCGACCATGTCTCGATGCCACTGAGCCCCGGCATCGCGATATCCAAGATCACGAGGCGGAGTGCCGGTCCGATTTCTTCCACCGCCACAAGCGCTTCGTCTCCACTCGAAGCGACGTGAACATTGAATCCGACTGCAGCGAGGCGCTTCTTCAGAACGGTGCGAATGGGCGCTTCGTCGTCGACAACGAGTACCTCCCCATTCGCGAAACTGCCTGGATCTACCGAGAAGCCGGTTTTCTTCGAGGCGGGTCGAGAGCGCGCTTGAACCGGCAGCAGGAAGGTGAACGTGCTTCCGACCCCCAGCTCCGTCTCGATTCTGAGCTGCCCTTCGTGGCTAACCAGGATGCCACGTGTGGCCGCCAGCCCGAGCCCGCGTCCGGCGAACTTCGTGGTAAAGAAGGGGTCGAAGATCTTCCTCAGTGTAGCGATATCCATTCCCGCCCCACTGTCGCAAACCGTGACATGAACCACGTCACCGGAGATCTGTCCATGTTCGATGGATGCACATGCGTCACTCATCGGCGCGGGGCGACCGGTGCCTGTGCCGATTTCGATCGTGCCTCGCGTGTCGCCGATTGCTTCGGCTGCGTTCGTGACCAAGTTCATCAACACCTGACGAAGCTGCGCGGACCCGCCGCGAATGAGCGGGAGCTCGTCCTCTAGGCGGAAGTCGTTACAGACATCAAGCTGGTTACCTCACGAATCAGCAAGGATAAATCCAGACTCTCGGTCATGAAGGTGGTCTTGCCCGCGTAGGCGAGAAGCTGGCTCGTGAGTTCTGCGGCGGCCGTGGCCGCCACCTCAACATCGGCTAGAGCTCCCTGGATCGGGGAATCGGAGGGGATCCCCTCGCGAGCAATTTCCGTATTGCCCAGGACCGTCATGAGCAGATTGTTGAAGTCGTGGGCGATCCCTCCAGCTAAGAGGCCCAGACCTTCCAGTTTCTGGGCTTGAATCATGGCCTGGGACTCTTTCCGCGCCTGGGTCACATCGGACAGCCTCCAGGCCCTTCCCCGGAACCCCCGCTCGGTCTCGATGGACAATGTCCTTACTTCTAGAGTCCTCCCGTCGAGCATCGCGAGGTCGCACGACTCTGTCCTCGGCGATCCGAATGACGCGCCGTCGGAATTCCACATCCGTTGCATCATTTCCGGAGGCGGTTCACGAAGCATCGTGCCCAAATGCATCGGGAGCCGGTGCCCGCGGTCAAACATCTCCCGAGTCGATACCCCCCACAGCTTTGCAAACGCCTCGTTGATATAACGAATCTCACCGCTCCGCTCTTTGAAGAGCAGCCCCTCTCCCATCACTATATCGAGAGCCTCCAATAATTCGAAATGCTCCTCAGATTCGTCCAGGGCTGTGCGAAGCGCCGTCCGGTCCCTGAGCCGCAGACACATTCCTGCTTCGCGTCCGCGGATTTTCTCAACGATGGAGACTTCAATCACGACAAAGGTTTCGACTCCCGACGGCGATGTGAACCGGTGCTCGCGCGAGTGCCGCGCACTGTTTTTGTAATCCGCGAGCGAAAAGCTAGGCACAGCCAGCTTGAGAAGTTCGCCAATTGGAGCCCCGGGGATCAATCTTCCTTGGCCAAAGAGTTTTTCTGCATTTTGGTTTACGTAAAGTATCTGGTGGTGGGGGGTGACGATCACGATGGGGTCGGCATCATGGTCGAGCACGCTCGGGAGAAAAACGCGCTCGAGTACAAAGAGGTCGCGACGCACTACTGCAAAAAAGAACAGGGCGCAGCTGAGCACGTAGCCGAGCGCTGTCGGGTCGTACGAGAGAGAGACGGGGCTGAACACGTAGAGCATGTTCATCGACATCGGAATCGAAACGGCGGCGGCGAGAATTCGGCACTGTCCGCGTATCGTCGGATCCTGTACGAAATACGCCTCCCGTGCATGGACGAACACAGCCGCGCAAAGCGCCGCGTAGTTGACGACAGCCATCGCGTACCAGAGCGGTCCGTACTCGCTTCTTGCAAGGGGCCGCGTCTCGAGGAACTGTCCGTGCCAGGGGTTCGTGATCAGGCCGATCCAGAGCAGGGCATTGATCGTGACGAGTACGGGCAAAGCAGACCGAAAGGCAACTTTTCGATAGCCCACCATCTCTGAGAAGCCCGTCGTAAAGAGCCACCAGCCCGGCGCGATGGTCAGCAGACCGGTGTAGACCATAAGCATTCCGCCCCAGCGGATCGCTGAGTCGTCAGGCCAGACGTTGGCAACTAGGTCGCCGATGGAGAAGATCAGCGCGGAGAAAAAAACCATCGGGAGTGCCGGCCACAGCGCTGCTGGCGGACGCCGGTAGAAGACGTGGGTAGACAGCGCCACCAACAGGGCAATTCCAAGGGCGGTCGCGATTTTAGCTTCGAGCATGAATCAATCCATCTGTGCCTCGGAAACGTGCAGGGTATCCACTTCGATCATGCCACAAATTGGGCCTCTAATGCATGAGAGTATGATCGAGGACGAAAGAGCCGGCTCGGGCGTCATTGGTTTACGGCCAAGCGCAACCGGCCGCACGGCCGCGGCGCCCCAGCGCGATGGCCACCCCAACCTTGCCCGCTCCACGCCCGTTCCTTCCATTGCGATATCCACCGACAAAAGATAGGCCGCGTTATGGGTCCGCGCCCGAGTGTCCGTGTCATGGCAATCACCGCGATGGACTGCGGTGCACGGATGCTGCGACACGACGACGCCAGGCCGGATAGGCATTTCAAAAGCCCATTCTACTCCCTGAGCCATTTGGGGTAGAGGTAAAACAGGGGACACAGGGGCTCTCGATTGCAGGCTGGGGTCCGTCGGCGGCTGACTACGAGCAGCCATTTTGCCACTTTTTTCGCGCCCAGGCTCGCCATGACCTCGTCATACCAGCGCCACAGCCCTCACACGAGATTCACGCGCAGGCGCTTGATGCCACTATGTATCCCATCACCAGGCGAGTGAGTTCAGTTTCAAGTTCAGGCCTAACGGTGGATGCGGCCTTCAATGCCAGCGCTGTTTCTGGCGCTCTTTCTGGCGCTGTTTCTGGACTGGGGACGTGCCCCAGCGAATCGTGGCTATGGACGTCCGCCCCAGGCATTCCGGTTCTTTTCGATGCGGTGCCGGGTCAGGTGGAATCGCAGGTCATTGCGAAGCTTAAGCAAGGGCTTTCGGTTTCTCTCAGAGGGGTGCCACTGGTGAAGCATGGAAGTCTGTTCGTGAACCCAGACCAGATTGAGTCCTGAACGTTCGGCCCGGAACGCCATGTCGTTGTCTTCCATGCCCCAGTACCGTTCCGCGGCTTAGGCGAAGAGTTCGCTGACGGCCCGGTGGGCCTGTTCGATCGCCCCGGGCAGACTGGCGCTGGCTCCGGCATCCGAGTTGGCGATGGTCACGCGCCCGAAGGGCCGGCGACCGACGCGGTGGGGGGCCGAGGCTTGGCTTTGGCCCCTGTCCGCCGGATCGGTGAGTGGGTTGTAGCCGTACGCATAGCCGTGCCCCCATCGATTCACCGTGATGCCCTCGATATCCCGCGCCGGATCAAACTCGGTGCCGGACAGGAGTCCCGCCAGCTGGTTCCGGATGGATCTCTCCATGTCTTCAAAGGGCGTAGTCAGCATCTTGGCGCGCGCTGCCCGATATTGGTCGCGTGGCGTCAGGCCCGAACCGACTTGAAGGGGCGCCCCCTCGAGATGGACCAGGATGGGTTCATTGGGGTTGGCCGAATACGTCTGACTACCCAGGCTGACGGGAAAATCGAGCGCGGCGGCCTGGTGATCGAGGCCCGGGCAAAAGGCCCAGCCCACATTCTTTTCGGCGAATCCGCGCCAGTTCCGCAGGGCCACACTGGTATAGATGAGAGGCGCCCGGACTAGGCTGCTCAGCGCCTCCTTTTGCGGGGACGGGAGTTGGGGGCAGAGGTGTGGGATCATGACGCTGTAGCAGGCAAGGACGCACTGCTTTGCCCGAATGCGCTCAGCCCGATGGCCACGCACATAAGTGACCTGAACTTCTTCGGCGGATTCAGCCGACCCCACATGCGAAACGCGGGTGGCGGTGCTTCCCAAGCGCAGGCGGACCGACGAACCGGATTCGTCCAGGCGGTCGTAGTTGAAGCGAGCCCCGACGATATCTTCCATGTCATGTCCCGGTGCCACTTGGGGGATCAGCCTGCGGACGAGCAGACGAGCGATCGACGCATTGCCGTCAGGAAAATGGTAGATGTAGGGCTCCGGATCCCACTCCTCCTCTTCAACACGTTGATCCATCAGGGACAACGGCAGTCCGGGCAGCCCCCCCCAGCTCATAGCCCCCCAAGCTGAAATTTGGTCGATACTGCCGGCGAAATTACTGACCGCGGCAGCATTTAGGATGCGATCGACCTCGGGACTTGTCGCGCCCAGATGCTGTCGAATGAAATCCCGATAGGTCAGTGAGCGGAGGAAGTCGACCTCAGTCATTCGGCGATTGGCTCTGAGTTTGGCCAGATCGGGCTTGAGGAGGCCTGCGAGCTGTCTTCGGGCCGATTCAGAAATGGGCATCGCTTGGGTGGCTTGCTCCGGCGACAGCTTCGTCGGCGCAAATTCATCTTCGTCCAGTGGGTTCGCGACCGGATAGGGGACCCATTTATTTTCTCCGTAGAGGCTCGCATCGAAATGAAAGCCGATCTGGAGCCCGTTTCTCTTATAGAAATCCCGATCGTAGGCCGACTCAAAGCGCGAGAGGTCAACGCCAAGATCCGAGATCAGTTTTCGAGTGGCCCGGGGATAGTTGTGGGGATCTTCCAGGGATTGGCTTCCCCCATACCCGATGAGGGTCTGGCCATCGACCTCGAACTCGTTCCGGCGTGCGTGCCCCCCGAAATCGTCGTGATTCTCCAGGATCAGGATCCGTGCGTCCGGTTTTTTCTCTCGGTAGAAGAATGCGGCACTGAGCCCGCTCAGTCCCCCTCCAACCACAACGAGGTCATAGAGGGTCGGGTCGTCTTCGTAGACGGTGCCGAAATCTTTTTGCCCGGATCGTGCGAGGAGGTGGGCGACTCGGTACGAGGGAGGGTTGCTTCCTCGAAGCCCCTCCCAGGCGGGTGGGTAGAAGGACGAATTTTTCGGACTGACGGGCGAAGAATTTCTTTCTTCAGGGAGTCCGCATGCCGCCGCGCTCGCCACGATGGCGCCGGTGCCCGCCATAAAATCTCGTCGCGTGATGGATCGATCAAGGCCGAGCGTTTGATCCTGGGTCTTCCTTTTCGACATCGAAAGTCCCTCTTATCCAGCGCAGATGTGTCGCTGGTATTGCGCCTGACTCTCCCCTTCAACGCCCTGAAGAAATACGATTCAGCCGATACCAGAGGGTGGCGGCGAGCATTAAGTAGAATCACTCCGACTCTGCCCTTTGATTCATGTTGCTCAGCGGTCAGTTAAGCATAGTAAACGGGTCCGGTTCATGTGCTGCGAGCATTTTGGTGTGCGACGGCCGACGGGACCCCAGCCCGCCATCGAGAACCCCTGTGCCCCCTCTCCTTGTGCCCCCTCTTTAGCTTGTACCGGACATTGGCCCTGGGTGTAGAATGGACCTTTGCAATTGCTATGCGCACGTTGTGCCAGAACCCAGCTTGAATCTCCTATCCCGCCGTGGCTGCCCTCGCCGATCAGATCGCCGCGCGGCGCGCCTTGCTCCTCAGGATCGGTTCCATCGTCTGGTGATCGAGCACGCGGCCGTCCGTCGCCAACCCCTCAGCAAGACTCCCGTCCGGCGCGTACAGGTTGAACAACACGAGCGCGCCTTCCGGCCCACCGACCTCGATGTGGACATCGCCCGGTGCCTTGTGCACCCAGGTACCAACGGGCTTGACGATGCGGCCAACCTCCTTGCCCGTCTCGAGGTCGATGTCGATGACGGTGAGCTCGCCTTCGAGCACGAGGGACGAGATGGCCGCCGTGTGTCGGTGGAGGTGGCAGGCGCTATGCGGGTCCCAGCGGTACAGAAGGTCCAAGTGACCGTCTTCCCGTGCGCCGAGGACCGAGCTCCAGTAGCTGATCGGGTAATCGAACTGCGCCTCCCCGGTGAAATGCTTCCAGTGGAGGTCGTCGTGCTTCAACAGATTCATGAAGTTGACCACTTCGCTAAACTTTTTATCGTTACGCTAAATACTCCGAGGCCAGTATGACCAACCGCCGCTCCTCTTGCAAGCCAGGCATAAGAAGGCAGGGAGATCGATGAGCACGAAGCCAAAGCAGGAGACAAAGCGAAATCGAGCCGAAGAGGATGTCGGCCATAAATGGGCTGCTCTCAGCCGTAGCCACGCGATGATCACGGTCCCGCACCTCTCGGTGGCGACTATACGGCTTGTGCCGCTTCTTGTTCTGGTCGTCATCGGCCTGGTGCTGGACCGGGTTAGTGCCCGGACACGTGAGCAATCAGTCAAGTAACATCCCTGTATCGTGACCACAGTGAGGACACCGATGATCAAGTTATATGGCGCCAATGCCTCTCCGTTTGTCCGCAAGGTCATGGCCGTCCTGGCCATGAAGCAGTTGCCCTACGAGCATATTCCCTCCATGCCTTTCTCGGGTGACAAGGAACTGGCGAGGGTAAGCCCACTCAGCAAGGTGCCGGCGCTAATCGACGGCGACCTCAACATTGCCGACTCCAAGGTCATCTGCCGCTACCTGGAAAGCGCCTACCCGGAAGTGCCGGTCTACCCCACCGACCTGCAGCAACGCGCTCGCGCAGACTGGCTCGAGGAATACGGTGGCACCGCGCTATCCGAGTCCGCGGCCGGACTCTTTTTTCACCGCTTCATGGTTCCCAACGTGTTCAAGCGGCCGGTCGACGAAGAAGCAATAGAGACAATCATCACCAAGAGGCTGCCGCCCCTACTGGATTACCTCGAGGGCGAGGTTCCGGCAGAAGGCTTCATCTTTGGTGACCTCACTGTGGCCGATCTGGCCCTGGCGTCTCCATTCGTCAATGCCGGTTATGCCCAATACACCATTGAGCCTTCTACGTGGCCGAAGTTGTCCGCTCTCGTGGAACGGGTGAAGGGGCACAGCGTCGTGACGCCGCTGCTTGAAGCTGAAGCAGCCGCGTTCGGCGGTTAACGGCAGGTTCCGATCCGCAATGAACGGAGGCTCTGAATGTTGAAGAAGATCCTGCTGGGATTTTTGGCCCTCTTTTCCCTGGCCGCCGTGGTGGTGGGCTGGACGGTGGTCCGGCCGATCTATCAGCTGGCGCAACAAATTTTACCAAGCACCGCCCCCGAAGACTACGCCCAGCAGGACGACAGCCGAGTCCAGCTTCCCACGCCGCTCAAGCTGGAGCCCCGGGCCTTCGATCCGCTGAAGAACGTGTTCTGGGGTGAACTCCACGTGCACACGACCGAGAGCATGGACGCGGTTCTCTTCGGCACGACCGCAACGGTCGAGGATGCCTACCGCTTCGCCCGAGGCGAGCCCCTACAGAGCCCTGGCGGCGAACCCATGCAGCTCTCTCGGCCCCTCGACTTCGTGGCCATCACAGATCACGCGGAAGGCTTCGGCACGCGGACCCGCTGTGGAGAGTCCGATCTGAGCCTCTTCGAGCAGGCGAACTGCTGGCTCATGCAGACCCCGGGCCCTTTGACGGCGATCTTCTTGCAGGCCCGCCAGGGCAGAATGGGAGCCGAGCCCGATCTGGCCCAGCCAGCGGGGGTGTATCGCAACCGCCCCCGAAGCCCTCGGCGACAAGCAGACGTTCCTATCTGCGGTGGCGGCGAAGGCGGCCCCGAACGCTGCCTGAGCGACAGCGACTCCGATTGGGCGCGCTACATCGAGTTGGCGGACCTTCACAATGAGCCGGGCGTGTTTACGACCTTCGCCGCCTATGAGTTCTCGCCCGTCCTGGAGGGCGCCGGAAAGCATCATCGCAACGTCATCTTCAATGGCCCCGATCTCCCAGGCCATGCAATCTCCTCCCTCGATGTCGGCAACGCCATCGATCTGTGGCGCGGATTGGAAGAGACCTGCACCGGAAACTGCGACTTCCTGACGATCCCCCACAACATGAACAAGGGCTGGGGCCTCTTCTACAGCCGCCACACCTGGGATGGCGGCACCTACGACGAAGACGACTGGCGCCTGCGGATGCGTCGCGAGCCCCTTGCAGAGATGTATCAGGTGAAGGGCGCATCCGAGTGTGCGCTGGGCGTGGGAGCGACGGACGAGGAATGCGCCTTCGAACAGGTTCTGAAGCCATGCGAGCCAGGGCAGGAGAACGGCTGTGCCCTCGAATCGTCCTTCGCCCGGCAGGGCCTCAAGATCGGAATGCGGCTGGGTCGCGAGTTCGGCTTCAATCCCCTCGCCTTCGGCTTCATCGCGGCCACGGACGCGCACAACTCGAACCCCGGCGATGCGGAGGAATGGGACTTTGTTGGAAAGGTCGGCGCGGTCAGCTCGCCTGCGGCCCGGCGGCTTCGCACACGGCCGGGATCGGAACCTCACAACCAGATTCTGATGGACCACGGCTCGGGCGGGCTCGCCGCGGTGTGGGCCGAGGAGAACACCCGGGATGCGATCTTCGCAGGAATGCAGCGCCGGGAAGCGTATGCGACCTCGGGACCGCGCATCCTCCTGCGATTCTTTGCGGGCTGGGGATTCGGCGATGCGATCGTCAACGGTCCCAACCCCGCCGCGGTCGCCACCGAGGGTGGCGTTCCCATGGGAGGCATGCTGCGGCCGGAGGACAAGGGAGCCGGCAGCCCAACCTTCTTCGTCTGGGCGGGGGCCGACTGGATGAGCGCTCCGCTCCAGCGCATTCAGGTGATCAAGGGCTGGATCGATGCCGAGGGAGAAACCCACGAGTCCGTGCGCGACGTCGCCTGCGCGGACGGACTCGAGGTCGATCCGAACACACTTCGCTGCCCGGACAACGGCGCCTCCGTCGACATCGCCACCTGCCAGACCCTCGGCGAGGCCGGAGCTGGGCAACTGCTGGCGGCCTGGCACGACGAGGACTTCGATGCGAGCCAGGATGCGTTCTACTACGTCAGGGCCCTCCAGAACCCGACCTGCCGCTGGTCGACGTACGACGCGATCCGCCTCGGCCGGGAGCCCGATCCTCGCGTGCCCGCGACGATCCGGGAGCGGGCCTGGTCGTCCCCGATCTGGATCGAGCCGCCCAACCGCTAAGGGAATTCAGTCAAGCAGACGGCAATGCGTCTTGCCCAGTGCATGACCAGTTGGCTCTAGCAGTACGAACTCACACAGGACAGGAATTCATGAAGAACACGCTCCTCACCGGACTCGGCGTCCTGAACGCACCGGGCGAGACCAACGGCAAACCCACGCGCATTATGATCTCGGAATGGGGGCACGCCCGCTCCGGCTTTCTGGTCCCGGGCATGCAGATCGACCGCGCGCCCATCCGGGCCGGCAAAGTCCCCATCCACCCGCAGACACTCAGCCCAAGGCCCCAACTCGCAATGACTCAAGTATTGGAAACGAGAAAAGAGCAATGACCGGAATCACCCTGTACGGATCCCCTCTCTCGCTTTATACCGGTCGGGCGCGCAGCTACCTGATCAAAGCCGGCCTTCCCTATCAAGAGACAGCGCCAAACTCGCCTCACTATGCGAACACCGTCTTGCCGAAGGCCGGGGGCCGGCGAGGCATACCGACTCTAGAAACCGAAACCGGCGAGGTGATCCGGGACGGTGCTGCGATCATCGACCACTATGAAGCGAAGAGCGGTTATCGTTTTTCGCCAGCAACACCGAAACAGAATGTGCTGAGCCGGTTGTTCGATGTCATTGGTGCCGAGGGATTGCTCCGGCCCGCCATGCACTACCGCTGGAACTTTCCGGAGCAGAACCAAGAGTTCCTGACTCTTCACTTTGCAGATCTGACTCCGCGAAACCTGGACCGCATGGCGATAGCCGAGAGGTCCATGAATGCGATGCGTAACGCGACCAAGATGTTTGGCGCTGTTCCGGACACCCTCGAACTCGTCGAAGAACTCTACCTGGAACTGCTCGACAAGCTGAATGCACATTTCACCGACCAGCCCTACTTGTTGGGTGGCAAGCCCTCCATCGGCGACTTCGGCATGATGGCCCCCCTCTATGCGCATCTGGGTCGAGACCCAAAGCCCCTGTCGTTGATGCAGGAAAAGGCAATGCGCCTGTTCAGGTGGGTCGAGCGAATGAACCGGCCCGAACTCGACGTGGGCGAGTTCGAAATTCAAGACGGCGCCTATCTTGCAAATGACGAGGTCCCGGACACGTTGATTCAGATTCTGAAACTTATCGCTGTAGACTTCGTGCCCGAAACCAAGGCGGCGGCAAAGTGCATCAACTCATGGATCGACGACCAGGCTCGCCTCGAGCCGAAAACAATTGTCGAACGGGGGATTGGCCTTGGAACCTTCGAAGTGCGGGGCGTGACCATCAAGGCAATGGCCCAACCCTATCGCTTCTATTTACTGAAGCGCGTTCAGAACCTGTACGCCTCGCTGGATGGGGCGGACAAAGCAGACATCGATAACCTGCTGACCGCATGTGATATGCGGGATGTACTCGAGATCGAGTTGTCCCGGGAAATTGGCGTCAAGAACAATCGGGAGGTGTGGTCATGATGCGCAAGATCGCAATTGCACTCGGGCTGCTGCTCGTGTTGCTCTTCATCTATCGGGTCGAGGTCGTGTTGTTTGCAGCGCGGAACGCGATTGAATTCGCGCGAGACGTCGGGCCGAACCGCGAGGTCGCGTGGCAGCGCGGCCCCGACGTGGCCAGCACGCCGCCGGCCGACCGACCGCCCAATATTGTCTTGATTCTCGCGGACGATATGGGCTGGAACGACGTTTCGACCTACGGGGGCGGCGCGGGCGGGGGTTCGGTGAAGACGCCGAACATCGACGCCCTCGCGCGCGGGGGCGTCGCGTTCACGACGGGCTATGCCGGGAACGGTACCTGCGCGCCGTCCCGTGCCGCGATCCTCTCGGGCCGCTACGGCACGCGCTTCGGCTTCGAGTTCACCCCGACGCCCGAGATGATGGCGCCGTTGATGAACGTCGTTATGTCTGCAAGTTCGAGCGAGCGCCGCCTCCCGATCATGAATACCGAAGCCGAGCCCGTGCCCTTCGAAGACATGGGGATGCCCACGAGCGAGATCACCATCGCGGAGACGCTCAGGGCGGCCGACTACCACACCGTGCACATCGGGAAGTGGCACGTCGGTGAGAGCAACGGCATGGCGGCCAACGACCAGGGCTTCGACGAGAGTCTAAACATGGGGGGCATGCTCTTCCTGCCCGAGGATCATCCGGATGCGGTGAATTCCAAGCAGGAGTTCGACCCCATCGACCGGTTCCTGTGGACGGCTGGGGGCTATGGCGTCAGCTACAACGGCGGACCCGCCTTCGAACCCCGGGGCCACGTCACCGATTACTACACCGACGAGGCGGTGAAAGTGATCGAGGCAAACCGGAACCGTCCCTTCTTTCTGTACCTCTCGCACTGGGCGATCCACACGCCGCTCCAATCCACGCGGGACGACTACGACGCGTACCCGCATATCGAGAGCCACACCGAGCGGACCTATGCGGGCATGATCCGAGGCCTCGACCGCAGCGTCGGCCGCGTGATGGAGGCGCTGCGCGAGAATGGGCTCGACGACAACACCCTCGTGATCTTCACGTCGGACAACGGAGGTGCCGGGTATCTCGGACTTCCCGACGTGAACAAACCCTACCGGGGCTGGAAGATCACTTTCTTCGAGGGAGGCGTTCGCGTGCCGTTCGTGATGCGCTGGCCCGCCCGCGTGCCCCCAGGCGGGACCTTCGATCCGGCGGTTCACCATTTCGACATCTACTCGACCGCGGCCGCCGCCGCAGGAGCGACGATGCCCGGCGATCGCAAGATGGACGGCGTCGACCTGCTGCCCTTCGTGACGGGCGAAGCCGAAGGCGTGCCGCACGACACGCTTTTCTGGACCCAGGACCACTACCGGGTCGTTCGGCACGAGGGGTGGAAACTTCAGCGCAACGGTCCGAACGACGAGTTCGTCTGGCTCTTCGATCTCGCGAACGATCCGACGGAGCAGCGGAACCTCGCGAAAGAGCGCCCCAACAAGGTTGCCGAGCTCGACGCACTCCTCGCCGCGCACCTCGCCGAACAGGTGCCGCCGCGCTGGGATACGAATGCGTCGATGGCCATCTCTATCGACAAGCACCTGAACCAGCCAGAGTCGCCCGAAGACGAGGTCGTCTACTACCCGAACTGAGCATCCGCTCGAGGGGCAAACCACGAGTCGGGCTTTCGCCCATTGCAATCCAGGAGTTAAAAATTGAGTCATTCAGCACGAAGCGGTCTTCTATTCCTTATCCTGTCGATCTCGACATCAGCCTTGTTCGCCTGCGGAGGAGGGGACGAACCACCCTCCATTCTGGACGGCGACCCTGCCGCTCAGAAGCTCCGAGCGCGTTTGACAAGCGAACCGGTCTTCGACACTCCGACCGAAATCCTCGAGTTGACTCCTCCCCCCCCGAACCCGGACCGACTCGCCTTCTTCGGCGATCTCCACGTCCACACCACCTACTCCTTCGACGCCTACGCGATGGGCACCCTCGCCACCCCTTACGATGCCTATCGCTTCGCCCTGGGTGAGGCGATCCCACATCCGGCGGGTTTCGATCTCCAGTTGAAGCAGCCCCTTGATTTCTACGCAATCACGGATCATGCAATGTTCCTCGGCGTCGCGCCTGAGTCGGGGGATATCACCACCCCCTTCTCGAAGTCGGACGTCGCCAAGCCCTTGAACGGCATCAACGACCCGGACAATATGGGCATCACCTCGGCCCCGGGTCGCCTGCGCGCTTTCGGACAATTTCTTCCCAGGCTCCTGCTGGCCATCGTCCAGGACAAAACCCTCGATCGCGAAACCGTGCTCGACATCACCCGAACCGCCTGGCAGGACACAATCGATGCTGCCGAGCAATACAACGACCCTGGGCATTTCACGACCTTCATCGCCTACGAGTACACCTCGTCGACCGACGACATGGGCAACCTCCACCGCAACGTGATCTTCAAGGGCAGCGATCGGGTTCCGGCGGTCCCCTTCTCCCGCTTCCATTCCCAAAACCCCGAAGGACTCTGGCAGTGGATGGACGACCTGCGCGAACAAGGCATCGAAAGCCTGGCGATCCCCCACAACTCGAACGGCAGCAATGGCCAGATGTTCAAGCTGGTGGACTGGGCCGGGAATCCCATTGATAACGACTATGCGGTACAGCGGGTCCGCAACGAACCCCTGGTCGAGATCACACAAGTCAAGGGAACGTCCGAGACCCATCCCCTGCTCTCGACCACCGACGAATGGGCCAATTTCGAGATCATGCCGTTTCGCGTAGCCTCGCCTGAGTACAGCGAACCAAAGGGAAGCTACGTCCGCGATGCCCTGCGAAGTGGCCTAGCCCTCGAAAGCCAGGGCGTCGAGAACCCGTACCGTTTCGGTTTCATCGGCTCGAGTGACACCCATACGGGCGCCTCACAGAACGACGAGAGCAATTACGTCTCGAAGCTCGGCATACTTTCCGCCACGCCCGATCTGCGCGGCTCGGTTCCCCTGAATATGCTGGTGGGACTCGCCGCGGGCTACGTCGCACCGCAGATGGTGACAGAGGTGGACGGAGAAACCTATATGGGCGGCGCGACGCCCACCTATGGCGCTTCTGGCCTGGCGGCGGTCTGGGCCGAGGAGAACACCCGGGAGGCGCTCTATGAAGCCTTCCGGCGTAAGGAGACCTTCGCGACTTCGGGCCCGCGCATCTCCCTGCGCTTTTTCGCCGGCTACGACTACGACACTGGCATGCTCGACGCTCCGGATCTCGTGGCGCGTGCCTACGCGGATGGCGTGACCATGGGAGCGGACCTGCCCGCCCAGGGCAGCGATGCACCGGGATTCCTGCTCTGGGCCCTCGCCGACCCCAACACGACATCCCTGCAACGCTTGCAGATCATCAAGGGCTGGATCGACTCCGAAGGCGAGACCCACGAAGCCGTTTACGATGTCGCGTGTTCCGGCGGCGTCCCGATCGATCCCTCGACCCATCGCTGTCCCGACAACGGGGCCAGTGTTGATATCAGCGATTGTTCTGTGTCGGGCGACGGCGCGGCCCAATTGCGGACCCTGTGGCACGACCCCGAATTCAATGCCGACCAGCGCGCATTTTACTATGCCCGCGTGCTCGAGAACCCCTCGTGTCGTTGGTCCACATGGGACGCGATTCGCGAAGGCGTGCCTCCGCGCTCGGATTTGGCGGCCACGCTTCAGGAGCGCGCCTGGACCTCACCAATCCAGTTTGTTCCGGGAACGTGAGGACGGGCCCCCGCCACGCGTCAATCCATTAGACTCTTCTCGTGTCAATCATCTCCCACTCCACACCTGCCCCCCTGCCAAAGGACCCAGCTCAGGTCCACCCCGCGGACGTGTTCCCTGAGGGCGGCAAACAGTCGGCGTTCCAGTTGCTCGATGTTCGTGCGCCCGTCGAGGTGCATCGCAGTGGCATTCCTGGCGCGTTGTCGTTGCCGATCCTCAATGACGAAGAACGTGAGGCGGTCGGCACTTGCTATCACGAACACGGCCAGGCAGCGGCAGTGGCGCTTGGTGTCGAGTTGACAGCGCCGCATCGCGAAGCACGCGTCGCTACCTGGCGCGAAGCGGTGGCCAGAAGCGATCGCCCGACGGCCTTCACGTGCTGGCGGGGCGGCAAGCGCAGTGGCTTAGCCACTGAATGGCTGAGTGATTCGAATGTGTCACGCGTGCAGGGGGGCACGAAAGCGCTGCGCCGCTACTTGATGGCGAGTTTGGAGTCGCAGTTTGCGCGCACCGAAACGCTGGTGATCTCTGGGCTGACGGGGTGCGGCAAGACCGATTTGTTACACGGGTTGCGAAAGGTCGTGCCGCGGGACGTATTAGCCCTCGACCTCGAAGGCTTGGCCAATCATCGCGGCAGCGCGTTTGGTGGGTTTCCGGCCGGACAACCTGGGCAGCAGACGTTCGAGAACAACCTGGCCGCGACGGTTCATCTCGCGGCGCCGCGCATGACGTTGCTCGAGGACGAAGCCCGCTTTGTCGGCCATCTCGAGGTGCCGGAATACATCTTCACCAAAATCAAGCAGTCACCGGTCGTCATATTGGAGGCGACCCAAACGGAGCGAGTTGCTCGTATCATACGCGAGTATGTGTTCGAGCCCACCGAGCGGTCATCGCGTGATGTGGTGCACCGAGGCCTGGAGGCCAACCTCAAGAAGCTCGCGAAGCGCCTGGGTGGCGTACACATGGCGGAGTGCTTGGAAGCTCTGGCCTTCGCGGATCACGAAGAACGGTGGCTCTCCCTCGATGCCCACACGCCGTGGGTCAACCTCCTGCTGCGGCACTATTACGACAAGCTGTACAACCGCGCGGTGACCCGGCTCGAGCGCCCCATTGCGTTCCAGGGCTCCGCGGAAGAAGTGCTCGCGTGGTTCGCAGACAATGGCGAGGACAGGCACCTGGCTGGGCAGCTGGCAGCGGTTTGGCCGGACAATGACTTCGATGCGCGTCAGGACGCGTTCTACTACGTCCCGGCCAAGGATTCGCGCCTACAGGGTTCTCCTTTTCGCCCATCCCAGGTGCGCGCCGTCGGGGTGAGCGGCGAGGCCGGTTCCAGGGAGACGAAACCGCGTGGAAGAGAGTCCTGCTGTCAGCGGGTGCGGCTTCCGCCTCAGTGGCTCCGCGGAATGTCCGCTCAGTCGAGTTCGACTTCGACGAAGACGAGCTCCGGCGCGGCATTCGCGAGGCTCTCTTCGACGGGCCTTTTGCTCTCGTCAAGCTTGATTCCGTAGACCTTGGCGTCCCGAGGAAGGGCAGAGAGGTAGCGCCCCACGCGTTCGCGTAGCGCGTCGCTGTCCCCTTCCCAGAGCCTTGCCTTGCCCGCAACCGTTTCTTTCGCGATTTCGAGCGAGACCGGCGTGCCCTCCTCGCGCAGGTTCATCCACCAGCGTGTGCCGTGCGCCGACAGGAGACAGACGGTGCCGTT
>LWDU01043058.1_pt1 | contig 17814 bp, 8 predicted proteins | sample 727161 | NCBI WGS metagenome assembly LWDU01 (sample SAMN04566230, study PRJNA314399) | hydrothermal vent metagenome | isolation source: deep sea hydrothermal plume seawater | place: Mexico: Gulf of California, Guaymas Basin | collected 2004-07-11
ACTTCCCTTCATCATGGCTTCGCCTCGACAAACTCGGCGACATGCCCCCTTCAGGCGGAGACTTCCAATTTTATAAGAACCTAAAAGTTGAGCCTATGCTCGCAAGGCAAGTCACAATGTATTTCGAGGAAATCCTTAAGGCTAATGGTAAAATCGAAGAATTCATCAACTCTGATTACACCTACATGAATCAGACCCTTGCCAAATGGATTTACAGGCGAGAAGGAATCCGAGGCGAACGCTTACGTAAAGTATCACTAAATGATCCAAAGCGTGGCGGAATTTTCACTCAACCAGGAATCATGACCGCAACAGCTAACGGAGTCGAAACCTCGCCGGTAATTCGTGGAGTCTGGGTACTGGAAAATGTGTTGGGTACGCCACCCTCTCCCCCACCTCCAGATGTCGAGCCGTTACCAACTAATACCCGAGAAGCTACCAGCGTAAGGGAACTATTAAAATTGCATCGAAAAAATGAAGCCTGCTACAGCTGTCACATCAAGATCGACCCTATGGGGTTTGCGTTCGAAAACTTCGACGTTGTCGGTCGTTGGCGCGACAAATACAAGCGGGCCCGAGATCCAATCGACACCTCGGCCACTATGACCAATGGTAGGGAAGTTGCCGATATCATTGAATTTAAGACAATGCTGCTTGAACGCAAGGGGCTCGTCACCCGGTGTCTAACCAATAAAATGCTTACCTATGCGACAGGACGTCAACTCGAAGCGGCCGACCGTGGAGAAGTTGACCGCATCATGAAAAAGTTAGATCAAAAAGAAAATCGACTCCGAGACCTAGTGAAGATTGTAGTAGAGAGTAAGATATTCTTGAACAAGTAATATCTCTTTCAAGGGCATGCCTATCGACTCATGAAATATTTAATTTTATCATTAACAGGGATGCTCTTTCCCTTCTCTCAAACCGGGGCTCAGATTCCAAGGCTAGAAGTTTCACCGATCCCAAAAGGCAAACTCATGGCTTTTGCCCCTGCCTTTTCAAAATACATCAATGTGTTCGGGGTCCACGTCTTTGCCACCAAACGGACTCCAGACTCAAAGATCCTTCATGCCGCTGCAGTACTTGCGGAATATTTAGACAATGACGAGGATGGAAAACCAGACAATCTGCGAATCGTTGATGCTTTGAGTTCCAGAGACGCCTACCTGGAAATCTTTGCAAATGAACGCGAACTGGAAAGAGTGCACGACAGGGGAAAGCATTTCGAGGAAGGTTTCCACTATGGAATCTCACAGTTTGTTGAAGAAACAAATCCCGGAAATGGTAGATTTGATGCTACTCTTGAAGAGGTCTTCCACCTGATAACTCACCACGGATACGGAAACGCCTATCCAAGAATCTTTGGCCCCCGCTCAGGGACACAGATTGCAAAGTGTTTGGATTTAGCCCGTAAAGGACACTTCGTTGAAGTGCCAGAATCGTATCCGGAAGGAGCATGGTTCACTTACGTGGTTACGGAATATATCTATTGGGCGATGACTTCTATACTTGGCGCACAAAAATCACTTCATAGGCAGCGGGAAATTAAACACGAGTGGCGACTTCCAACTCGTGAACTTGTTAGAAAGGGAGACCCTGCCGTTTTTAAATTATTGAATGACCCCAAGTATAAATTTCCAAAGATCCTTCCTAATGGAAAATATAAGTTAAAACTATCAGATTAGATTCGTTGAACTAATGATTAAATTCCAATTAACAAATCATCAATGAGCTGACTAGTGTCTTCTAATGATTTGTCGCTACCTTCTCGGGTAGCCCATCCAGAAAATCCTATCTCATGTAAAGCGGCCCGGACCTTGTCCCAGTCAACGTCACCCTCGCCGAGCCGACAGAACCCATTCTTCTTTCCCCAGTCCTTCACGTCGATCTTGACGGTGCGGTTACCAAGGATCCTAATCCATTCCTCAGCAGGAGCAAATTTTTGCATGTTACCGATGTCAAAATATGCACCGACCCAGGGGCTGTTGAATTCATCAATATAGTCCCTAAACTTTTCAGGGCTCTCACAAAAACCGTTCCAGACAGTCTCGATCAAAACTCTTATTCCAAGCTTAGAAGCTAGAGGAATAACGGTCCTGACTTGCTCAATTGAGCGTTCCCAAACATGATCATGGGTTTCGTTAGCGCCTCCTACCTTTCCTGGTACAAGCAATACAGAGGACCCTCCAAGTAAATGAGAATTCATCAAAGCATTCTCGAGATTTTTCCTCCCCTTGAGCCGGACTTCCGAATTTGGGTCACTTAACCGGACAGACCAATGACCACCATTTACAAGACCATGCACACGGATCCCGGTCTTTTTAGCCGCTGCCCTGTAAGCCTCAGCTTCCCCAGCATTACCGCTTTCAACACCATCATACCCAAGTCCTTTGAGCCGCATAAAGAAAGCTTCAACTGATTCTCCTCTCTTTTTGCCACCCTTTAGTGCCTTATATATTCGACCCTTAAAATTCGGACTTTTATTTGAATCTTGCGCGCCAGAAGCAACTAGCGGAACAGAAGTGAAGGGAATTGCAGAACATTTAAGAAAGGATCGACGGTTCATATAATGAAGTATGTTTTATTTAATGTGAGAATATTAGTCAAAAAGGCATGAATAATACAAGCCGGAGCTTATCCATCAGAGGATTTCCCTTGCCCATGGGCTTGGAAAATAGAAAATTGGTCAGGTATTCACCGCTACTGATTAAACTTTGATGTTCGACTCATTCTATCCAAAGAACAACAATCCTATCATGATCAGGCATTGGCTAATTTTATTGTTGGTGGCAAACCTAAATTTACGAATCGCCGCTGAAGAAAGGGCCAATTCAGACTGGTGGTCCCTCCAGCAAGTTAAAAGACCAGCAATTCCTGAAGTTCAAAACAAGAAATGGGTTCGCAATCCAATTGATAATTTTGTTCTCGCAAAACTTGAAGAGACAGGACTCGAACCTGCTCCTGAAGCTACCGTCCGATCGCTGACTCGCAGATTGTATTTTGATCTTATAGGACTACCTCCGGCCTCAGATGCAACACCCGAGATTGACGAACTCCTTGCGAGCCCACATTACGGTGAAAGGTGGGCAAGACACTGGTTAGATGTGGCCCGTTATGGAGAAAGTAATGGGTTCGAATATGATCAATTGCGTCCCAATGCTTGGGCTTATAGGGACTGGGTCATTGATGCGCTAAACCAAGACATGCCTTATGACAGGTTCGCCCGACTCCAAATTGCGGGTGACGTAATTGAACCCAATGATCCAGGAGCAATCACCGCAACGGGCTTCCTTGTCTGCGGAGCATTCGATGGACTCAAACCTTCCGGAGACAAGCAAAGGAAAATCATGCGGCAAGATGAAATGGAAGATTTAGTGGGGACTGTCAGCCAAACTTTCCTCGGACTCACAGTCCATTGTGCACGATGTCACGATCATAAGTTTGACCCAATCCCGCAAAAGGAATATTACCAGATGGCATCTGCTCTGGGAGGTGTACATAGAGGCGATCGTGATGTTCCAGCCTCCGGAAACCCGGCAACCTTAAAACAAAAAAAGGATCTTCTTCAAAAAAGGCTCGAGAACGGTGACAAAAAAATACGTGAGCTGATTCTCAAGGAAAGCAAAAGTACCAAAAGAAATAATGGAGGACCGCAGCCCATAGCAAGGTGGACCTTTGATGAGGATCTAAAAGACCAGATCGGAAACATTCATGGGAAAGCAATGGGCGGCGCCAGGATCAATGACGGCGCCCTTGATCTGGACGGTCAGTCCGCCCACGTAATGACATTACCTATTAATCGGGACATGAAAGCAAAGACACTCGAATCATGGGTAAAACTAAATAATCTTGATCAGCGCGGTGGAGCGGCGATGAGCGTGCAGAGCACTGATGGTAGGAAATTTGACGCCATCGTATTTGGAGAACGTGAACCAAAGCGTTGGATGGCGGGTAGCGAAGGTTATTCAAGAACTCAAAGTTTTGGAGGCGAAGAAGAAAATGAGGCAAAGGATCAATTCACACACATCGCCATCGTTTACAAAGCTGACGGTCAAATCATCGCCTACAGAAATGGAAAACCATATGGAAAGGCCTATAAGACTGAATCAATGGATTTTTCCTCTGGAAATTATCAGGTTCTCTTTGGAATGCGGCACGGAACTAAAGCGGCAAATAATTTAATGCTGAGTGGCAAAATTGACCGGGCCCAACTCTATGATAAGGCACTCACGGCTGAAGAAATTGCACTTTCAGCTAATGGAAATTTTGTCTCTGAAGTCGAACTAGTCGCCAGACTCAGACCCGAACAAAAAATTGTCCGGGAACGCTGGAAAACTGAAATTGCCCGGATTGATAAGGAGCTAAGTGAAATGAAAAAGAGAAAAGTGTACGCGGTCAGACCATCAAAAGCTCCGGTAACACATCTGCTAGTTAGGGGCAGCCCCTTCGAATTAGGGGATGAAGTTTCGGCCGGTGGCGTTCGATCAGTTACAGGATCAATATCCGCCAACTTCGGACTAAGACCAGACGCTTCAGATGCCGAACGGCGTAAGAAATTAGCATCATGGATAAGTGCTCCCGATAACCCTCTCTTTGCCAGAGTCATAGTAAACCGTTTATGGCATTATCACTTTGGTAAGGGCCTCATTCAAACAACCAATGATCTTGGTTTTAATGGCGGAACTTCCTCTCACCCGAAACTACTTGATTGGTTAGCTGCTGAACTTAAGGAGCAGAAATGGAGCCTAAAGGCTATTCATAAATTAATATGTAATTCCGCCACTTATCGGCAATCTTCACAAGAGAACCCTAAAGCTTTGGCAAAAGACTCGGATAACGTGCTGCTGTGGAAAAGATCGATCTCAAGGCTAGAGGCTGAACTCATTCGTGACTCTATACTCACTGTGTCAGGACAACTAAATAAAAAAATGGGGGGGCCAGGTTATCGAGACTTTAAAATGTATAATCACAAAGGCTCATGGGTCTATGATTCCACAGATCCTGAAGGCGCTGAATTTAATCGCCGCAGCATTTACAGAACATGGGCAAGAGGTAACGTTCATCCCCTCCTCGCACCACTCGACTGCCCCGATCCATCAGCATCAGCCCCCGTCAGAAGCACTACAACAACTCCTCTCGGTGCCTTGTCCATGATGAACACTTCCTTCGTTCTTCGGATGTCACGCAAATTTGCTGACAGATTAAAAACTGAGGCAGGAAACGACATCAATGCTCAAGTCAAACGTGGGTTCGAGCTCGCCTTCATGCGCAGTCCAAAGGAAGAGGAAAAAATAATCATCGAGGACTTCGTAAAAAAGAACGGACTTACGGCTCTTTGCAGAGTCCTGCTTAATTCCAATGAATTTATTTATCTGAACTAGCCGATGCAAATCAATAATCACATCAAGCGGCGAGATTTTCTGGACTGGACCTCTCAGGGTCTAGGGGGTGCGGCTATTTCATCCCTAATGTTAGAAGATGGGTCCGCCTCTCAAGCACTTAACCCGCACCTCGCACCACAGGTTAAACAGGTAATCCATATATGTCTGTGCGGTGGTGTGAGCCAGGTTGACTCATTTGATTACAAGCCCAAGCTCAAGGAAATGCATGGTAAATCTTTGCAGGCAAATGAAAAACCAGACGTTTTTTTTGGTAGAGTTGGTCTGCTAAGATCCAATGACTGGGAATTCAGGCAACGAGGACAGAGCGGAATGTGGATCTCAGATCTTTTCCCAAATATATCAACCGTTGCTGATGAGCTGACTGTCATTAATTCGATGGTTGCAGAATCGTCAAGTCACACACCTGCCACTTTCCAAGAGAGCAGCGGTTTCCGTCTGAATGGGTTCCCGGTCATGGGGTCATGGGTATCGTACGGCCTTGGTAACATGACTAATGATTTACCAACTTATGTGGTTCTTCCCGATTCTCGAGGCATGCCGGCTGGATCAACCAGTAACTGGACAAACGGATTCTTACCGGCCCGTCACCAAGGAGTTCCATTCAAGACGCACGGTGAAGAAAACGCTATCAGTAATCTTTTCCCGGCCGAAAAGATTGAGCCTATGGTCGAATCAAATAGCCGAAATCTTCTCAAAACGATGAATGATCTCCACATGAAAGAAACAGGCGCCAATGATACACTCGCAGCAAGAATCGCGAGTTATGAGCTCGCAGCAAAAATGCAGCTCGCGGTTCCGGAAGTTACTAGTATCGAAGGAGAAACGGAAAGGACCCGTGAAAGTTATGGTTTAAATGGTAAAGAAACCCGAGACTTCGGTAGGAGCTGTTTACTCGCGCGGCGGCTCCTAGAACGCGGAGTAAGACACGTTCAACTCTTCTCAGGTGGTTCTTTTGGCTCACCAAGAATTAACTGGGACGGGCATGAGGACATGAAACGCAATCATAGTCGCGAAGCTTTGCGAATAGATCAGCCCGTCGCGGCCTTGATTAAGGATCTCAGGTCAAGAGGTATGCTTGATGAGACTCTCGTTTTATTTACTTCAGAATTTGGAAGGACTCCTTTCACTCAGTCTGCATCTGACAAGGTCGGCACGGGCCGGGATCACAATCAGGTCGGTTTCAGTGTATGGCTTGCCGGAGGAGGCCTTAAGTCAGGAATCAATTACGGAGCCACTGATGATATTGGTTATAAATCTGTCATTGATCCTGTCCCCTGGCATGACTTCCATGCGACTGTATTGCATCTTTTAGGCGTAGATCATGAGCGGCTCACTTATTACCATAATGGGATTCAAAGACGCCTCACCAATGTGCATGGCAATGCTCTATCGGGTATACTTGCCTAATCGCTGAGAAGAAATGAAACCTAAGCAAATAGCTTGGTTATAGGGTTTCCGTGATAAATTGGATGTGGTCTCCCCGTCAGATCTTCCCAATTAGCACCCTGTGGAATTCCAAGTGCTTGGTAAATTGTGGCCGCAAAATCCTCAGGACTGTGTGGGTCACTGGCAGGATGGCCCCCATTAGAATCACTGGACCCAACTACAGCTCCACCAGTAATCCCACCCCCAGCAAAAAGCACTGTCTGAACAGCGCCCCAATGGTCCCGACCAGGAAGCTTTGCTTTTGGTATCTTGAAGATCCTAGGCGTCCTGCCGAATTCGCTGGCCATTACAACGAGAGTATCTTCTAACATGCCCCGATCATGCAAATCATCAAGTAAGGCTGAAACAGCACGGTCAGTTGGTGGTAGAAGAAAATTCTTTAGACTAGGAAATCCTGCTTGGTGTGTATCCCAAGCCTCATTATTGCCAAGATTAACCTGAACTAACTTAACTCCTGCTTCTACTAATTGCCTAGCCATGAGTAAGGACCAGCCAAAAGCATTTCTGCCATACTTGTCCTGAAGCTTGGAATCAGCTCCATGCACATCAAAGGCAGCCTTTGTTTTTGGATCTGCGAGGAGCGATACAGCCATGTTGGTGTATCGGTCAAATTCTCTTACCTCGGCCTCATTTTTAAAATGTTTTTGCTGTGAATCGAGATACCGTGAAATGCTTAAACGATCCTGTAACCGATCAAGGCCCACCGCGTCGGGTAATGATAAATCTGGCTCAAGAAATTTTTTGGTAGATCCATCCACTTTGCCTTTAGCATGATGAAAGAGATAATTAGGATACGCTCCATAACTTGCTGCATTGTACTTAGAGCAATTTAAAAAAAACGGTTCCCACCGATCACCCATGAGGCCCGAAAATTGTCCTGGCAAAGTTCTCCCAGTCCGGTGAACAATTTTTTCCGGAAGAATCATGGACGGCGGAAGCGCGCCTGAACCTTTTAAATAACGGTTCGCCATAGCTGCTATTGACGGATAGTCTTCGGGCCGCGGTTTATTGGGATCAAATCCTTGTGGAGCCTCTGAGCGTCCAGTAAGCATGATGTGGTGACCTTGAGAATGTTCATTCCAGCGATGTGTCACTGACCGACAAAGAGCCCATCGATCACTCCTCTTAGCCAGTTCAGGTAAGTGCTCACAAATATGAAGCCCCGGTGTCTTGGTCTTCATTGGAACGAATTCACCACGTATTTCAAGTGGAGCCTCAGGCTTCATGTCAAAGGTATCAATCTGAGAAAGACCACCTGATAGAAAAATATAAATAACAGACTTTGCTTTTCCGCCTTCTTTCTGAGAAGAAGAGGCGAGGGCTCGTAAGAGACCTGCATCGCTTAACCCTGAGCCCAATGCTCCGATAGAACCAGCCTTGATCATGGTTCTGCGAGAAACTGTTGGGTGATTCGGCGTTTTCATTGCTTTGAAGTTTTTACCTATAACATTGGAAATTAGACTAGATTATTCAATCCTAACAAATTATATTTTCCTTTGTGCTATTGATAGTCAACCAATTACGGCTTTTTGCTGTTATCTGCGTTCTCATTTTGGGTTCGTCCATGCAAACCTTTGCTGAAAAAAAGCTTTGGTCTCTTGAACCCATCAATGAAATCATACCGCCTAAGAGCAGCGGGGATAATTGGTCACTCAATCCAATAGATCAATTTGTAATTAGTAAATTATCTATTGAATCTTTGCCCCCAAGCCCGAGAGCAAAAAGACGCTCACTTATCAGGAGAGCCAGTTATGATTTAACGGGCCTTCCCCCGAACCCGGAAACTGTTGCCGAATTCATCAACGATCCAAGCAATAATGTGACCGCGTTTGCTAAAGTAATTGAAAAGCTACTGGAATCTGTAGCCTATGGTGAAAAGTGGGGCCGTCACTGGCTGGACGTGGTTCGATACGCTGACACTGCCGGAGAGAATAGTGACCATCCGGTCGAGGATGCCTGGCGATACAGGAACTGGGTCATCGAAGCCTTCAACAGTGACAAACCCTATGATCAATTTGTATGCGAACAACTCGCTGGAGACATTCTCGCCAAAGAAAAGAAAGGAAAAGAATTCGCTGATAACATCACTGCTACCGGGTACTTAGCTATCGCGAGGAGGTTCGGACATGACATTGATAAGAGGATGTATCTGACTTATGAGGATGCCATTGATAATCTTGGGAAAACTTTCTTGGGCCTTTCCATTTCTTGTGCGCGATGTCATGACCATAAGCATGACCCTATAACTATGCAGGACTATTACGCGCTTTATGGTGTCCTCGCTAGTTCGCGACTCCCTTTCCCGGGATGCGAACCAAAGCAGCAACCAAGGGACCTTGTGCCGCTCGTCACTGCACAGGTTATCAAAGAAAATGAAGCATGGGAAAAAGAACTCAAAAAACTTGAGAGTGATCTCATCACAAGGCCAAAGGAAAAGCTCAAGAAGATCGCGGCCGAAAATCACCGTGTCCTGTCCCGTGGTCATTTGCCGGTCGGAAAATCAATCGATGTCACGCCTGACCCGATAAAAATCGATATAAGGAAAGGTGAAGCTATACAGATTTCTATCGCCCCAAATGCAAATTACGGTGCCGATACCACTTTAATTAAACTAAAGATCAAGCACGAATCAGATTCAGGGAAACTACAATGGTCAACGGAGGACCTATTAGACAACCTCATAGATGCCAACCCCCTCAAATCCAAGGATGCGATTTGGTGCTTTCTTGATATTGGTTCAGAAGGGCCACGATTTCTTAATAAGAAAACGGAAGCAATCGATGGTCAATCGACATTGAAAAAATGGTCGCCTGGAGATCTTCCGTCCGTTGCTGTAAACATGGGAAAGGAATCGGTCAAGGTTTGGACAGAGATCCCGCCGAGAAGTTTTTTTGTTCATCCCGGCAAAGAAAGCCCCGTAGCAGTGACCTGGATCAGTCCCGTATCAGGTAAGATCAACATTGAATTAAAAATGAGCGACGGGCATGCGTTCGGCGACGGAGTCATTTGGCGGCTCGAGCACTTTGCCAATCAAGAAATCCAATCCGCTTATGAAAAACTGGCAATCGATAAACTTGGATTAGCCAAAATTGAAGAACACAAAAATAAACGATCCTTGAGAAAAACAGCCTATGCGTATGCGATGGCAGAAGGCATACCAAAGGATTACCCAATTCATAACAGAGGTGATAACAAGGATCTCGGCGTCATTGTCAAACGGCGCTTTCTCTCTACCCTTGGAGGAGAGGCACTAGGAAATGATCTTTCAAGTGGAAGATTAGACCTTGCTAATCTGATCGTGGATCCAAAGAACCCCCTGACTGCCCGCGTCATGGTGAACCGGATCTGGGCTTGGCACTTCGGTCAAGGTATCGTCGAGACCCCGAATGACTTTGGAACACATGGCAGTGCCCCAACTCATCCAGAACTATTGGATTATCTCGCATCAGAATTTATCCAGAACAGTTGGAGCATTAAGCACATGCACCGCATGATCATGAGCAGTGCTACTTATCAACAATCAGCCAATTCAGGACAAAGCCCCAAAAAATATGCCGGGTTTGAACGGCGGCGGCTCAGTGCTGAAGAATTACGTGACACGATCCTTTATGTTTCGGGCATACTGGACAAGTTACCTGGGCAAGGGCACCCGTTTCCACCTCGCAATAAATGGAATTTCACTCAACACAATCCATTCGCGGATGAATATGCCAGCAGCAAGCGGAGTATTTACCTGATGCGAAAAAGGAACCAGATTTCAACATTTTTCAGTCTCTTTGATGGTCCAGATCCCAATGCAAGCACTGCGAGCAGATCTCAGACCACCGTTCCTAGCCAGGCGCTTTACTTTATGAATGACCCATTCTTTCATGATTGCGCCGAACAATTTGCGTCGGATATACTATCAATCGGTCCGGATCAAAGGCTCGAGCGCGCATGCCAGCAACTCTTTTCCAGATCGGCAACTCAAACCGATCACGAAGACTTTGAAGCGTTTGCAGATGTACTTGCGCCAATTGTATCGAATGACTCTGAAGAACAAGACACTGAAATCTGGAGATCTTATGCCAGAATTCTAATGTCCAGTAATGAGTTCCTTTATCTAGACTGAGAAATGATTGCCCAACGACCAGATCGCAGATCCTTTCTCCGTTCCTTCGTGGCGGGGTCCAGCATGATGCCAGCTCTATTGCGTAATCTTGATGCAGTTCCAAAAAGTGGTGATCCTCTGTCCATAAAGAATTCTCACTTCCCTGCAAAGGCAAAGAATGTGATTTTTTTGTTCATGACTGGTGGTGTTTCCCACGTCGATACTTTTGATCCGAAGCCAAAACTCAAGACTGACGTGGGTAAAGAAATCAAACTCGATCATCCTGAAATTGAAAACCGTCCAGGCTATGAAAAAATATATCTGAAGGCTCCTCAATGGGAATTCTCTGCTCACGGGCAATGCGGAACCGAGGTCAGCACATTGTTCCCGCACGTGGCTCAATGCGTTGATGACATAGCGCTGATCCGTTCCATGCACACGGACCATTCCAATCACTACAATGCGACATTAGGGATGCATACTGGATCCTTTGCATTTGCCAGACCCAGTCTTGGTTCATGGGTCAGTTATGGGCTAGGAACTGAAAATCGTAACCTTCCCTCTTTCATCACCATCGCTCCAAAGCAGACATATGCCGGGACACAGGTGTATGCGAGTGACTTTTTGCCCGGAGCCCATCAAGGCACTTTTCTTAGACCCAGTAAAGATCCTTTCAAAAATATCAGTTCCATACTTCCTCAATCACGCCAAGAGCTTGAGTTGGCCGCGCTTCAAAGATTGAACGAACGTCATCTGATTGCTCGTTCTGGTGATGCTGAAGCAGAGGCCAGAATAAAAAGTTTTGAAACAGCATTTGGCATGCAAATGGAAGTACCAGAACTCTTTGATTTCTCAAAGGAAACGAATGCTACTCACGATCTCTATGGGCTCAAAAGAGGATCGACTGAAGGGTTCGCATGGCAATGCCTTGCCGCTCGCCGCCTAGTCGAACGGGGTGTTCGTTTCGTGGAACTCATTGATACTGGATCTTCAGGTAATTGGGACTCACACGGCAACATGATGGACCATGAAAAGCTCGCCAGAAACGTTGACCAGTCAATCGCGGGGCTTCTTAAAGATCTTAAGTCCCGTGGCATGTTTGAGGACACATTACTTGTCTGGACCACGGAATTTGGTAGGACTCCTTTTAACAACAAAGCCGATGCCCCTGGCAGAGAACATCATAACTGGGCATTCAGTTCATGGATGGCCGGCGCCGGAGTCAGACCTGGTATAGTTTACGGATCGACTGATAAATATGGTGTCCGCCCAATCAAAAATCCAGTACACGTACATGACTTCCATGCCACAATCCTGCACCTTCTGGGATTGGACCATGAAAAACTAACGTATCGACACGATGGCAGAGATTACCGACTTACGGATGTCTATGGAAATGTCGTCCAAGGTATTATGACATAAGGCAATCCTCAGATAATTAGCTCTGAGAACAATTGAAAAACAAATGTTACCAACTCCTTCGTAATGTGATTGTATAGGGTCTTGCAATAAATAATCGAATACTTAGAATCAATTTGTGCACGTGCAACTCGCTGGAGATATTCTTGCCAAGGAAAAGCAATCGATATCACACGACAATGTCTTTGTCGGGATGCACCACCAGTTCAGACAGAGGTGTCGCCGGCACGTTCCCTCTCGACGCAGATAACAGTTTTTCCAAGTTGCGCGGCACGGAGGGCTCCAACGTATCCTGTCGATCCGCCGCCGATAACAATTAGATTATATTTCACCATGATTTGCTGTGTCTCCGTAGCTTCCGCAACCGTTATTTAAATCCGGAACTGCAAAGATTCACATCATTTTTGCCAACAATTGGTAATTCCTTGCAAATTCTGCCCTCGCGTAGCTTTAACCGCCGATCTGAGGAATTGAAGGTGATTTTGATTGGCATCAGATCGGATAAACCGCTAGATTGTTGTTTTCTTCACAATACAATTTTGCCGACTCCCCACGGTGTCGAGTAAACTTATATAATACATCCGCTAATGGCCAACGAAACACAAAATCCCGAATCTATTGTGACCTCGAAAGCAGGCAAACACACTGCCAGCCCAAAATATCCGGGTATCCCCATCACCTGTAACGGCAACCAGCTAGTCGCAGAGCATATCGAAGTGCGTGTATCAGAGGGCGGCGTTTTTTATCCCATTACCCCCTCGACCGAAGGCGGAGAGATTTATCAGGCGGCTTACGCTGAGGGAACTCTCGACGTTTGGGGAAACCAGAAAATCGCTATCGAAACCGAGGGTGAGCACTCGGCCCAGGGTGGGGCGACGGCACTCGCGATCACCGGCAGGCGCGTGGTGAACTTCACGTCGGGGCAGGGAATCGCCTACGCGATGGAGCAGTATTACCACGCGCCGGGAAAATGCTCAACGATGGTCCTTGAAGTCGGCGCACGCGCGCTGACCAAACATGCGCTCAATGTGCATTGCGGTCATGACGATGTTTACGGGGCACTGGACACCGGTTGGACAATCCTGTTTGCAAAAGATGCACAACAGGCTGCTGACCAGGGCGTGATTTTGCGAAAAGTTAATGAACTCTCTCTCAATCCGGGCATGAACGTTCAGGACGGCATGCTGACCACTCACTCGGAGCGTATGTATCTTAAGCCGGAAGCCGAATTGCTGCGCGAGTATCTGGGCGCATCAAGCGACATTATCGAGTGTCCTACCGCGGCGCAGGAGGAACTTTTCGGTCCGACCCGGCGACGCGTTCCAGCAATGATGGATCTCAAAGCACCTATTCTTCTTGGTCCGGTGCAAAATCAGGAACACCACATGAACGGTGTGGTTGCCCGCCGCGACAACTTCAACGAACCGATTCTCGGTTTTCTCGAGGAAGCTTTCCAGGAATTTGGTGATCTTACGGGACGCCGTTATGGCCTGATTGACGCATACAGGTGCGATGACGCCGCCACTGTATTCGTTTCTCTCGGGTGTGCTGCCGAGAATATTGAAGAGGCTTGCGACTACCTGCGCGAACAGCGCAACGCTAAAGTAGGTTCAATTCACATCAATGTCATCCGTCCCTTCCCCGAGGCCGCGGTAATTGAAGCGTTGCGCGGTAAGAAGAATGTGATCATTCTCGAACGCACTGACGAGGGCATGGCGGGCGATAATCCGCTTGGCCGCAACATTCGTACTGCGCTCAACAAGGCACTGGAGGCACACAAAGCAGGCGTAGGGACTGTCCCACCGCTCTCACTTGAAGAAACTCCGCGCCTTTTTAACGGTTCGTATGGGATCGGCTCGCGCGATTTCCGTCCCGAGCACACTCTAGGCGCTTATGAGTTTGCAACCGGATCAATTACCCGTAACGATGGCAAGAGCATAACTGACGGGACCGGCTATTTTACACTGGGAATTGATCATCCTTATGCGGTTATTTCCAAGGACACGCCCTCGCTGCTGCCGGCCGGAGCGATTGCGGTTCGTTTCCATTCAATTGGAGGTTGGGGTATGATCACTACCGGCAAGAACATGGGCGAAATTGTCGGCTCATTCGGCCATCAAATTTCCGAGGCCAATCCCGATTATGATGAAGAGGGCAGACTAATAGAAAAGCTTTTTATCATGGCTAACCCTAAATATGGATCGGAAAAAAAGGGTGCCCCTACCAATTATTATCTTACCGTTGCGCCCGAGCGAATCCGTGTAAACTGCGAGCTCAACCACGTCGACGTGGTGCTCTGTTGCGATCCGAAGGCCTTTACCCACACCAACCCCCTCGCCGGGGTCAATCGCGACGGATGCCTGGTCTGGGAATCCTCCGATAGTCCGGAGGACGCCTGGGAAAGGATCCCTCCGCATTATCGTGACTTTGTTAAGGAGAATCATATTCGAGTCTTTATCCTCCCGGGTTTCGAGATTGCCAAAGCGGCGACTGACCGGCCTGATTTGCAGTTGCGCATGCAGGGCAATTCCTTCCTTGGTGCTTTCTTCCGTGTTTCTACTTTTTTGCAGGATCACAACATCGATACGGAGCAATATGAAAAGAGTATCCGGAAACAATACGAGAAGAAATTCGGCCGCTTTGGTGATGCCGTGGTTGAATCGAATATGACGGTGATGAAAGAGGGATTTAGTCAGGTAACCGAAATCAAATACGGTGAACTCGATGCACAGGACCGCTCCAGTATGCGTCTCGACCCGCTCGCTCCGATTAATGAAAACTACACGATTTTGCCGACGGCAGGGCTTGACGTGGACAATGTCTCCACCCATGAAGCTCCCGAAGATCAGGATCCCAAGGCGCCCGTTCAGCAACTTGGTAAGTTTGATTCCGAGTTCCGTGCTGATAAAGGCTACCATCAGCCGGCAGGCGCGCTCGCCTCGGTGGGTGTGATGGCTGCCGGCACCGGAGCGACTTCCTCGAAATACGTCGCCCGTCGCGAAACGCCGCTCTATATCCCGGAGAATTGCACCCAGTGCATGGAGTGCATTACTAACTGTCCGGACACCGCGTTGCCGAATACCGCGCAGGATGTCGAAACCGTACTCAAGACGGCGATTACCAATTACGTCTCCGACTCTGCGGCCCGCGAAGCATTAATCGGCCACGTCCCGGCCATTGAAGAGACTGCCCGTGTCAGGATGGTTGAGATTACTGATGCCAAGGAAAAGGTGCCATTCAAGGAGATCATAAAGGAACAGGTCAGCGCCCTCAACGGTGCCGTTACCGACGAAGCCAAGGCCCAGCTGAACGCTATTCTGGATGTCGTCCCTATCGCCTACAACAAAGTTCCGGCTATTTTCCGTAACGTTGAGAAGAAGAACCCCGGTGGCGGTGGTGTATTCTCAATTTTTGTCTCCGATCTCTGCAAGGGATGCGGTGAGTGCGTTGAAGAATGCGGTGATCATGGAGCGCTGGTCATGGTTCCGGACACCGAAGAACTCAACCAAACCCTAACAGGAGCCCAGATTTTCAGTCGACTGCTGCCTGATACTCCACAAAAATACCTTGGCCTTTACAATGACGATGCTCCTGAGGATTCCCGTCCAGCGGCTTTGCGTAACCATCTTATGGTGCGCCGCAACTACGAGGCATTGGTCTCAGGTGATGGCGCTTGCGCCGGTTGTGGTGAGAAATCCATCCTCCGTGCCGCGGCATCTATCACCGAGGCCTACATGCGTCCGCTTTACCACAGCAAGGCCGACCGCCTTTACGAGAAAGCAGGTGCATTGCAGAAGAACGGCATTGCCGCACTGGAAAAGATGAAGAGTGATGACGAATCGGCTTACCGGTTGTTAAAGCGTGCCTTTGCCCATGTCGTCGCAGGGCTCGGTGGTGAAAGTGATGAGGACACCGACAATCGTCTCGAGGCTCACGGTGAAATTTCCGATCAGGACGTAATTGACGGCATGTGCACGGTAATGAATCAGGATGCTTTTAACCATAAGCGCCTGCAGGCTACAGATGGCCGGCTTGCCAACGGCATGTCCACCATGTTCATGGGAGCCAGCACCGGTTGTAACACTGTTTACGGTTCGACTCCGCCATCCAACCCGCACCCGTATCCCTGGATGAATTCCCTCTTCCAGGACGGTGCCACAATTAGCTGGCTATTAGGTGAGAGCCTGATGTTGCAACATGCCCGCCGATCAGTTGCGCCTGAGCGCTTGGCGAATTTTCTTATCAGTGAAAATCCCATGCCATTTACAGAGCAAAACTATTGGGATTTGACTCACCTCACCGAGAACATCATGACTGACTTGGAAATCAAGGAGTTGCCGAAAGTCTGGGTAATCGGCGGAGACGGCGCGCTTGGAGATATCGGATTTCAAAACCTCAGCAAAGTTATCCTGCAAAATCGCCCGAACGTGAAGGCCCTAATGCTTGATACACAGGTATATTCCAATACCGGTGGCCAGAACTCGGACAGTTCAAACATGCTCGGAGGATACGACATGAATCAGTTCGGACGTGCCTCGCAGGGCAAGCTCACCGAGAAAAAAAGCGTTGCCGAGATTATGACTACCGGTCACGGGAGTCCTTACATCGCGCAAGTTTCTATGGCAAATTCCGCGAAATTATACAAGTCAATGATTGATGGTCTGGAATACCGTGGCACGGCTTTCTACCAGTGTTACACCACATGTCAACCCGAACACGGTGTCGCTGACGACAAGTCCGCACTGCAGGCCAAGCTTTCCCGTGACAGCCGCGGCATGCCGGAATTTGTCTTTGATCCCCAACTGGGAGAACTTTCTCAGGAATGTTTGAACCTGAAGGGTAACCCTAACGTCAAGAACGACTGGGGACAGTCCACTTATGCGGAAGACAAAGAGAAATACAACTATACAGTAGCTCACTGGGCCACGACAGAAGCACGTTTCCGTAAGCACCTCAAGACAATCAAGTCCGATGAGGCGGAAAGCATGTTTTTCCTTGATGACATGTTGCTCTGTATCACACAGGCCGATGTAGTAAACCGCCGCGTCTTCGACGAGGCACACCGTTCATATATCCCCGATTTCGGTGTCTATATCATCGCTGACATCGGCGGCAAAAAAAAGCATGTCGCAGTCAGTCGTCAGGTCGTGCTGTTTTGTATCGAGCGGCGTAAGTCCTGGCGTATGCTCCAAAGCAGGGCCGGGGTGGAAAATGCCGATTATCAAGCTCAAAGGAAATTACTTAAGATGGCGGATGCCGGCGAAATCAGCATCGACGACCTGCGCGCCAGGCCACGGGAGATAATCGCTGCCGCGGCCGAGAAGGCTACTGAAGAATAATGTGATTGTATAAGGTCTTGTAATAGATAACCGGAATTTCCATGTCAGAAGTTCGCAAAACAACTGAGGCTTTTTTGAATTCCCTGAATAAGGAACAACAAGGAGAAATTCTATTCAA
>LWDU01037702.1_pt1 | contig 17808 bp, 16 predicted proteins | sample 727161 | NCBI WGS metagenome assembly LWDU01 (sample SAMN04566230, study PRJNA314399) | hydrothermal vent metagenome | isolation source: deep sea hydrothermal plume seawater | place: Mexico: Gulf of California, Guaymas Basin | collected 2004-07-11
CGATGAGGATGAGCACGGCGGCCACGGCGAGCGCCGGCCCGGCCACGGCCAGGAGACGGCTCGGGAAGCTCAGCAGCCCCAGGAGCACGAACAGCGCGATCTGCGCGAGCCACGCGATGGCGTCGTGGAAGAGGAAGATGCCGCGGCGGAAGACGAGCGGGCTGTTGCCGAGCACGATCCCGGCGAGGTAGACCGCGAGGAACCCGCTCCCGCCCAGCACGGCCGCCAGCCCGAACGCGAGCAGCCCGAACGCCGTCGCGAGGACGGGGTAGAGCCCCGCCGCGTCCAGGTTCACTCGGTCGACGACCCACACCGCCGCCCACCCCACGCCCGCGCCGACGGCCGCTCCCACGCCGAACTGCAGCACGAAGAGCAGCTGCCGGCCACTACGCCCACCAGGCCGAGCGTGAGGAAGATGGCCATCGGGTCGTTGGAGCCGCTCTCCACTTCGAGCGTGGCGGAGAGCCGGTCGGGGAGCGCCAGCCCGCTCGTGCGGAGCACGGAGAAGACCGCCGCCGCGTCTGTGGAGCCGACGATGGCGCCGAGGAGGAGGCCATGGAGCGGGGGCAGCCCGAGGATCCACGCCGCCGCCAGCCCGGTGATGCCCGCGGTCACGAGCACGCCGACCGTCGCGAGGGAGAGGGCGGGGCGCCACGCGGAGCGGAGGGCGTCCGTGGAGGTCCGGAGGCCGCCGTCGAAGAGGATGAACGCGAGGGCCACGCTGCCGAGCGCGTTCGCCAGCCCGTAGTTCTCGAACGGGACTCCGCCGACGCCCTCGGAGCCCGCGAGCATCCCCACGCCCAGGAACAGCACGAGCACCGGCATCCCGATCCGCGCGGAGAACTTGCTCGAGACGATCCCGAGGAGTAGGAGCAGGCCGGCGAGGAAGACGGCGGCGTTGACGGCGGGCACGGTACGGAGCGGGGTGACCGGGGTAGACGCGCGCGGTGCGCCCCGGTGCCCGCGGGTCCCGGCCGCCAACGGCTGGCGGGTGCGGAGGCCCGCGTTCAGGCGCGTTGCCGAGGGCGCAGGCGCCGGTCGGGACGGGGCCTCCGTTCGCCCCGCTGGCGGCGTGCGTCAGCGGGGAGGGGCCGCAGCCCGTCAGGCGACCCACGTGACGACGGCCGCCAGCGAGGCCCCTGCCACGGCCAGCCACAGCACCACGCCCTGCACGAGCGGCCGAACGCCGACGGCGCGGAGCGTCTCGCGGCTCAGCCCCGCCCCGATGAGGAACAGCGTGAGCACGAGCCCCTGCTTCGCGAGGGCGACGATGGCGTCGTACAGCGGCGCTCCGGACGGAAACAGGGCCACCACGGCAGAGGCCAGGACGAACAGCCCGATGAACCATGGGATGGAGACGCGGACCTCGGCGTCGGCCGTTCGCCGTCGCCACCACGCCGCGCCCAGCGTGAGCGGCACGATCCACAGCGCCCGCGTCAGCTTCAGCACCGTGGCCTCCGCCAGCGCCTCGGGACCGTAGATGGACGCCGCGCCCACGACGGACGAGGTGTCGTGGATGGCGATGGCCGCCCACACGGCGAACTGATGCTGGCTGAGGTCCAACCACAGCCCGATGGCGGGGAAGACGTACAACGCCACCCCGTTGAGCAAGAACACCGTTGCCAGCGCGACCCCCATCGCCTCGGCGCCGGCCCCCAGCGCCGGGCCCAGTGCGGCGATCGCGGAGCCGCCGCAGATCGCGGTCCCGCCGGAGACGAGCGCGCCCGTCACGGGCTCCACGCGGAGCACGCGGCCCAGGCTCACGCCCACCGCCAGCGCGAACGCGATGCCGAGCGCCGTCACCCCGACGCCCGCGCCTCCCACCGCCAGCACCGCGGGTAGGGACATCCCGAACCCGAGCCCCACCACGCACGCCTTCAGCAGCCACTTCGATGCCTTCGCGCTCCGAGCGCCGTACGGGTTTCCGAGCCCCAGCCCTAGCACGGCGCCCGCCCCCAGCGCCCCCGCTGGCGACACCGCCGGGAGGAGGGTGAGGGCGGCGAGCGAGAGGAACAGCCCGCGGTGCCAGAGCGGGGCGGGAGCCTGCGTCATCGGTCGCCGCGGGGGACGGCCAGCGGGTCCTCGGGGAGAGACACCGCGACGCGTTCGGGGCCGCGTGGGCCCATCACGAAGCGGGCGGGGGCCCCACTGGGCTCGTCGCCCTGCACGATCACGAGCGTCCCCTCCCCGGTCACGCGGCCGCCCAGCGCGCCCGGTCCGGCCGTCGTTTGCCATCCGTCCGACCAGTCGTAGAGCCACTCAGCGTCGGCGGTGACCATGCGGATGCAGCCGTGGCCCTGCGGCGGGCCCGTCGGGACCACGTCGTACTGGTGGAGGTGGATGCCTCGCGCGGCGTGGATGTTCATGACGTAGCGCATGAACCAGCGCTCGCCGGGCGGCGCCTCCGAGGAGTAGCGCTCCAACTGGCGCCAGTTCATCGTGAACCGGCCGGTCGGCGTCGGCGTCTCGGCCGCGCCGGTGGAGGCGGGGCCCCACCGGGTCAGCCGCCCGAACTCGTACGCGGCCCACGTCTGCGTCGTCTTGTCCACGACGACGGCCTTGTCGATGCCGGCGGCACCCGGCCACGTGCGAGGGTAGGGGGCGTACGCGAGCGGCGAGAGGTCGAAGTCCGCCGGGCGCGCCGGCAGGATGAGGGAGTCCCCGACCGAGAGCGAGGAGGCCTCGGCCTGCCCCAGGAGTTGCGCCAGCGCGAGGCGCTCCCGCCCGAGCGCGACGTCGCCCTCACCGATCTGGAGGTACAGCTCGTGCCGGGCGTAGATGGAGTTGCCCGAGGGGTGCGCCACCCGGTACACCGCGTACTCCACGGGCGCGTCCGGCAGGGGCGCCTCGCGTTCCAGCAGGGAGCCCACGATGGACTGGTCGTAGGCCCCCTGCGCCCGCGCCGGAGTGCCGAGCGCCATCATCAGGAGCAGGGCCACGGAGGTGCACGTCCCGAGAGCCGCGCGCTGGCGCCGTCCGTGGGCGGGCGCGAGGAGGGGGACGAGGGAACGAGAGCGGAGGCGCATCGAGGCGGGAAACAGAAGGTCGAGTGCCGGGCCGAACGGGCCGGAGCAGGATCGGTTGTCGTGACCGTGTGAACGTGCACGGCTCCCGACTGCATCCACGGGCCGGCGGGTAGATCGTCTCTCCCCCAAACCTCCTCACGCGACGCTGCGCAGGCTCCGCTGCTCACCCCAGGCGGGACAACACGTCGTCCATCGCGCGGACGACCGCCGCCGTCTTCTGGTCATCCAGGGCGTCCGCGTGGGGCGGCGCGAACCGGCCCGCGTCGTTGTCGAAGTACTGCCCCGAGGCCTCCGCGAACTCGTCCGCCAGCGCTGCGCGCACGAGGATGTCCGCCCCGACCCCGACGTCCTTCCCTTCGATCCCGAAGGCGTCCTTGACCATCTTCGTCCGGAGGAGCGAGCCCGGATTCACGGCCACCACGACCGGCGCATCCGGCCCGATCTCGTTCGCGAGGTGCCGGGTCCACATCGTGAGCGCCAGCTTGCTCTGGGCGTAGGCCGCGCCGGCCGAGAGCGGCACCGTTCCGGCGAGCGCGCCCAGATCGACGGGCGCCTGGGCGGCGGAGGACAGGTTGACCACGCGGCCCTCGGGCGGCATCAGGGGCAGGAGACGGCGCGTGAGGAGCGCCGGCGCGAGGGTGTTGACCGCGAACCGGACGTCGAGCCCGTCGGCCGTGCGTGCCGCGGGTGCGGTGTAGACGCCGGCGTTGTTGATGAGCACGTCCAGCCGGTCGTGCCGCTCGGCCACGGCGTCCGCCAGCGCGGCGACCTCGGAGAGAGCCGAGAGGTCGGCGCGGACGGTCTCGACGGCGCCGGCGTCCGCCAGTTCGGCCTCGACGCGCGCCAGCTTCTCGGTGCTCCGGCCGTGGAGGATCACCCGGTGACCGCGGGCCACGAGGCGGCGGGCCGCTTCCAGGCCGATGCCGGCGGTGGCGCCGGTGAGGAGGATCGTCTTGGACATGTCAGGTGGGTGGTCAGCGAGTGGAGGGGCCGGGGATGATCTGAAGGCCGCCCTCGGCGCGGACGTAGAGCAGGCACGCTCCCTCGGGCCCGCACACGAAGGCGTGCGCCGCGGGGCCCGTGGAGCCGACGTAGCTGCCCGGCGGCAGGTCCACGCCGCCAGCCGCTGGCGGTTCGACTGAGACGCGCCCGGCGAGCACGACGGTGCGGAGCGTCGGGCCGAGGCCGTGGAGCGTGGCCTCGGAACTGGCGGGCAGCCGGACCAGCAGCCCGCTCGGGGCACCGTCGCGCGGGTTGCCCCACAGCACGGTGGCTTCGGCCGCGCTGGGAACCGGAGAGGGGTCGATCCACGAGACCGTCGCGGCGTCGAGCCAGACGAGGTTGGAGGCGTCCACGTTGAGGGGCCGCTCGCCGTTGTCGAACGCCTGCTCGGTCGGCCGCACGAGGTATGGCCCTTCCTGGATCTCGATGTAGGCGAGGTTCACGGTGCCCTCGGCCGAGGTGACGTGCGCCTCTCCGGCGGGCTGGGTCCAGTACGAGCCGGGCGGCATCCACATCGGCGCGGCGTCCGGGTCGTCGTTGTGGACGAGGCCGCGGATCACGACGCCCCGGTAGGTCACGTTGTGAATGTGCGGGGGCGAGGCGAACCCCTCGGCGAACTGGACGAGGAAGCCGGAGGCCTCACCGCTGGTCCGGTCGCCCCAGAGAGCGCCGGCCCGCGGGCTGGCGTCCCCTCGCGCGGGGTTGAGCGGGCTCCACTCCACATCGGCGTACGGGACGACCGTCACCGATGGATCGAGAGCGTCCTGCGCCTGGGCGCCGGAGATCATCGCGAGGAGAACGAGTAGGGAGAGCCGTTTCATGGGGGGAGGCGTGGGGATCAGGCGGCGTCCCGTGCGAGCGTCACCTTGCCGACGATGGCCCCGGACTCCGCGCGGGCGTGCGCCTCCGCCGCGTCGAAGAGCCCGAAGCGGGTGTCGTCGAGGAGCGGGCGGAGCTGGCCGCGGGCGACGAGGTCGGCGGCGTAGCGGAGTGCCTCGCCGTGGCGCTGGCGCCCGACGCCGGCGAGCATGGGCAGCAGCATGAACACGACGTGCAACGAGAGCCCCTTCTGGTGCATCGGCGAGAGGTCCAGCGTGTCGCTGGAGGTCGTGGTGACGATGTGGCCGTTCAGGCGGGCGGCCTCGAACGCCGTGGGCAGGTGCTGCTCCCCGATGGTGTCGAACACCACGTCGAAGCCCTCGCCGCCGGTGACGCGCGCCGCCAGCGCCTCGGGCGTTTCCTCGGTGTAGTCCGAGACGTGGTCGGCGCCGAGGCGGCGGGCGATCTCGCCCTTCTCGCGGGAGGAGGCCGTGGCCGTGACCTCCGCGCCGAGCGCCTTCGCCAGCTGGACGGCCACGTGCCCCACGCCGCCCGTCCCGCCGTAGACGAGCACGCGCGTGCCGTCGTGGACGGCCGCCTTGGTCCAGGCGAGGCCCTCCCACGCCGTCAGCCAGACGAGCGGGAGCGCGGCGGCCTCGCGGAACGAGAGCGTCTCGGGCTTGGGCGCGAGGAGGTCCGGGTCGCAGACCATGAAGTCCGCGAGGGCGCCCTGGAGCGGCCCCTCGGCTCCGGCGATGCCGCCGGCGCACCCGAAGACCTCGTCGCCCACAGCGAACGGGGTCACGTCCTCACCGACGGCCGCCACGGTCCCGGCCACGTCCATGTGGAGGATGCGGGGCGCCTCGGGCGCGAGGGCAGCGGCGGCCCCGCTGCGGATCTTGTAATCGACGGGGTTGACGCTGGTGGCTTCGACGCGGACGAGCACCTGCCCCGGTCCGGGTGCGGGCGTCTCGAGCGTCGTCTGGCGGAAGGCGTCGGGGCCGCCGAAATCGTCGAGGACGACGGCGGTCATGGTCTCGGGGAAGGCGGGCATCGGGTGTCGCGTCGGGGGAATCGGGGACTGGAACCGAGAGAGTGGTCATGCGGTCCATCGATTCTCGTTACCTGATTCATTCGGCTGGCTTATGGACTTCGGCACGCTCGACCTCCGCCACCTCCGCCTCGTGCGCGCCGTCGTGGAAGAGGGCACGCTCACGGCCGCCGCCAGCCGGCTGGCGCTCTCGCAGCCCGCGCTCTCGCACCAGCTCCGCGACGTGGAGGAACGGCTCGGCGTGGCGCTGTTCGAGCGGCGCGGCCGCTCTCTCGTGCTGACCGAGGCCGGGGGGCGCGTGCTGGACTCCGCGCGCATCGTGCTGGACGAGGTGGCCCGCGCCGAGGCCGACCTCGCCGCGCTGGCGGCGGGCCGCAGCGGGACGCTCCGCGTGACGGCGCAGTGCTACACGACGTACCACTGGCTCCCGCCCGTGCTCAGCGGCTTCCGGGAGGCGTGGCCGCTGGTGGACGTGGAAATCGCCGCCGAGGCCTCGAAGCACCCGGGCGCCGCGCTCCGCGAACGAGCCGCCGATGTGGCTCTCGTCGCGACCGCCAGCGGGTTCGACGATCTCGACCTGGTGGAGCTGTTCGAGGACGAGGTCGTCGCAATCGTTCCAGCGGACCATGCCTGGGCCGGGCGCTCTCACGTCGAGCCCGAGGCGTTCGACGGCGCTCACGTGTTCGTCTGGCACGACTGCACCGAGCGCGACTGCGTGCTCTCCCTGGTGGCCGAGGCGGGGGCCGCACCCGGCCGCATCACGCCCGTCCCGCTCTCCACCGAGGGGGCCATCGGGATGGTCCGCGCCGGGCTGGGCGTCACGGCCATGGCGCGATGGGCCGCCGAGCCGTACCTCCAGCGCGGCGGGCTGGCGGCCGTCCCCGTCACCGAGGCCGGTGTTCGCCGCCGCTGGTACGCCGCGACGCGCGCAGGCGCGGAGCCCGCCTACGTCCGGGCCTTCGTCGGGGCGCTCCGCCAGCACGGCCCGCGCGTGGGCGCCGTCGGCGGGGACGGGCTCGCAGATCTTCCAACGCTGTCGGCGTCCGGCGCCTGACACCCCGCTCTACCCCTCCCCCGTGCGCTTCGTCCTGACGGCGGTAAGCTCAAAGCCTTGAGCGAGGAGGAGTCGCTGGGCCTCCCGTTCGCGGCTCTCGCGTGGCTCCTGGGGGGCGTCCCAGCCCGGAGCGCTTCCTGAGCGCGTGGGCTGGAAAAGGCGGATACGTCGCACCGGGTACAATCTTCTTCTTGGGCGGTCGCCATGCGAGGCCTACACGCCTGAGCAGGGCTCACCCTCGCCCGGCTCCACGCCGCCAGCGCGCGGCCTTCGGGGAATGGCACGTGGGCCCGTAGAGGGCCGTTCTCGGGGGTCCCACTCCGAGGGGCGGACGGAAGAGCAGAGGTCGCCTGTGGAGGGTTAGGAAATCCCCGCGTGCGGGTTTACGCCGGAGGGCTGTACGGCGATACCCCCTGGGATCCCACTTGGGCGCATGGCTCTCTTCATCGACGCACACGATCCCCTCCTCGTCGCACTGTCCTACGCGGTCGCGACGCTGGCTTCCTTTACCGCGCTCTCCTTCGCGTGGCGGGTGGCGCGCACCTCCGGGGCTGCGGCGCGCCGCTGGCTGGCGGCCGGCGCCGGCGGGATGGGCGTGGGCATCTGGTCCATGCACTTCGTCGGGATGCTGGCCTACCACTCCGGTATGCCGATGAGCTACGACCCAGGGCTCACGCTGCTCTCGGTCGGCGTTGCCATCGTCTCGTCGGCGCTCGCGCTATGGATCGGGACGCGGCCGAGGCTCAACGCCGCCGGGATTGCCGGGGCGGGCGTCGTGCTCGGGCTTGGCATCGCGGGGATGCACTACACCGGCATGGCCTCCATGCGGATGCCCGCCACGCTCCGCTACGACCCCGTCCTGCTCGGCGCCTCCATCGGCGTCGCCATCGGAGCCGCGGTGGCCGCGCTCTGGATCTTCTCCAAGCTCTCGGCCCGCCCGAAGCCGCACCTCGGCCTCACCGTCTTCGCGGCGCTCGTGATGGGCCTCGCCGTCTGCGGCATGCACTACACGGGGATGGCCGCCGTCATCCTCACGCCGCACGAAGGCCACGCGATGGCTTCCGGCGGCACCGCCGGGTGGATGGCGCTCGGCGTCGCCGGCGGGACGGGGCTCATCCTGGTCGGCTCCCTTGTCGCCCTCCTGTTCGACTACCGCTACTCCCTCGCGCACGAGGCGGAGGTCCGTCTCACACGCCTCGTGGACGAGCGCACGGCCGAACTCGACAGCCAGCGCCGCCTCCTGCGGGCCATCACGGATGCGGTGCCGGACGCCGTCGTCACCGTCGATGCCGGCGGCACCGTGGTAGATGCCAACGCCGCGGCTGAGGACCTCCTCGGGTGCCGCGCCGACGCTCTCCTCGGCGTCCCGTTCGACGCTCACCTCGGCACCGAACGCCTGCGCGAGCGGTACCGCCAGCGCCCCGACGCTTCCGCCTTCACCTCCGAGGCTCCCGTCCGTACCGCCGAAGGCGAGACGATCTCCTGCAAGGTGACCTTCGTGCCGGTCGGCGCTGAACGGGACCTCTACACGCTGTACCTCCACGACCTCCGCCCACGCCTCAACGCCGTGGCCGCGCTTACCGAGGCGAAGGAGGCCGCGGAGGCCGCCCGCGAGGCCGCCGAGGACTCGGCGCGAGCCGCCCGCGCCGCGACGAAGGCGAAAAGCGAGTTCCTGGCCAACATGAGCCACGAGATCCGGACGCCGATGAACGGCGTGATCGGGATGACGAGCCTCCTCGTGGATACCGATCTCGACGCGGAGCAGGCGGAGTTCGTGGAGACGATCCGGGCCTCTGGCGAGGCGCTGCTGACGATCATCAACGACATCCTCGACTTCTCGAAGATCGAGGCCGGGCAGGTGGACCTGGAAGAGGCCCCGTTCGACGTCCGCGACTGCACGGAGGCCGCGCTCGACCTCATCGCGCCGACGGCGGCGGAGAAGGGCGTGGAGCTGGCGTACGCCGTGGAAGACGGCGTGCCGGGCCGCGTGGTGGGCGACGTGACGCGCGTCCGGCAGGTGCTCGTCAACCTCCTCTCCAACGCCGTGAAGTTCACCGAGGAGGGGAGCGTGTGCGTCCGCGTCACCACCGTGCCCATGAACAGCCTCGTCGGGTCCACGGCGTCGCTCCAGTTCTCCGTGGAGGACACCGGTATCGGGATTGAGCCGGAGAAGCTGGCGCACATCTTCGAGAGCTTCTCCCAGGCCGACGCCTCCACGACGCGGCAATACGGCGGCACCGGGCTTGGCCTGACGATCTCGCGCCGCCTCGCCGAGATGATGGGCGGCTCGCTCACCGCCGAGAGCGAGCCCGGCGTGGGCTCCACGTTCACGTTCGCCGTGCCGGTGGAGGTCGCGGCTATCGAGCGCCGCGTGTTCCTCCAGGCCAACCAGCCGGAGCTTCGCGGGCGCCGCATCCTCATCGTGGACGACAACGCGGTGAACCTGGAGATCCTCTCGCGGCTGGCCGAGCGGTGGGGGATGCTCCACGAGTCGGTGACCTCTGGGCCGGCCGCTCTCGCGGCGGCGTCGGTGGCAGAGGCGACCGGGCGGCCGTTCGACCTCGTGCTGCTCGACGTGCAGATGCCCGATATGGACGGGGTGGAGACGGCCCGCCGCCTCCGCGCCGCGCTGGACGCGTCCCCGCTCGTTGTGATGCTGACGTCGATCAGCCGCGACGGCTCGCTGCGAGAGGACGCCCAGGCGGCCGGGGTCCACTCCGTGCTCTACAAGCCGACCAAGCCAGCGGCCCTGCACGACGCCCTCATCGGGGCGCTCGGCGGCATCCCGACCGCCCGCTCCGCGTCGTCGGCAGAGGCCCGTCCCGCTCCGCGGCGCACCCCAGCGACGGCATGGGTCTCGCGCCCGGCCCCGGAGGCCCCGGCCTTCGAGGGGACCGGCCTCCGCGTGCTCCTCGCCGAGGACAACGGGATCAACCAGCAGGTGGCTGTCCGCCTCCTCGCGCGGCTCGGCGTCCGCGCCGACGTGGTGTCCGACGGTGCCGAGGCCGTCGAGGCCGTCCGTACCCAGGACGCCGCCGGGCACCCGTACCCCGTCGTGTTCATGGACCTCAACATGCCCGTCCTGGACGGGCTCAGCGCGACGCGGCAGATCCGCGCGCTCGGGGACGCCGTGAGCCAGCCGCACATCGTGGCCCTGACCGCGAACGCGATGGAGGGCGACCGTGACCGTTGCCTCGCGGCCGGCTGCGACGACTACCTCCCCAAGCCCGTCCGCTCCGAGGACATGGCCCGCACGCTCGGGGCGATCCCGACGTGCGAGACGCCCGCCGACGCGTAGCTGTCTCCGACGGCTTGGGTGAAGTGAGCGGATGAGACGACGCCCCGCGCCACCGGCTGGCGGCCCCAGTGGGGCGCGAGGCGTTCCGGTCGCGCTTCTCGGCTCCGCCAGCGGGGCGGGCACAAAAAAAGCCCGGCTCAGCGAACTGAGCCGGGCTTGGTAGCGGGGGCAGGATTCGAACCTGCGATCTTCGGGTTATGAGCCCGACGAGATACCACTTCTCCACCCCGCAATCGGGACGCCCAACATACGGGCATCGCGGGAGCGTCACAAGCGGATCGTGTGCCCATCGCGTGAAGAGCGAGTGGCGGGCGGGTGGAGGCGGCACGCCCTACGCGCTAGATTGCTCACACACCTCCGCGCGATCCCGCGCTCTTTTCGCGTCCTCATGGCTTCCGTCCGACCGTTCCGCGCCCTCCGCCCTACCCCCGAGGCCGCCGAGCGCGTCGCCTCCGTGCCGTACGACGTCGTCTCCTCCGAGGAGGCACGCCAGCTGGCCGAGGGCAACGAGCTCTCTTTCCTCCACGTCGTCCGCCCGGAGATCTCCCTCCCGCCCGGCACCGACGAGCACGCCGACGAGGTCTACGCGGCCGGCCGCGCCGCGCTCGACCGGCTGGCGGCCTCTGAGCACTTCGTGCAAGAAGGCGAGCCCGCACTCTACGTCTACCGCCTGGAGATGAACGGCCGCGTGCAGGTCGGCATCGTGGGCCTCGTCTCCGCCCAGGAGTACGACGACGACGTCATCCTCAAGCACGAGCTCACGCGCCCGGACAAGGAAGACGACCGCACCCGCCACCTGCTCACCCAGGAGGCGCACGCGGAGCCGGTCATGCTGATCTACCGCGCGCACGAGGCCATCGACGACGCCGTGGAGGCCGCGATGGAGACGGAGCCGCTGTTCGACTTCAAGGCCAAGGACTACGTCCAGCACACGGTCTGGAAGGTGGAGGACCCGGCACCGGTCGTGGAGGCCTTCGGCGAGATCGAGCACCTCTACGTCGCCGACGGGCACCACCGCTCCGCTGCCGCCAGCCGCGCGGCGAAAGAGAGCGACAAGCCCGGCGCGCAGCACTTCCTCGCCGTCCTCTTCCCGATGGAGGACATGGAGATCCTGCCCTACAACCGCGCCATCAAGGACCTCCCGGCCGGGCCGCGGAAGTTCCTCCAGCAGCTCCAGTCCCGAGGCGAGATCGAGGAGACCCCCATCGCGGACCCGGACGAGCCCGGCATGGTGGGCGTCTACCTCGGCGAGGAGTTCGGGTGGCTGCAGATGACGCTCCCGGAGACCCAGCGCGACGGCATCGCGGACACGCTCGACGTGGCCCGGCTGGCGGAGCACGTGCTCGAGCCGTTGCTCCACATCACGGATCCGCGCACAGACGAGAACATCGTCTTCGTCGGCGGCATCCGCGGGACGGATGAGCTGGAGCGCCTCGTGGACTCCGGCGAGTGCGACGTGGCCTTCGCCATGTTCCCCACGAGCCCGGAGGACCTCCTCGACGTCTCCGACGAGGGCGAGCTGATGCCGCCCAAGTCCACCTGGTTCGAGCCCAAGCTCCGCAGCGGCCTCCTCGTCCACCGTTTCTGAGCCAGTGGCCAGTGGGAAAGGGCCAATGGGGCGCCCGTTTGCCACTGGCGACTGGCCCCTGCCACCTTCCCAATGAAGATCCTCGTCGCCGACTCGTTCAGCCCCGCCGCCCAGGAGCGCCTCCGGATGGCCGGGCACACCGTCATCGCGGAGCCCGCGCTAAAAGGGGACGCCCTCACCGCTGCGCTGGCGGAGCACGCGCCCGAGGTGCTCGTCGTGCGCAGCACGAAGGTCACGCCCGCAGACCTCGACGCGAGCCCCGGCCTGGAGCTCATCGTCCGGGCCGGGGCCGGCGTGGACACCATCGACGTGGACGGCGCCAGCCGGCGGGGCGTGTTCGTGGCGAACTGCCCCGGCAAGAACGCCGCCGCCGTCGCGGAGCTGGCGTGGGGGCTCATCCTCGCGATGGACCGCCGCATCCCGGACAACGTGGCGACGGCCCGCGAGGGCGAGTGGAACAAGAAGGAGTACGCGGGCGCCCGCGGCCTCCAGGGGCGGACGCTCGGGCTCGTCGGCATGGGCAACATCGGGCAGGAGATGGTGCGCCGCGCGAAGGGCTTCGGGATGCCGGTCGTGGCGTGGAGCCGCTCGCTGACGCCCGCAGACGCCGCCGCGCTCGGCGTCCACTACGCGGAGACGCCGCTCGACGTGGCCCGCCAGTCGGACGTGGTCAGCGTCCACGTGGCGAGCACGCCGCAGACCCGACACCTCGTCGGGCGCGAGTTCGTCGGCGCGATGCGCGAGGGGGCGTTCCTCGTCAACACCTCGCGGGCGGACGTGGTGGACGAGGAGGCGGTAGCGGCCGCGCTGGACGCGAAGGGGCTCGCCTTCGCGACGGACGTGCCTGCCGGCGAGCCGCAGGCCAAGCAGACGGGCGACTGGCGGTACCCGCTCGCGGACCACCCGCGCGTGTACGTGACGCACCACGTCGGCGCGAGCACGGACGAGGCGACGGAGGCGATCGGGCAGGAGGCCGCACGCGTGATCCTGACCTACGCCGAGACCGGGCGCGTGGAGAACGGCGTCAACCTCGCAGACCAGACCCCCGCCACGCACCTGCTGACGGTCCGCCACCTGGACCGCGTCGGCGTGCTGGCGGGCGTGCTCGGCGAGATGCGCGAGGCGGGCTGGAACGTGCAGGAGATGGAGAACCTCATCTTCGCCGGGGCCGAGGCCGCCAGCGCCCGTATCCGCTTCGACGGGGAGCCGGACGAGGACACGCTGGACCGCATCCGCGGGCTGGAGCACGTGATCGCGGCGAAGGCCATCGCGCTGTAGCGCGGCTCACCGGCCCCGCTCATCGGCACCGCCAGCGGGGCGTTAGATCGGCGCGAGGGGCGTGTCTGGCGGGGGGCATCTGCCCGCGCCCCATGTCGCACTCGCCGCTGCTCCCGCTCTCGCTCGACCGCGCCGTAGCGGAGCCCATCGATGAGCCCGAGGTCCCGACGGACTACGTCCCGCTGAAGGACCGCGCCGCGGACCAGCAGCCGCGCGAGAAGCTGCTCGCGCACGGCCCCGCCGCGCTGGCGGACGCGGAGCTCATCGCGCTCATCTTCGGGACGGGCACGCGCGTGGGGGGGCGCAGCCTCTCGGCCATCGAACTGGGGGAGGTGCTGCTGCGGGCGTACGGCTCCCTCGCGAAGCTGGCACGTCGGGAGGCGGCGCAGGTCGCGAAGGCCACGAAGGGCGTCGGGCCCGCGAAGGCTGCGCAGCTGGCGGCGGCGTTCGAGATCGGCCGACGGGTGGAGGCCGCGCCTCCCGAGGCCCGCGTGCAGGTCCGCTCGCCCGCGGACGTGGCGGCCGCCTATGGCCCGCGCCTCCGCGATCTCCCGCGCGAGGTGTTCGTGGTGCTCCACCTCAATACGGCCAATGTGATCATGAGCGAGCACACGCTCACGACGGGCGGGCTGGCGGCGAGCATCGTGGAGCCGCGGCAGGTGTTCAGCCGCGCCATCCTGGAGAACGCCGCCAGCGTGGTGTGCCTCCACAACCACCCCAGCGGCAACCCGGAGCCCTCGCGCGAGGACGTGGCCGTCACGAAGCAACTGCAGGAGGCCGGCAAGGTGTTGGGCATCCCCGTCCACGACCACGTCATCATCGCGGGCCGCGGGTACACGAGCCTCGCGGAGCGCGGGCTGATGTAGGCTCAGTCCTCCGGCTGGTGGAGGGCCAGCCGCGGCGGGACGCCCGCGTCCTGGTGCCCGAGCAGGACCGCGTCCAGCGCCGCGATGTAGTCCGCGTACGGCGCCTCGCGATGGGCGCGGAGCACGACCGGTCCCTGTCCCGCGAAGGCCTCCACCCGCTGGCGGACCGCCTCGGCGGACACGGGCTCGCCGTCCACCGCCAGCCGTCCCTCCGGGCCGACGAGCACGGCGAGCCGCGCGGAGACCCGAGCGGGCTCCGAGAGGGCCGGCGGGAGGTCTGTGCGCAGCCCGACCTCGGAGCGGAATGCCGTCACGAGTAGGAAGAACACCAGGAGGAGGAACGCCACGTCGGCCATGGAGGCGGTCGGGATCGTCGGGGTGGGGCGTGCGGCGTTCGGCATGGGAGGAGGGGGAGAGGCGTGCGGCGGAGACCGCCAGCCGGGCGGATCGTTGCCCGCTACGGCGGAGTCGGCGCGGCATCGTGCGCGGCGTCTCGGTAGCTTGGGGCATGGCCCAGCCCTCGTCCGCCCCCCCGTCCGCCTCCAGCGAAGAGGACCGCGCCCTCGTGACCGAGGCGCTCGGCGGCGACCAGGGCGCGTACGCCCGGCTCATGGCGAAGTACCAGGAGCCGCTCCAGCGTCACGTCCGCAAGATGGTGCGGGACACCGCCATCGTGGAGGACCTGGTGCAGGAGGCGTTCGTCAAGGCGTTCAAAGCGCTCGACCGCTACGCCCCGGAGTACGCGTTCTCTACGTGGCTCTACCGCATCACGACGAACCACACGATCGACCACATCCGGCGGAAGAAGCTCAAGACCACCTCCATCGACAAGCCCGTGCAGACGCGCGATGGGGAGATGCAGATGGAGCTTCCGGACACGACGTACCGGCCGGACAAGCACCTCGTCGCCGACCAGCGCAACGAGATCATCGCGGCCGCCATCGAGGACCTCCCGCCGAAGTACCACCGCGTGATCGTGATGCGGCACCAGCGGGAGATGAGCTACGAGGAGATCGCGACGGAGCTGGACCTCCCGCTCGGGACGGTCAAGGCACACATCTTCCGCGCCCGCGCGCACCTCAACAAGTTCCTCCGCGACCGCCGCGACGAGTTGATGTAGCGGGAGGGCGTGGCACCTCGCGTCCGGCTGGCGGTCGTTGTCGCCGAGCCCCAACGAAAGGGCTCGCGCTCCCTCACCGCCTCCGCCAGCGGGGCGAGCGCAGCGTGACTAGGCTCTGTCTGGTGATTCGGAGCGAGGCCGAACGCGAGGACCGGGGGCGGCCCGCGAGGAGCGGGAAGCAGGCGTAGCGCGAGCTACGGCGATGGAGCGCGCTGCGTGTAGGCCGATCTGGAGTCGCCAGACAGAGCCTAGTCCCGCCAGACGTACTCGAAGAGTAGCAGCGAGGCCGTCGCCGTGAGACCCGCATACGCCCCGAGCGCGACGAGGTCCGGTTGCGCCGCCGCCCACGCGCCCGCCTCCGCCCCGCTGGCGGTGATGGTCAGCCCGACGGCCGGGGCGAGGAGCGGCACGAGGAGCGGGAACGCGAGGACGGGCAGGAGCGGCCCCGCCGCCTGCGCCCGCGCGAGGAGCGCCGAGAGGAGCGTCGTGGTGCTCGCGAGGCCGAGCGCGCCCAGCACGAGCCCGGACCAGAAGACCGCTGGCGCACCGAGTGGGGTCGGGATGAGGACGCGCATGCCTGCGCCCGCCACGAGCGCCAGCGCCAGCGTCAGCACCACGTTGAACATCAGCTTGCCGACGTAGACCGCGCTCGCGGGCGCCGCCAGCCGGAGCAGAAGCGTGGTCCCGCGCTCCTCCTCCGCCACGAACGCGCGCCCGAGCCCCACCGCCCCCGCGAACACGATCACCACCCACAGCAGCGCCGACGCGACGGCCGTGCTCACGGGCGTCCGCCCCAGCGCGAGGTACACAAGCACGAGCGAGGCCGCCACGAACATCGCCAGCGCGCCGAGCGCCGTCCGCGTGCGGATCTCCAGCCGCGCGTCGTTGAGGAAGACGGCCCAGGCGGCGGAGAGGAAACGGGACACGGCGGGAGGGCGCGGACGGAGAGACGCAGAAGTTCTCGGTAGGGGAGGACCCGCGCCCGCCTCTGCGGGATTTTCCCGTCCCCGCTCTCCCGCTCCCATGACCGACCGCACGCGCGGTGCGCTCCTCGGCCTCGCCATCGGCGACGCGCTCGGGATGCCCATCGAAGGCCTCAGCCACCCCAACGTCCGCACCTACTACAAGGGCATCAAGGGCTTCCGCGCCGATGAGAAGCGCGGCGAGTTGGAGGCCGGTCAGTGGACCGCGGACACGCAGAACGCCCGCGCCCTCGCGGTCGCCCTGGCGGAGCACCCGGACGATCTCACGCGCGCGCAGACGGTCTGGCACCGCGAGCGTGGCGTGGAGCTCCGCCGCCCCACCGACCGGCCGTTCGCGACGAGCGCCGCCGCCGCTGCCGCCGCCCCGCTCGGCATCTGGTACCACGCGACGGACGCCACGGCTGAGGACACCCTCGCGTGGACGCGCGGCCTCCTCATGGATGTGGACGCGCGCCCCGATGCGCTCGTCGCCGCCTACGCCCAGGCCGACGCCGTCCGCCGCGCGCTGGCAGCAGACCCCGAGGCGCTCGACAGCGCGTCGTTCGTGCGCGATGCCGTCGGTGCCGCGCGGCAGGCGGAGTCCGCCCTCTCCGAGCACGGTGCGACCGGTGCCGTCTCCTCCCGGCTCGCCGGGCTGGCGGATCACCTCGACGAGTTTCCGCTGGACCTCCAGGACCGGTGCGCCGGGACCGGTCCCGCGGCCGACGAGGCGTTCCCCTTCGCCCTCGCGATGGCCGCCCGCGGCCCCGCGCTCGCCGAGGCGTCCCTGCTCGCCGCCATCAACGTCGGCGGAGACGCGAACACCGTCGGTGCGATCGTGGGCGCTAATGGCGCGACGGCGTGGAGGCCGGCGACGAGCTCGCCGCACTCGCCGACCGACTGGCGGCATCGCTCAGCGACTGACACCCGGACCGCAGACCGCGGACGCAGGACCACGTCGCTCTAGAACGACCGCCAGCGGGACGGGCGCGGAGCGGTTTGCTTCCCGGAACCCGGAACCCGGAACCCGGAACCCGGAACCCGGAACCCGGAACCCGGAACCCTACCGCCGCTCCGCGCTCGCGTGCGCCTCGGGGTGGCCACCGGGCGGGACACCGTCGGTGAACCCGTCCTCGTTCTCCCAGCCGCGCGCGGGCAGATCGCCCAGGTCGCCGAAGTCGCCGATCATCCCGATCTCCGTGGAGAGCCGGTACCGATGAGGTGGCGAACGTCGCGCGCCGTCGCGCTGTCGCGGTTGATGAGGATGTTGGCGTGCCGCTGCGTGACCTCCGCGCCGCCGATGCGGGTCCCCTTCAGGCCGCACCAGTCCGCCAGCCGGCCGGCGCCGACGCCGTCGATCTTCTTGAAGATGCTCCCGGCGGAGGGCTCCGTGTCCAGCGGCGGGTGCCGCTCCCCGCGCCACTGCAGATTGGCCTCGATGCGCTGGCGGAGCGTCTCGCGGCTGAGCGGCTCCAGCGCGAACGTCGCCGCGAGGACGATGACCTCCGGGCGGTCGTGCAGCGTGGAGTAGTCGTAGCCGAAGGCGAACCAGTCGCGGTCCACGGTCTGGCGCGAGCCGTCCTCCATGAGCAGTTCCGCGGACTCCACGACCTCCTCGATGAACATCGTCCGCGAGCGGTCCGGCGAGAGGAAGTGGAGGTTCTGCCACAGCGCGCCGCCCACGCTGGAGGGGATCCCCGCGTAGTGCTCCAGGCCGCTTAGCCCCGCCGTCACGCTCTCCTCG
>LWDU01036259.1_pt1 | contig 17806 bp, 10 predicted proteins | sample 727161 | NCBI WGS metagenome assembly LWDU01 (sample SAMN04566230, study PRJNA314399) | hydrothermal vent metagenome | isolation source: deep sea hydrothermal plume seawater | place: Mexico: Gulf of California, Guaymas Basin | collected 2004-07-11
GCTGGACGCTTCGTGGGCGACTGCCGCAATCTCATCCGCCTTTGCTTCGATCTCACTGTGCGCGGCGTCCGCATGGATCAGACGCAGCACTGCAACGCCGGCGGCACGATCGTCTTTTCGTCCAATCAACCACCGCGGACTCTCCGGCAGACCGAAACACAACACGCTGTAGATCAATGCTGGAATTGCCTCAACACCCATCATCCACCGCCACGCGTTGTCACCGATGCCGCCAAGCAACGTGTTGGAAACAAAGGCAATCAAAATGCCAAACACAATGTTGAACTGAAACATTCCGGCCAATCGGCCTCGATATTTTGGCGGAGCAATCTCGGAGATGTAAAGCGGTGCCGCGACGGTCGAGATGCCGACACCCAATCCGCCGATAAACCGAGCGACCATGAACGAATTCACATCGTTCGCCAGGGCGGACCAGACAGCGGAGACGAAGTACAAAAGGCCGATAGACAGCAGGGTCCTGGTGCGACCAAAGCGATCCGTCGGCAGACTCCCCAGCAGCGACCCGACGACCGTGCCCCACAAAGCCATGCTCATCGCGAGGCCATGCTGGAAGTCGCCCAGTTGCCATAGCGACTGAATCGTCTTTTCCGCCCCCGAGATGACGACGGTATCGAACCCAAACAGGAATCCCGCGAGCGCCGCCGTCAGGGACCAGAAGAAAAGACGTTGATTCAAGATTCGTTCTCCGTCATGGTGATCGCGACTGCGTCCCATTGCGTCTGCGTAATTCGCTATAAAACTGATTGGTTTTGTAGTGTTTCTGTGGCAGATTACGATGAGTCCCGACCGGCTCTGTAGAAAACTTTCTATTCCTGGCCAGTACAACGCCTGGGCACAGACTCTCGATGCAGGCACATGGCTGGTTGTGTTTCAATTTCTCGGGCGGCGAAAGACGAGATCGGCTTTTCGAAGGAGCATTGCTGGCACTCTGCCTATGAAGAATACAGCATCACACTCCTCCTGGCCCTTCGACACTATTGTTTACCGAACCCTCGAAGCCTGCGGCGAGAAATGATCCTGATCCGAGAATGATCGTTGGGGGCGTCACTTCGTTGCCGTTCCTCGGTACAGATAGCCTTGTGTCTTTGCAACTTGTTCAATGCAAAAGTTGTCCATATCTACCGCCTCGAACGGCTGTTGTAAAAATAGCCCCCCGATGTCAATTTCAAGGCGACACCCATCAGCGAACTTGCTTTGAAGCCACGTCAATCGCCGCTGCCATTTCTGCACTTCAGGATCGTCACTTAATCCATGCTCCAGAAAATAGAAGCGGCCCCCTGGTCGAAGCACGCGATATAATTCGCCCATTGCCTGCTGAACGTCCGGGATGCTGCACAGCGTCATTGTGCTGACGATCGTGTCAAACGAGTCATCATCGAAAGGCAGTTCCTCGCTGCTGATGACCCGCTTGTCCACTTCAACTCCCGATTTTCCGATCCGTTTTTGTAGCATCCGATTCATGCCAGGGTTGGGATCAACCGTCGTGATTCTGTGAACGTGTTCAGGGTAGTGTTCCCGATTGAGTCCGGTCCCAACACCGATCTCAAGAATTTCCCCACTGACATTGGCCAGCTGCTGCTGGCGATACTTCGTCCAGAACGGCTTATCCATGACGCAGTCATAGAAGCGAGGAAAGATGACATTCGAGTAGAAACCCACGATATTTTTCCGTGACAGAGAAGTTGGTGTAGTTGGAAAGTCCGATCCTATGTCAGACCGACTGTCGAGCCAACGCCAAGCGGATGCGAATCATCAACGACCGCACGTTCATTCAGAGCAGTGGTCGCCTGTTACTGTGTTCCTGCAGCTCGTTTAATCGCGTGGGCAGCGCCCCGCGTTTCGGATTACAGGCAGGCGTAGATCAGGATCTGAATCAGCAATGCCACCGAAGCGCCGAGTTTCAGGTTTTCATCCCAGCGTTTTGCGCCGCCCGGTGGACACGTTGCGGACCGAGGAAGCCTGAGGACCCAAATCAGCAACGCAACCAGACTTGCCAGGAACAAAACGCGAATGGCAGGCAACGGGATTGCCTGCAGGCTTTGCCGCAGGAATTCGCCGAACCGATGCAGCGGAGTCATGAGGTCCCTCCTTCTGTTGCTGTAGACGAATCAGCCGTCGACGTCGCTCGCGAATGTCCACCAAATACGTACTTCAGCTTCTCTTCGGGAACCGGGCCACTCAACAGACTAAGCACCACTAACAGGACTGCAGTTACGGTAAACGCCCAAATGGAAAAGTACAGGAATGGTTCCTGAATGCGAAACAGCGGCTCCCAGCCCAACGCTGCATAAATCACCGGCTGATTCAACGCATACAGCGAAATGGAAGTGCCGATGCCACACAGCAGCGAAATCAAAGCGGCGTTTCCGGTAGCCCGTCGCCACAGAACTCCAATCAGTAGAACGGCGAACGCAGGTCCCTGAAAGAACGCCATCAATGTCTGAAAGATGGCGTAGAGCCCGGACTTTTCGCTCATCGCTGTCAAAAGAAATGCGAAGATCACTGCCCATGCGACCAGGGCAACCGTCGTGATACGCCCCACTTTCAACAGCCTTTCGTCGGACACGTCACGATCAACAAACCGTTTGTAGAAATCATTAGAAACGATCGTGGCCGCAGAGTTCAGGTACGAATCAATACTGGACATCAGCGCCGCCAGAAATGCGGCAACGAAGAGACCTCGCAGTCCGGCGGGCAACAGTACGCCAATGAGATTCGGAATGGCGGAGTCCCCGCTCTTCAGATCCGGCAGCAGGACCACAGCGATGAGCCCCGGTACGGCGACAATCAGCGGAATGATATTCTTCAGCAGGGCCCCCCAGATATACGACGCCTTGGCATCAAATTCGCTTCGCGCTCCGAGTGACCGTTGCACGATGGCCTGATTGCCAATCCAGTAGGCAGGGCTGAGGATCAGCGCCAGTCCAAAGTAAATCCCGGGCCAGGGGAACGGTGATTCGGTATCGGCCGGAAGAATCAGCGATGTACGTTCCGAGCTGGATTTCGCTGCGCCGACATCGTCAGTGACGATGGATGATTCGTTCACGGCCGCGGCTTCACGAGCATCCACTTCGGCCAGGCGAGCCCTCAGTTCTCCGACACCTCCGACCTCGATCAGTCCGAGAACGAGAATCAGCAGGCACCCCGCGATCATCACGGCGCATTGAATCATGTCGGTATAGACGACAGCGGCCAGACCGCCGACAAACGTATACCCGCCCACAAGAATCGCGGTGACGACAATGCATGCCACCTCGTTCCAGCCGAACACCGCCGACATCATCTTCGCCGACGCCAGCAGCATGATGCCCAGGTTGCACGCCATGAACAGCAGCCAGCACACGGCCATGACTGACCGCACACCGACGTTGTAACGACGTTCCAGGAACTCCGGGACGGTGTAAACTCCGGAACGATACAGAAACGGTATAAAGACAAAGGCCCCGACGATCATCGCCGGAACGCAGCCGATCCATTCGAAATTGGCAACGGCCAGACCATGGCTGAAGGCGGCGCCGCCCACGCCAATGATGTCCGTGCCGCCGATGTCGGTGGCGACCAGAGACATGCCAATGGCCCACCACGGCAGTCGCCTGCCGCCCAGGAAAAAGTCCTTCCCTGTTTTTATCCGCTTCCCGATCAGGACGCCCATCGCGATGGTACCTGCAAGGTACAGAGCGATGACCACATAGTCGGGCAGCGTCAGGGGAGTGGGAGCGGCAAGCAGCACAGTTGTTAGCCTGGCATGGAATATTACGGAACGACGAAAGTACCCAGGTTGACCTGCGACATGCTTTCAATGTGCCGGGCGATTGGGCACAATCGAAGATTCAACGAATTCACGAACGTTCTGACAACAACGGCACCATAGCGTGAATCAACAGGAGATACGAATGCATCAGCGGCCGACTCGTTTTGGAAAGCTCATCCTGATGTTGACTGTGGCTGCAGTCATGGTTCTGTCAGGACATGCGACAGCCGAGGACGCGGTTGCGACAGATGCGCCAAGGCTTACCGTGAAGAAGTGTGCGGACTTTAAAGTTACCGGAACGGGCGACGCAACAGCATGGCAGAAGGTCGAGTGGGTCGCGATGAATCGTCGGCCGACTGGCGAACACGAATACTCCACGCGCTTTAAGATGCTGTACTCGGACGCCGGTGTGTATGTGCTGTTCGACGGAAGCGACACGACTCTGACATCCACGATGAAGGAAGATTTCCTTGACCTGTGGAAGGAAGACGTCTTCGAGTGTTTTTTCTGGACGTCGGAAGATCATCCGGTGTATTTCGAATACGAAATCTCACCGTTGGGCTATGAACTGCCGATTCTGGTGCCCAATCTCGACGGACGCTTTCTCGGCTGGCGGCCATGGAATTACGAAGGCACCAAAAAGGTTCAGAAAAAGGTTTCCGCGACAGGCGGTTCCAACGAATCGTTGTCTGCCGTCACCGGTTGGCGGGCTGAAGTGTTCATTCCTTACGAACTGCTGAAGCCACTGTGCAACGTACCACCGAAGTCGGGATCTCACTGGCGGGCGAACTTCTACCGCATGGACTATGACGGTGGAACAACGACCGCCTGGGACTGGGCTCGGGTGGGCCCGAGTTTCCACGAGTTCAAAAACTTCGGCACGCTTGTGTTTGAGTAATGGGTTTCCATCTGCAGGGGGCCTGAAGTCTCAACGCCCCTGTCGCATCGCTTCTGACATAACGAAGGTTGACATGGTCACTTCAAGACTGCAGTTCGGACTACTGTTCGTCATAGCCGGCACTTTGCTGCCAGGGCCCGACGCATTCGCCCAGAAAAAACCATCAGAACCGAATGATACGCAGAGCATTCGAGAGCTGAAGTTACGGGACTGGGCACCCAGGTCGATGCTGAAGACAAAGGTCTCACGCGTCAACACGCCCGCATTTCCTGTCATTGATGTGCACAATCATCTTGGCGGAGGAGTAAAGACGCTTACCGCTGAAAGAGTGAAACGATACTTGAAGGAAATGGATGACGCCGGAGTGGAAACGGTCATCAATCTGGACGGCGGCTGGGACGAGAAGCTTCAGGAAACGGTGGCGGCACTCGACAAGTCTCACCCAGGCCGATTCCTGACGTTCACACTGATTAATCTGCGTGACTTCGAACAGGATGGCTGGACCGAACGCGAAACGGAACGACTACGAAAGAGTTTCGAGGCCGGTGCAAAGGGATTGAAGTTCCACAAGTCTCTCGGACTGTCGTACCGTGACAGAAATGAAAAGCTGCTGACGATTGATGACGAGCGATTGGATCCGATCTGGGCGCTGTGCGGTGAGATGAAACGCCCTGTGATGATTCACACTTCCGACCCGGCCGCCTTTTTCACGCCGCTGGATCGCTACAACGAGCGCTGGCACGAACTGAATGATCATCCCGGGTGGTTGTTTTACGGCGACCGCTTCCCGTCGCGGGAGGAACTGCTGGAACAACGTAACCGAGCCATCGCCAAACACCCCGAAACGACCTTCATTGGAGCCCACTTCGGCAACAACCCCGAGGACCTGGACACAGTCGGCAGGTGGCTCGATAAGTACCCCAACTTCTTCGTCGATATCGATGCACGTATTTCTGAGCTTGGTCGCCAGCCGTACAGCTGTCGCCGCTTCTTCATCAAGTACCAGGATCGCATCATGTTCGGCACGGACACCACACCGAAGGCCGACGCATATCGGCTCTACTATCGTTTCATGGAAACGGACGACGAATACTTCGATACGGCGGAGTCACACCATCGCCAGGGATTATGGAATATCTATGGCATTTTTCTTCCGGAACAGGTTCTTGAAAAAATCTATCGCACCAATGCAGCTCGGGTTCTGGGAATTCACTGACGAAGAATCGGCGCACGAAATCACCGTCAGCAAATTGGCATGGTGTTGATGCTGTTCTACAGTGTTGTGTTGAAGTTTTCAGGCCATCAAATATTTCTAATCTCGTCGTACTCGCTGACGGGTTGTTTTCTGTTCAGCGACGAACATCTCCCCACCTTAGGAATATTCTTACCATGAATCCCACCTGCCAGTTCGTGTCCGGGCACTCCTTATTCGTTGCCTGTTGTCTCAGTTTTCTCGCCTCTGGAGCGGCCGCAGCCGACGAGTACGAGCTGCACTCATTTGAGCGTCAGCAACTGACCGATGTCTACTTTTCCGAAGGTGCCAACGCGGCCGACGTGAATGGCGACGGCGTTCCTGACGTTGTGTATGGGCCCTACTGGTTCGCGGGGCCGAATTACACAACGAAGCAGGAAATCTATGAGCCGGTGCCGCAGGACACCAACCGTTACGCCGACAATTTCTTTTCCTGGTTGTACGACTTCAACGGCGACGGCTGGAATGACGTGTTCGTCGTTGGGTTTCCTGGCACACCGGCCTATGTTTATGAGAACCCAAAGGCAGACGGTTTCGGTGGCCACTGGAAAAAACATCAGGTGTTCGACTGGGTTTCCAACGAATCCCCGCAGCTGATGAACATCGTCGGCGACGAACGGCCGGAACTCGTCTGCACGCGTGACGGATTCTTTGGCTTTGCGACCATTGACTGGGAAGAACCATTTGGCACATGGACATTCCACCCGGTGTCGGAACAGATTGCTTCCAAACGGTTTGGCCATGGACTGGGCATCGGCGACGTAGACGGCGATGGCCTGGCGGACATTATTCATTTTGGTGGCTGGTTTCAGCAGCCCGATAAGAACGCCGACCGTTCACGTTGGCTGTCGCATGAAACGTCGTTCAGCAAAGCGTACGGCGGAGCCGAAATGCATGTCTACGATGTCGATGGCGATGGCGACAACGACATCATTACCAGCCATGCGGCTCACGAATTCGGGCTGGGTTGGTACGAACATGTGACCGATGGTGACGACATCAGTTTCAAACACCATTTGATCATGGGATCACATCCCTCTGAGAACAAGTATGGCGTTCTGTTCAGTGAACTGCATTCCTTGAATCTGGTCGATATCGACGGCGACGGGCTGAAGGATATCGTGACCGGCAAGACGTACTGGTCACATCACGAACAGAGTCCGATGTGGGATGCGGGGGCTGTGACGTACTGGTTCAAGCTCGTCCGCAGCAAAGACGGTGTCGACTGGATCCCTCACAAAGCCGACGGTGAAGCGAGCATTGGTCGTCAACTGTCGATTGTCGACATGAACGCTGACGGGCTGCCTGACATCGTTGTGGGAGGCATGAAAGGAGCTCACGTTCTTACTCACAAAAAGACGTCCGTGTCGAAAGCGGTGTGGCAGGCAGCTCAGCCGAAAGTCTACGAAGGTGAAAAACTTCCGTCGCTGGAAGGCGTCAAGGCTTCCCGTGGCCCAAAGTTGAAGCTTGATTCAAAGACCAGCAAGGCGATCGGCGCCATCGAAGCTGAGTCATTGAGAGTTCGAACAACAGGGGGGCAGGCACTGCCGCAGGACATGAGTAAGTTCAGAGACGACCAGTGGAGCAACAAGTCACAACTGTGGTGGACAGGTGGCCGCGTGGGTGACAAGCTGACTCTGGAACTGCCGGCGTTCACCGGAACGGTGGACGTCGACGTCGTGCTGACAATTGCCAAGGACTATGGCATCGTTCAGTTGTCGCTGGACGATCAACCACTTGGTGCCCCCATTGATCTGTTCAATGCCGACGTGGTAACAACGGGAATCCTTTCCTTCCCAAAGATCACGGTCAAAGGTGGCAAACACACGCTGACGGTGCTCATCGCGGGAACAAATCCCAAAGCGAAGAAGTCCTTCATGTTTGCGATGGACTATCTTCGAGTCAAGAAGTCCGACGGAACGTTTGTGGTGGGAATGCCGGCCGTTCAACGTTCTTCCAGCAGAATCACCCAGTCGTCGTCAGGCACCAGGCCTAAGTCGATGGCCGGTCGGGAACTGAATCTTGACTTCGAAACCGGCACTCTTGCTGACTGGACGGCCACGGGGAATGCCTTCGAAGGTCAGCCGATCCAAGGCGATACCGTCGCGCCGCGGCGACCCGGCATGAAGAGTGCTCACGGAGGGGAATTCTGGATTGGTGGCTTCGAACACCACGAAGACGGTCGGATCGGCACGCTGACATCGGCCCCGTTTGTCGTGTCGCAGCCCTATGGCGCATTTCTGACAAACGGCGGGCAGGATGAAAAGACTCGAGTCGAACTGGTCCGCGGGGACACAGGTAAGGTGTTCTACGAAATTGCCGGCACGAACAGCGAAACAATGCGGCGTGTGGTCGTCGATCTGCGAGCACACGTGGGCAAAGAGATCAGGGTTCGACTGGTGGATGCCAGCACCGGCGCATGGGGGCATCTGAACTTCGATCAGTTCCGGCTGCATGAAAAGCGCCCCGCGAAACCAACGGCACCCATGATCCAGCTGGTGCAGGACGATTATCCACACGCCGAATTGTCCGCCGCAGAAGCTGCAGCGGCGATGAAGCTGCCGGACGGATTTTCCGTGACGGTGGGTGCCGCGGAACCGGACGTGCAGCAGACGATTGCCATGGCGATTGACGATCGAAATCGCGTTTGGATTGCGGAAGCCTACGAGTATCCGATCCGCGCTAAAGGTGACGAAGGCCGAGACCGCATTCTGATCTTCGAGGACACGGACGGCGACGGAACGCTGGACAAGCGTAAAGTCTTCATTGAGGGGCTCAACCTTGTCAGCGGTCTGGAAGTTGGGTTTGGCGGGGTCTGGGTAGGTGCCGCCCCTTACCTGATGTTCATCCCGGACAGGGATGGCGACGACAAACCTGATGCCAAACCAAAGATTCTGCTGGACGGCTGGGGTTATCAGGACACGCACGAAACACTCAACGCGTTCATCTGGGGACCGGATGGCTGGCTGTACGGCTGCCACGGCGTCTTCACTCACTCCAACGTTGGCAAACCAGGGGCGTCCGACGAGGAGCGTGTGCCCGTCAACGCAGCCGTCTGGCGTTATCACCCGATCAGACACGAATTTGACGTGTTTGCTCACGGCACCAGTAATCCGTGGGGAGTCGACTTCAACGATCACGGACAGGCGTTTATCACAGCCTGCGTGATTCCTCATCTGTATCACATGGTGCAGGGCGGTCGCTATCAACGGCAGGGCGGTCAGCATTTTAACCCGTACACTTACCGTGATATCGTGACGATTGCCGACCACCTGCATTATCTGGGTGCAACTCCGCACGGCGGAAACAGCAAGTCAGATGCGGCAGGTGGTGGGCACGCGCACGCCGGGGCCATGATCTACCTTGGAGATCGCTGGCCTCAGAAATATCGCAACCAGTTGTTCATGAACAACATCCACGGACAGCGACTGAATGTTGACGTGCTGAAACCCAACGGTTCCGGCTATATCGGCAGCCATGGCCCGGATTTTCTGCTGACCGGTGATCAGGCGTCGCAAATTCTGAATCTCCGTTACGGCCCGGACGGCAATGCATGGATGATCGACTGGTATGACATGCAGGCCTGCCATCGGCGAGAGTCCAGCGTGCACGATCGCAGCAACGGCCGCATCTACAAAATCAGCTACGGTGAGCCGACAATTGCCGAAGAGTTCGTCGACATGGCCAACCTGTCCGACGTGGAGCTGGCGGAAATGGTGCTGCAGCCCAACGACTGGTATGTGCGACACAGTCGCCGATTGCTGCAGGAACAAGCAGCAAATGGAGATGTCGACGTCGCCGCGCTAAAGCTGCTGGCCGGGGTGTTGACAATGCATCCGGAGGACACGCGTCGTCTTCGAGCCGCCTGGGCGTTGCACGTGGTCAATGAACTTTCGCCCAAACTGCTGGACGCCATGTTGGACGATGCCAGCCCGTACGTTCGTGGCTGGGCCGTTCAGCTGCGCATGGAGTCCACTCCGGCAGACCTTCTGCCACGACTGTTACCCAAATTTACGAAAATGGCCCGTAACGATACTTCGCCCGTCGTCCGTTTGTATCTCGCATCGGCGGCACAGAGGATGTCTCTCGAGCAGAGATGGTCGCTGCTGGAAGGACTGACAAGTCATTCCGTTGATGCAACAGATCACAATCTGCCGCTGATGTATTGGTACGCTGCAGAACCGCTGGCTGATGTTGATGCCACCAGAGCTCTGTCGCTGGGCATGTCGGCAGGTGAGTCAATCCCACTGCTACGTGAGTTGATGCTGCGCAGAATCGGCAGCTCTGACAGTGACTCTTCATTGCATGTGCTTGTCAAAGGTCTCGGCGAGGCTAAATCGGAATCGCTGCAACTGACATTTTTGAAGGCGATTCGAACGGCCCTGCGCGGGCAACGGCGTGTGCAGGCGCCCGTCAACTGGGCCGGTATTTCGTCGCACTTGTTACAGAGTGAGAGCCAGAGCGTACGCCTGCAGGCCACAGCTCTTGGTGTAACCTTCGGCGATCCGACGGCAATGAAAATGATGCGGAGTCAGATCGCGGACGTGTCGGCGGATGGCGATGCGCGTCTTGTGGCGCTACAGTCGCTGCTGGATGCAAATGATGGTGGCCTGGTCCCGACGTTACAGGGGCTCCTGAATGCGGACGCTCCTCTTCGCGAAGCGGCCATTCGTGGTCTCGCCCAATACGACGACCGCAGTATCGCGCCGGCTTTGCTGGCGAATTATGCCAGTTTCACCCCGGATCAAAGACGCATGTCACTGGGCACGCTTTGTTCCCGATCGAATTCAGGCATCTCTCTGTTGAAGGCCATAGCAGCGAATCAGGTGCCCGGCACGGACCTGACGGCTGATCTGGTGCGACAATTACAGTTTCTGAAGAACGATGAAGTCAACTCTCTGCTGGCAAATGTCTGGGGCACAGTTCGGGAAAGCGCAGCTGACAAGCTGGCGATGATCGTCGGTTACAAAGATCTCGTCGCATCTGATTCGCACCCCACAGCGGATACTGAACTCGGACGAGCCGTTTTCGCCAAAACCTGTATGAAGTGCCACCTTCTCTACGGTGCGGGAAACAGGATCGGTCCGGATCTCACAGGATCAAACCGTTCGAACATCGACTACCTGCTAAGCAATATCGTGGACCCGAGCGCTGTCATGGCGAAGGAATATCGTGCCACGATTATTTCAACGCTGAATGGCCGAGTCGTGACGGGCCTGGTGAAGGCGGAAGACAGCAAGTCGGTCACGATTCAGACGTCGGACGCGTTGGTTATCGTCCCGAAGGACGAGATCGACGAACGCATCGAAAGCGACAAGTCGATGATGCCGGACGATCAGTTGAAACAATTCTCTGAGCATCAGACCCGTTCGCTGATCGCCTATCTGCGAGGCAAACAGCAGGCTCCGATGTTGGCAACGAAGGATAACGTTTCAGCGATCTTCAACGGCAAGGATCTGAGCGGCTGGTCGGGACGTGAAGGCCTGTGGTCCGTCGAAAATGGTGAGCTTGTCGGACGCACGGATGGACTCAGTCGCAACGAATGGATCGTCAGCGATTTGTCAGCGGATGATTTCCATCTGACCCTTGAGGTGAAGCTCATCGATAATGCGGGAAACAGTGGTGTCCAGTTCCGCAGCCACGCCAAAGAAGGAGAAGTGTCCGGCTATCAGGCCGACGTCGGCCAGGGCTGGTGGGGAAAACTGTATGAAGAGCATGGTCGAGCTCTTCTCTGGAAGAAGTCCGGTGATGAACACGTAAACGTTGGCGACTGGAATACGTACGAAATCATTGCGGAACGCAATCACATTCGCACGTTCATCAACGGTCAGCCATGCGTCGACATGGACGATCCCGAAGGTGCCGTGCGGGGTGTTATCGCCTTCCAGCTGCACAGCGGAGGTAAGACCGAGGTTCGGTTTCGAAACATCCGACTGGAAGTTCTGGCTGTGGAAATCGAGACGGACTAACAACCCGCCGAACGACCTTGCAGCAGAATACCTGGTCGTCGTCGCTTTGTTTGAGTTTGGATTTCCTTTATTTGACGACTGTCAAAACTCGCCCACGACGTGGCCGTCGTCCATGGTAAACAGGTTTTGGTAGATGTATCCGGGGCCGGGATCCGCCGCGTTGCTGTCACTGCCCGGCAATGGATTGCTGGCAATCGTCTCGCTGATGAATCGGACCGATCCATCAGCCAGGGCGAACTGAGCTCCTCCCGCGTGGGCAGACGAAGCCACTGCACGCGACTGATTCGTGTCTCCGGTCTGGCAATTCGTGGACGAGTCCAGACTACCTGAGAACGGAGTGTTGATTTCGCTGGCCGCTTCAAATCGTCTAGCCGCACCGGTGCCACACTGCTCGCCGCCAATCCAGATTGCGCCGATGCTTTTTCGATTTCCACCGGCAAGCAGTACGCGCTCTGCCACCAGCAGAGTGTTCGAGGTTCCGTCAGAGATGTCTCGAAAAACCGTGTTACTGTTCGTGTACATCAGATTGTGGCTGCCCACATAATTCGCCTTCGCGTTCATTTTGAAGAAGGGGTTCATCCGACCGCCGGGACAACTGGGGCAGACAAATGCCGCGAGGACGCGTCCTCCCAACGGATTCGACGAATTGTCGATGCTGTCGTAATTAGGGAAGCGGTCCGCCCCTTCGCTTTTCGAAACGTCCAGCTGATTCCAGAGAGTCGTCTGTTCCAGCTGCGGCAGGATCATCACCTGCCAGCCCCACATGCCATCGAAATCGTTGGCCCTGCCATTGCCGCTGGTATCCCGCCCCGAAACGGAGCCAGGCGGCAGGCGCATGTAGATGTCGTGATAGTTGTGCAGGGCCAGTGCGATCTGCTTGAGATTGTTCTTGCACTGAGTTCTCCTGGCGGCTTCCCGAGCGTTCTGAACGGCCGGTAACAGAAGGGCGATCAGAATGGCGATAATCGCGATGACCACCAGTAATTCAATCAGTGTGAAACCATTCCCCCGGTATCTCCGAGCGAACAGCATGCCCCTGCCCGTGAACGGTGTCAAAGTTTCGGTGCTGGTTGTGAAGTCAGCGTCCATGACATTCAGTTTCTGATGGCGCATGTAGGAATTCTGAAGAATTCAGTATTGATTGGGGAACGACCGTCCTTGACGCTCGCACTGCCGCTGTGGCACTTGAATCCGCTCGGTTGAGTGGGTCACAAATCAGATTAACGGTGAATCGCCACAGCCCCTGGGACACAGTATGTCGAGGTGCGAGAATAACATATCAGGTCGCCGCCGCAGCGGTCACGGAAAAGTGCGAATGTCTGCCGGATTGAAGTAATTCCGCAGTTGCTGCGATCAACGACCATATAGTGCCCTTATGTGTCCGAAGAGCGGTCACGCGTCCGAAGGATATTCGGCGGTCGTAAAGAGCGTCAGTCCACGGAGGTCACGATCCTGACCGCCTCGCACAAGACTACGGTGTACAGATATCCATTTACATTTGTGAACGTCCACAGCGAGAACATCACCATCGCCCCCACAAATGCACCCGTCAGAGCGCCAAATGCGTTCGCTCGACGGGTGAGCACTCCCAGCACGAACAGGCCGCCGAGGACGCCCATAAACAAGCCAATGACTTTGAGGAAGGCATCGAACAACGACTTGATCTCCGGGTCCACAAAGATCAGGCCGAACAGCGTTCCGACGACTCCCATCAGAAACGTGATCACGCGAGCGGCGTTCAGGTAGGACTTTTCCGTCCGGCACGCATCGAATGGTCGCATGAAGTCGGTGACGATGGTGGTCGCGGTGGAGTTCATGCTGGTCGAGACTGTGGACTGTGCTGCGGAAAAAATGCCCGCCACAATCAAACCGGCGATGCCGACCGGCATTTCGTTGGCGATGAACAGTGGGAAAATCTGGTCCGTCGTGATGGTCGGGTCCAGCTTGTCAGGGTGCGAGCGGTAAAACGCGAACAACGCCGTTCCAATGCCAAAGAACAGCAGCGTGGCAGGAATCGTCAGCACGGCATTTGTCCAGATGGAACGAGCGGCAAGTTTCTGATCCCTGGTGGTCATGTAGCGTTGCACGACGGCCTGATCGGCCGTGTAGGACGAAATGTTCTGACCCAATGCCCCAATAACCACGACCCACAGAGCAATCTGAGCGTTCGTCACATCCCAGTGGAGGTTGGCGAAGCGAAGCTTATCAGCATCCAGAGCGACCCGCAGCGAGCCGTCGAGGCCACCGTCGGCTCCCGAGATCAACAGAATGAGCGCCAGCAGTCCGCCTCCCAGCAGAACGAATGTCTGAATGGTGTCTGTCCAGATCACGGCTTCGATCCCACCCATCGTGCAGTAGATGATGCTGAGGACTCCCATCAGCAACACTGACTGCTGCGGAGTCAGCGGCGTAGCGACGGCCAGTGCCAACCCGGTCAGCGACATGACCACGGCCATGCGGAAGACGTGAAAGAGCGTAAAACTGGCAGACCCGAACAATCGCACGCAGCGGCTAAATCGCTTCTCCAGGTATTCATAGGCACTGGTCGCGTCGATGCGCCGGTAGAACGGCAGCGCGACATAGACGCCAACGACCGCCACCACAGGAATCATGAAGTTGCCAACGGCGTATACCCAATCCTGGGCAAATGCCTTCGACGGAATTCCAGTGAAGGTCAGCGAACTGAGCATCGTCGCGAAGATGCTGCAACCGGCAGCCCACCACGGGATGTTCATGCCGCCTCGAAAGTAATCGTCGGTGTTCCTGTTCTTCCGAGCAAAGTAGACACCGACACCGACCATGGCCAACAGGTAGCCGAACAGCACGCAATAGTTCACGGTGCCGAATCCACGTTTCTGAGCGACCGGGGCAACACTCCAGACAGAAGGCGTTCGTACCCGAGGCCGAACTTCTCCGCTGGCAATGACGATGCGGCCGTCCCACATGACCGGCACGGTGGTGACATGGTTCTGCGGCATGGCACCGGTTGACGTCCACGTGTCGGTAATCGTGTGATAGGCCAATGACTCTTTGGGAAACCCTGGATGTCGGTCCTGCTGTTCGTCTGCCTGGAAGAACAGTGAACCGTCGTCTCCACCGAGCACGAAGATGTGACTTTGCCCAAAGCCGATCCCTGTCCCCGCCAGCGCCGGGCGAGGCACGTCGGCGCGCCGCCGCCATTGACCGGCCTTTGGTGTGAATTCCCACACGTCCGTCAGAAATTCGACATTATCCTGGTCCTGCCGCCGACCGCTCATGACATACACGCAATCCTCGTAGCCATTGTGTTGACTGACGGTGATGTTGAAGGCCCGCGAATCGCCCGGCCATGCAGGCAGTTGCTGCCAGACAAACGCACCGGAATCCACGTCGCTGCCGGCCGGGTTCGGCTTCTTTGACAGGTCCAGCGCCCAGAAGTTGTTCAGGGCAGATTCCAGACCGCTGTCACTTTGACCACCTGCCACATAGATCACATCGCCGACGACAACGGCCTGACCGTACGCACATGGCTGCGGCAACGAAGGATATTCAACCCGCGTAACCTTTTGAGTCGCTGCGTCCCAGCGCAGTGCAAACACTTCTTTGAAGGTCGCGACACCGTCGTTGCCGCCGATGCAGATGACGCCGTCGGGGGTGGACACCGCAGTCCCATAGCCAATCGGACCAGACAGTGTGCCGCCACTTTTCCATTCGTAACCACCGTCCACCTTCGTCAGGACATGAATCGTGTCGTGCCAGGTCTTGTCTTTGTCCCAGACCGGGCGAGCAAAGTTGGCGCCACCGGCCAAGATCAGAGCATCGTTGTGAACACCAACGAAGGGCCCCGCGACGCCCAGTTCGTCCGGTAGATCCGGCAACGACTGCCAGTCCAGAGTCGTTGCTCCTGCAGCAGGACGGGCCTCATCCTAAGCGACCGCTGACGCCGTCGACGCTACAATCGCGATGACGACGGGCGTCAGCAGTATCATTAACCGGGCAATGCGTTGATGGGACAAGTCTGCAGGTCCTTTGGGCCTCGAGCCGTTCGATTCGTGGTTGTCACTTCGTGACGGGGTTCCGTCGCCCGAAGAATGATTCCAACATCTTCGAGTTTCTTGAATGTCCGGACAATGGTTCCGCTCTTAGCCTTGCGTCCCGTGGATTCTTCATGTGCAGCGCTAACCTCGTCCATGAGTTTTTTGGAGGCCACAATTGTGGCCTCCAGGAATCCGTCACATTGCACAGCGTCGTAGCCGACCATTTGTCTCTCGGTCAGGTCCACATAATCCGCTCCTTGGACCGCACCACTCCGAAACAGCACTTTTTCATCGTCATCCAGCCCCTGAATCACGCCGAAATTGGGGGCGTACGTGAGTTCAATGATCTTTCCTGATTTCATCTGAATACCTTCGCTCTAAACGCGTGAATCGATCAGTTTGATTCGCAACGTGAATTCTTCAAGGTCGCCTTCCAAAAATCAATTTCAGCTGACGGTCAACTGCTGAAAGCCGGTCCTGCGGCCTCAACGAACGCACGACACTTATCTGTGCAAACACTGGGAAGCTCACGGAAGGCGACTACTGGCGATAGAACCGAATTCTCACTGTCTCCGCAGGACTGACGGAGACAACGTAGGTATCTGCATCGATTGGCGCAGGAGCCGCTCGACTGTGGGCTGCCTTCAGGTAGACCCACTTGTTGTCAGCGCGATACCGGGCCGAAATCTCATAAGATCTTGCTTCGTACGTTCGCAGCGAAGTGCGAAATCGGCGGAAACTGCTTTCCGGCGGGTATTCAACTGAATTGACCGTAACCCACACCTTGACATCGTCTGGTAGCTTTACCTGGATTTCAGCCATCCGTTTCGACATCGGCACGGTCTGTCGGTTGTGCACGTTCACTGCCGGCAACGTCAACGGCGGCGTTCGAGTTACGTACGATGCTGCAGGCTTTGGCCATGTGTACGAAGGAATTAAGTGTGCTGTCTGAGGAACGCACCCACTCGTCGGCACATTGTCGGAAACTTTTGGAACATCTGGCACTGGCACTGGCGACGGCAAAGTGGCATATTGCGAGTTGCGGAGTTCGCCTTCAGCCCGGACGCTGTATGAAGAAAGCAGCACCAATGCAATCAGGAGAGTAGAAAAGAAAAAACGCATGGGTAGCTCCTGGGATGTTTGTCGCAGTCAGCCTGAGCCGATGGAAGCACGGGCACACGGCCCTAAGCGTGATCCAAATATTACACTTGGTACGACTGCTATCAAATCCTAATTCTGATGAATCGCGTCTCATGGCTGAACTGGCTGTCCAACAGTGGCAGGCAGAACCCAATCGGTCTTAGCCGAAGAATCAATCCATCAGGAATAGCTGGCCCACGAAAACAAAGGGATAGCACGTGCAGTGACCAGCATCGCCGGGCAGTCGGCAGGACTAACAGAGTCACCGCGGCCTCCCGGTAGGTAAGACGACTGAAAGCACCAGCCACGTTAACTCGGCGAATACCAGAGAAGGTACTCGACATCGACTGCGTGTCCGTTTTCTGCAAGACTTGCCCGTCGTCACCTTTGCAAATGTCTGCCAGGGTGAGAACGCAGTGAATCGAATCCTCAATGCCGCATGGTCGCTGACGGATTCGAACTGATACCCGCAGATTACTGGTCCGCTGTCGTTGGTATTTCTAAGCTGGCCAGCAGACCGTATCGAAGACGCGGAAAAACATCTCCATCGCTCCAGTAACTCCGAAGAAAATGTCCCGACGACGTCGTCATAGAAATCTGCTGACACCGTGGCTGCTGCTGCCCGGTGGACTCATATTGCTTCCATTCCTTCTGTCCGATGCGGCAGGCGCGACCGCAGACCTGGTTCTGGTCATGCCTTTGCTGCATGTCATCGGAATCACGCTGATCTGGAATCGATGGGGCCGGCCGAAGGGGTGG
>LWDU01032749.1_pt1 | contig 17792 bp, 17 predicted proteins | sample 727161 | NCBI WGS metagenome assembly LWDU01 (sample SAMN04566230, study PRJNA314399) | hydrothermal vent metagenome | isolation source: deep sea hydrothermal plume seawater | place: Mexico: Gulf of California, Guaymas Basin | collected 2004-07-11
TGATAACAAAATTCTTTGAACAGATCAAACTAAATCAATCTCCAATAGTTTTTGGTGATGGTTCTCATACACGAGATTTTGTTTCAGTAGAAGATGTGGCACAAGCTAACTTACTTTCAATGCAAAGTAGTACTGATTTTTCATTTCTAAACATTGGAACTGGAATTCCAACATCTGTTAATGATTTAGCACAATTAATGATTAATCTTTCTGGAAAAAAATTGGAAATCAAATATGATGAATTACCACAAGGTGATGTTAAAGAAAGTCTTGCTGATGTATCTCTTGCAAAAAAACTAATTAGTTGGAATTATGAGACATCTCTAAAAGATGGTTTAAAAAAATACTTTTTTTAAGAATTTACTAAATTTTCATAAAATTTAACATATTCAGGAAGTAAAACTTCCCATGTAAGATTATTCATTACAAATTCATAACCTGCATCTGAAAGTCTTTTTGCAGTTTCATTGTCTACAAGTAATTCATTGATATTTTTTAGTAACAATTCTGAATTATTAGGAGGAACAAGAATTCCTGTCACATTATCTGTGATTAATTCGGGAATTCCTCCCACACTTGTTGCAATAATTGGTACTTTAAGATAAAATGCTTCTTTAATCACCTGTGGGATGCTCTCCATTCTTGAAGGTATTACCAGAATACTCGATGCTTTAAGATTCTCCATTGCATCTTCCCATTTCATATCTGTGCAATAGATTATTTTGCCATTAATTCTTGGCTCAATCTTTTTTAGAATATCTATTCCTTTTTCATAACTGTCTCTACCAATGAATATTATCTGATTTTCTTTTTTTTCTACATTTTTTAATTTTTCAAACTTTTTAATATCTAATGGAGCATAGTAACATTCAAAATCAGCATTTAATTTTTCTTTGTATATTTTTTTAACAATTTTAGAATCAGTTGTAAGCTTGTCAGCCCATTTCAAAACTTTTGTTTCAGTAACTTTTGCAACAACTGATGTAGTTTTAGAATGTAGTGTATCTACTTGTTCAGAATATATCCCATGAATGGATAAAACTTTTTTCTTTGCTTTTGTGTATTTCATAGCAAAAGCTGATGGAACATTAAATGCATGAACAACATCATATTTTTCTCTTCCCATCATTGCTTTCAAAGAACTCAATATTGCAAAACTTGGGTTTTTTAATTTTTTAATTGGAATGTGTGATGTATGCATTAATTTTATATCAAATCCATACTCTTGCAACTTTTCAGCTACTCTAGATGCATGCCCTCCAATCCCACCGGTATATTTAGGAGCAATAAATAGAATTTTCATTTCTCTACAAAAATTATTAAAATTCCTACCTTAATGAACATGCTCAGAATAAATTGTAGACGAATTAACAAAAAATCTACACAATCAAATTTTGTATACCAATAATAATATCTATAGATAATAGAAGTTGGAATTAAATGAAAGTAGCAATAGTTTTAGGAACAAGACCAGAAATCATTAAACTCGCACCAGTTATCCAAAAGATTGGTTCGAATAATTGCTCTGTAATCTTTACAGGTCAACATTATGACAATCAGATGGGATTAGGATTTATGCATGAATTAGGCTTGCAAAAACCCAATTATTCATTAAATATCACAAAATCCAATCCACAACTCCAAATTAGTGAAATAATTGCAAAATTGTCAAAAATTCTACTTAAAGAAAAACCTGATACTGTGATGATTCAAGGTGATACTAATACTGTTTTAGCTGCTGGAATTTGTTCTCTTAAATCAAACATTCCAATTAGTCATGTTGAATCTGGATTAAGAAGTAATGATTGGAGAATGCCAGAGGAGCATAATAGAATTGCAGTGGATCATATTTCTGAATTATTATTTGCACCTACTCAAAATACAAAATTTAATTTAAAATCTGAAAAAGTACATGGCAAAATATTTGTAACTGGAAATACTGTAATTGATGCAATTAATATTTATTCTAAAATTTCAAAAAAGAATTCAAAACTATCTATTTCATCATCTGATTTCATTTTATTGACTCTACATAGAGCAGAAAATGTAGATAACAAAAAAATACTTTCTTCTATAATAAAAGGACTAATTGATTCAAATGAGAATATTATATTTCCAATACATCCAAGAACAAAAAAGCGTCTTCATGAATTTGGTTTATATAAAAAATTATCTCAAAATAAAAATTTTCAAATTCTTGACTCTGTAGGATATTTTGAAATTCTTGAACTGATGAAAGAATGTAGTTTTATTGTAACTGATTCAGGTGGCATTCAAGAAGAAGCTACTTCACCAGTAATTAGAAAGAAAGTTTTAGTAGTAAGAAAAACAACTGATCGACCAGAAGCTGTTGAAAGTAAAATGGCTGAAATAATTGGATTAAATGATACAAATATTTTAAAATCAATTAAAAAAACTATGAAAAACCCTAAACTTCATTCTAGAAAAACCCCCTATGGAAAAGGAGATGCAAGTGAAAAAATTCTTAAAATTTTACAAAAGAATTTTTAGATCTTTTTAGCCTCTTCTATGATCCTTTAGGAGAAAAATTAACTAAAATTTTTATAATCAAATTTTTTAAATTATCTTTGGATAAAAAATGATAAAGAAAATTCTTTTATTTTATTATAAAAAACATATGAAACTAGCTCAAAAACATCCTAAACTTTGGGAATATCGTATAATAGCCTCATATTTAGGAAGAATGAAAACTTTTGTACTTTCACAATGTAAATCTGATTTTATAAAATTGGATGGCATATCTTTTAGTTTACCTGAAAATGAAATTCTTCACTTAACGCTATTCGAACATGAAGGCCTGGAAACAAAAATTGTTAAAAAAATAGTCAAGGAAGGTGAAAATGCATTAGTTTTAGGTGCAAATATTGGATATTGGACTTGCTTATTAGCAAAAATAGTTGGTGAATCAGGAAAAGTTTTCACATTCGAACCTTCACCAACCAATTTTGAATATTTGAAAAAAAACGTAGAAGCTAATGGATACAAAAATGTCATCTTAGAGCCGAAAGCAGTAGCTGACAAATCATTTCACACAAAATTATATCTCTCTGAAGGTGGTTCAATGGATAACAGAATTTATGATTCTCATATGTACAAGACAACAGTTGATGTTGATGTTGTTAAAATTGATGATTATTTTCAAAATAGTGAACTACAGTTTGATTTCATTAAAATGAATATACAAGGTGCAGATTTTGCAGCGATAGAAGGAATGGATTTATTGTTAAAAAAATCTCCCAATGCAAAATTAATTGTAGAATTTGCACCAGAGATGTCTAAAGGATTTGGCACAGATCCAAATAAATTCATTGACAATATGGTTGAAAAAGATTATAATTTTTATGAACTTTGGTGGTATGAAAAAAAGATCAAACCAATTTCAATTGAAAAACTAAAATTTTTTGTTGAAAAAAATATCAATACTAATTTGATATGTATTAAAAAGAATTCTGATACAAAATTGTCATTTATTTGAAATCTTCAACATACTATTTCTCATTATAATGTAAATCACTATTTCCCTTTTATGTACAAAAACAGAGTACTATTTTTCCTCTTTTTTAATGATTTTCATATATTCAAAATCCCAGTTCATCCCAAAACACTTCAACGTTTACATGAGTTTAATTTATACAAAAAGTTATCAGACTCTGAAAATATTCTAATGATAAACACTGTGGGTTATTTTAAAATGCTAGAATTAATGAAAAATTGTTAATTAATAGTGACCGATTTAGGAGGAATCAAGAAGAAGCAACCGCCTCTTCTATTAGAAAAAAAATTATCATTATTAGAAAAACTACTGATAGACCTGAGACTTTCTACAGGGTTTTCTGAGATATCTGGAGTATTGTATAAATCCATTTTAAAATCTATTACAAAAAATCCCAAGAATTCTAAAATCCTAAATAAAAAATCACCTTATGGAAAAGGAAACTCTGTTAAAACCATAATTTAATTACTAAAAAAAATTTATGAGTTAAAACAATTTAATACATCTATAATTAGAAAAAAGTGAGATAAACATGAAGGACGCATATGATAATGATGATCTCCAAAAAATATATGATGAAAAATATTTTTCCACACGTTCAAGACCACCAATGTGGAAAAGACGAGCTGAATTCATCGTTGAAAAATTCCATCCTAAAACCGTATTAGATATTGGATGTGCATATGGAGAATTTACTAAAGCATTGGTTGATATGGGAATTGAAGCATATGGTATTGATGGCTCAGAATATGTAATATCACATTCAGATAAATCAATTCGTGATAAATTATTTCAAGTTAATTTAAATTCAGAGAAATTTCCTTTTGATGATAAAAAATTTGATGTTATTGGTAGTTTTTATTCCGTTGAACATATTCATAACATTGATTTTTTTGCTAGTGAATTAAAAAGGACTTTGAAGGATAATGGCATTGCTTGGTTTCTTACTCCTAATGAAGGTGAAGAGGAAAGAAATGAAACCGATGTTTTTACAAACAAATTCGAAGATTGGAAAATTATTTTCGAAAAAAATAATTTTAAGGTATCAAAATTTAGTCCTCATGAAATGATGGCTCTTCGTGGAAAACTTGGTAAATTTAAATTTTATACTTTACCAAAATCTTTACAAAACATAATCAAACGAGTTGCATATGGCTATTCAAATCAAAAAATGAAAGATGCTTCATTTATTTTGAGAAAGAACTAATTCATATTCATTAATTATTAATTTAACAACATTTTCCCAGTCAAATTTTTGAACCATTTTTGATGATTGACTTCCCATACTTTCAACTTTTTTTGGTTGATTTAATAATAAAATAATTTTTTCTGCTAAATCATTTGAATTTTCAATAAAATATCCATTTTTTTCATTTTCTAAAACATCTGAAGGAAGTGTTCCTTTTTGGGCTATTATTGGTAGTGAAACTGCCATGTATTCTAAAACTTTTATTGGAAGTGCCCTTGATGTAACATCTGTTAATCTTAGAGGTCCAATTCCAATTGATGCATCTGAAATATTTTTAGGAATTTCTTCTCTTTTTATCCATCCCTTAAATTCAACAGAGTTTTCTAAGTTATTGTCTGATACAATTTTCTTTAATTTATTCATCTCTGCACCACTACCTAGTAAAACAAATTTTGCATCGGAAATTTTTTTAATAACAAATGGAATTGCTTCAAGTAATATGTCTAAACCTCTATGATAATACATTGCACCTGCAAAGACAATTTTTTTTTGGTTTTTTTCAGTAGCAGTATTGAATAACAATAAATCCACCCCATTTGGAATTATTGAAATTTTTTCTGATTTTACACCGTATTCCTCAATGATAGTTTTTTTTGTATCATTATTTGAAACAAGAATTTTGGTTCCAGTTCTAAGAGTTTTCCCATTAATCATTTTTTCAATCTTTCGTTGTAATAATTTAATCCCTGACGCTTTTTCATAAATAGCATCATCTACTTTTACAATAGATGGAATGTCTAATTCCTTTGCAGCTTCTACTGCAGCTTTTGGAACTAGATGAAATGGATGAAAAATTGTAAAAACAAAATCAAACTGATTTAATTTTCCTATCTCTATAGCCTTTTTCTTAATATTAGATTGACATCGTCTTGCAGCTATTTTGATTTTAGTTCGTGAGGGCGTTTCTGTTCTAATAACTTTGATTTTTGAGTTTATTTTAGGATTAAATTGTTCCCCGTTCCAATCAAGATCAGGTGTGATTACTGTTACATCATTTCCTAACTCAGCAAATTTATTGATAATATCTGTAATTACTACAACTCCTCCTCCACTAATTGGTGGAAAATGAAATACTAAGACTAGAATTTTCACTATCTTTAGACTTTTTAAGGAACAAAAAAAGTGTTACCTAGTATTGAATTCTTCATTTGAAATGACAAAAAACTGGTTGCTAAATTCAGGGATTTTTGTCTCAGATTCATCAGATCCAAATTTTGGTGGAGTTCATTCTTTTTATGATGAAAAAAACAAAGAATTTGCATTTTTGTATCCTGAAATAACTGGATATTATGCAAGCATGATGAGGTTTTTGTATGAACATGAAAAAAATGAAAAATATGTTAATTTTGCAAAGGCATCCTGTAATTGGTTAATTAATTTATATGAAAAGTATGGTGGAATAATTCAAGGAGTTTCACTTCAAGGAATTCCTAAAAAATATGTTTATTCTTTTGATACTGCAATTTGTTCAAAGGGGTTATTGGATTGTTATCTCATTTCAAAAGATAATAAATTTCTCAAATATGCACAAAAACTGAATAACTGGATTTTATCTGATACAATTGAAAATGATGGTATTGTAAAACCTGTAAAAAATCTAGAAACTGATAAATTTGAAATTGATAAAAAAGTTTGGTACAAAAAATCTGGATGTTTGCATATTAAATTAGTAATTCCATTATTGCAACTTTATAAAATTACAAATGATGAAAATTCATTAAATGCTGCAAAGAAAATAGCAAATTCAATCATATACTTTCAACAATCTGATGGAAGTATTTTACTTCATAAAAATAGCAAAGTCATTAATCTTCATACTTTGTTATATGCATTAGAAGGATTAATTCATGCATATAATGTTACGAAAGATGAAAATTATCTAAACAGTTGTAAAAAAGCTGTTAATTGGTGTGAAAAACAAATTCAATCTGATGGAAGTATAGATTTATGGTTTAATTCTAGGTATCATTCAAAATCAAGTTACCCAATTGCACAATTGATTAGATTAAAAATACTAGTAGCAAAACTAGAACAAAAAAATCTTGATCAAACTATTAAAAAATTACAATCATTTTTACTCTCTTTACAGGCACAAAATATAGATGAATCTATCAATGGTGGATTTTATGAAGAATTTAGCAAATCTATTTTTGGATGGAAGAAAACTCTAAAAGTTAATTCTTGGGCATCAATGTTTTCTATGCAAGCATTATTTTGGCTTGAACATTTTTCAGAAATAAATTTTGAAAAAGAAACAGAATTACTATATTAAAATTTATTAATTTCCTAGAAACTCTAAATGAGAATTTGATTGTGAGTTTTTTACCAATTTACTTTGACAATCATATATGAACGGAATTAATGATTTATCATAAATTTCTTTGATTCTTAATTTATTTTCATCATGATGCTGAACTATACACATACAAGTAATTTTTTTAATACTTTCATTATCCAAATTTTCTAATTTTGTAAAGTTTAATTCTGAAATATGATTTTCAATTAAATATTTTTCAGTTAAATCTGAATTAAAAAATGGATCAAATCCAAAAATTTCAAAACCTTTCTCTTTCAATTCTTGAATGATTTTAAAACTTGGAGAATCTCTCATGTCTTCTACATTTGCTTTATATGATAAACCACATACCAAAACATTTTTTTTCAATCCTTGACTTTGAAGGTTCTCTTCAATGGCGTTAGCAATGTATTTTGGCATTTGTTCATTAATTTTTAATGCATGTTCAATTGTATCAAATTTTATTCCTAGTTTTTTTGCAGATTCTAACAAAAATCTTGGATCTTTAGGTATGCAATGTCCACCAGCTCCTGCACCTGGATAGTGAGGCAAAAATCCAAATGGTTTGGTTGCTGCTGCATCAATAATTTCTTTAACATTAACATCTAATTTATCGCATAATATAGCAAGTTCATTTACTAATGTAATATTTACTAATCTAAATGCATTCTCAAAAGATTTTACAATTTCTGCAATTTTAGGTGAACTAACTTTTAATAAATTTCCGCCATTGACATGAAGATAAATTTCTTTAGCAATATCAAAACTTGAGTTATCCGAGCAGTAAATTACTCTAGGAATATTTTCTATTCCCCATTCTTTATTGGATGGATCAATTCTTTCTGGACAAAAACATAAACCAAAATCTTTCCCAACTTTCAAGCCTTTCTTCTCAATAATATTGCTAATTATTTCAGTTGTACCTACTTCTACACTGCTTTCTAATATTATTACATCGCCTAGCTTTGCACATGTAAGGAATGATTCTACAGCAGATTTTACAAATACATCTGAACTAATATCCTTAGTTGGAATTGGAGTTGGTACGCATATTATTCCTACTTTAGGAATTATGGACTTGAATGGACTTGATTGTAATTTAATATTCTTTTTCTGTCTACAATCAATGTATTCTTTTTCTAAATGTATTTCTGAATCCATTAGTTTATTATTTTCTAATCTTTGAATTCTCTCTTGATTAACATCTATTCCAGTTACTTGGAAGCCTGTAGATGCTAAACGAACTGTTAGAGGAAATCCTACATACCCTAACCCAAAAATTTCAATAGATACAGATTTTTCATTTATAGATTTTACAGTTTCTTCAAGTGACATAATTTAACTTACTCCGATTTAATGATGAACTATTTGAATTTTGGGAATGCACTACAATCATTTTTGAAATCCTTTTATTAATTCTGAATAAATTTCAACTTCCCTTTTTTCTATTTTTTCTGAATCAAATTCTTTAGCTTTAGTAAGTGATTGGTTTGAATATTTTTTTCTTAAATCTTTACTTTTCAATAATTTCTGAATATTCTCTGTAAATGATTTTTCATTGTTTTTGGTAAAAATTGCGGCATTTTCTAATCCTTCTGAGAAACCTTCTTCTGGTGAGGGTATTACTATAGGTAATCCTGCTGCCATAGCTTCAATTACTGGTATTGGTAAACTTTCTACTTTAGTATTATATGCTAATGCAAATATTTCTGCAGATTTATAATAATTTTGGATTTGATCATTTGGAACTGATTTTTTAATAGTTACTTTATGTTCTATTTTATATTTAATTATTAATTGATTTAATTCAGAAAATAATTCACCATTTCCAATAATTAGTAAATGCCCTTCAATCACTCTCATAGACTTAATTAAGATTTTATGATTTTTTACAGGAATAAGATTTCCCACTGACAGAATTAATGGTTGAGGTAAATTACTTATTGGTTTTCCGTTAAAAAATCTATTACAATCAACTTTGTTATGTAAGACTTCAGAATTTTTTGAAGAATGTTTTGTGACATATGGTTGTATTATTTTATAAACTACAACAATTTTATCCGCAGCATCTAAAACAAAAGGCTCAATAAATTTTTCAGTATATTTTAAAACTAAATATTTTTTTAATTTATTTTTAGATAATTTTCTATTATAATCATATTGAGTATGTAATGAAACAAAAAATGGTTTACCTAATTTCTGTGCACAATTTGCTGCTAACCATCCTTCAACAAATGGATTAAATGCACGTATGACATCTGGATTAATCTTTCTGCATAATTCAATAATTTCTTTCAGATGTTTTTTTCTATTTTTAATATTGATTTTACCTACCGAATGAATCACCATTTTTGCTTCTCCTACAATTTTTTGAATCTTTGATGATTCTATATCTTGATCAGTTAAAGTGATAAAATGAACTTCATCAAAAAAATTCCCTGGGTTGTAATATTTATCTTTAATTTCACCTTTGTCATAATATGCTATAAGAGGATCATTTGGAAATATACAAATTTTCAATTTTTTCCCCATAATTATTTCTCTGCTTCAACAAAAAATGAGACACTATATTTATCACCAATTTTATTTTTGATTAATGAACTTAGTACTTTATCTCTACTGAAAACTTTTGATTTAATTTTGGGAATAATATTTGCTAAATTTAGTTTTCTATATTTATTACTTAATTTTAAATAAGTATTAAATAATTTTATAGAAAATTTATCAAACGTAATTAATAGACTTTCATTCAATTCATTATAATTTAATTTTGTGGTTTTATAGTATTTATTATTCGGTGTTGTTAGATATAATTTTCCATTCTTTTCTAATGTTGTGTTTATTTCCTTTAATGTTTGAATTACAGTTTTATAATACATTATATTATTTTTCATTATAAAATTTTTGTTGTTGATATCTAATGTTTTTGCAACTTCTAAAATATTTGCGCATATAACAAACTGTGTTGAATTTTTTTTAATTGGTAAATAATTCATTGAAGCACAAATAGTTTCAATATCTGGAAATTCTTTTTTTGATCTAGATAAATCACTTAATGAGAGATCAACATTTATTTTTAAATTATTTTTATTTAATTCTGATAAAATAATTCCTATCCCTCCTCCAATATCTATTATAATTGAATTTTCAATTTTTTTTAATATATTGAGAAGAAAAAATCTTACATCATTATCATCTCCCCACCATCTTCTAGAATCTATTTTTTGAAATTTTGATTTTATTCGTTCAAGATCTGACATGTTTTTCTATGTAAATTTGATTTGTTATTGAATAGTTTATAGATATATGTAGACATAATTATTTTTTAGAATTTGAGTTATGATTTGAAACATTGTATTAGATGTCTTTTTCCTGACACTAAACCTGATTTAGGTTTTGATGAAATGGTATTTGTGACGCCTGTATTGCATCTGATGAAAAAGGAAAAATAGATTGGAACCAGAGAAAAATCGAACTTGATCAAATTCTAAATAAATACAAAAATAACATACATTCAAAATATGATTGCATCATACCTGTAAGTGGAGGAAAAGATAATCATTATCAAGATCATGTAATTATTAATGAATATGTCTTAAATCCATTTTTAGTAAATTTTCACCCACGTGATTTTACCGAACTTGGTAGAAAAAATATGGATTTGAAGTACTTGATAGACCAACTAAGGGCACACACAAATTATGAAAATTTAGATACCAAATACGTAGCAATTTATGATTATTTCAAATTTTTAAAGTTCTGTTATGGAAGAACCACTGATCATGCATCAATAGACATTAGAAATAAAAGAATGACGCGGGAAGAAGGACTTGAATTAGTTAAAAAATATGAATGTAAAATACCAACTAGACAATTAGATGAATTTTTACAAGAGTTTGAACTATCGTTTAATGATTTGTAAAAATTTGTGATAAATTTACTAATAAAGAAATTTTCAAGACTGACTCAAATAATTCATGATACTGATGGAAACATTACATGTGATTTTAGTTATTAAAAACCAATTTTATTTTTCTAATAATTTCATAGATTCGAAAGCTATTTTTGAAAAAAGAGGAATGATTTCATTTCTTAATCTCTGAATATTTTCTTCAAAAGAAATATTCAAATCATAATTTATTGGATGTGAAAATTCAGTAATTACTTTACCTGCATCAATTTTTCCTCCTAATAGATGTGCACTTAAAATAATCTCTGTATCATTATTTTTTAGTGCCCATTTAATAGGCTCAGTTCCTGCATAGTCAGGTAATTTCCCTCTATGAATTCCAAAGGCTGGATTTTTAGCTCTATTAGAAATATTTTCATCAATTAGATATCTCCATGATACTTCAACTATGAAATCACACTGTGGACAATTTATTAAAGTCGATTTTGAATCTATTGGTTCAAGTTCAATTTTGTTTCGATTACAAATGTTCAAAAAATCGTTAAAGTCTTCTCTGATTGATCTTGATGGATCTTCACTTTTAGTTTTAAATTTATGAGTAAAAACTTTTAGCACTTTATAATCGTGAGATTTTATTAACTCTTCAAGAACATTAATACCATGAGCTCGGGAAAGAAATGCTACTACCGTTTTCATATAACTATTATTAGATACACCTATTATTAGGTTAAAGATATTGAAATACTAAAAATTGAGGAAATTATGATTAATCAAAAAATAATTAAATTACGATTGATAAACTCCTCAGATCACAAATTTCTATACCAATTATTAAAAAATAGAAGTCCAAAAGTAAATATTTCACACAAATTTTTACCGAGGTATTCTGAACATGTTAAGTTTGTAAAATCTAAACCTTATACAAAATGGTATGTAATTTTTTGTGGTAATACAAAATGTGGTTCAATATATCTATCTAAACAAAATGAAATTGCAATGGATTTACAAAAAAGATATAATACAAAAATAATAAAAAATGAAACTTTGAAAATCATAATTGAAAAAAATCCCCGAAATAGATATTTGGCAAATATTAACCCAAAAAATAAAGAACATATCAAATTTTTTAAAAATAATAATTTCAAATTAGTTCAATATACCTATGAATTTATAAATTAGAATTGAAAAATGGCTAGATTAATAAAATTATTTGATCCTGATATTGGAATTGATGAAGAAAGAAATTTAGTAAAAACTTTACGTAGTAAATTTTGGGCATCAGGTTCTGGAATAAATAATGTTAAAAAATTTGAAAATTCATTTAACAAATATGTTGGCTCAAAATCCTGTGTTGCTGTAAATAGTGGTACGGCAGCACTTCATTTGGCTCTTTCATTAAATAATATAAAAAACAAAGAGGTGCTTCTTCCATCATTATCTTTTGTGTCTACTGCTCATGCAGTGATCTACAATGGTGGAATTCCAAAATTTATAGATGTAGATCCAGACACTTTATGTTTAGATCCTATTGAAGTGAAAAAACATATCACTTCTAAAACAAAAATAATTTTACCTGTTCATTTTGGAGGAATGCCTGCTGATCTTATTGAACTTAAAAAAATATGTAAGAAAAATAATCTAGTTTTGATTGAAGATGCAGCTCATGCAACAGGCTCTACTTATGATAAACAAAGAATTGGTGCACATGGAGATTTAATATGTTTTAGTTTTCATCCTGTGAAAAATTTAGCTATGCCATCAGGTGGTGCTATAACATTTAATGGGAAAAATTCAAAAAAGCTAGAAAGTATTTTAAAATCCAAAAGATGGTGTGGAATATCCTCTAGAGTTGACTATTCTTATGATGTTAACCAACTTGGTTGGAATTATTACATGAATGAGTTTTCTGCTACTATTGGTCTAGTTCAACTAAAAAAAATTGAAAAAATGAATAGACGAAGAAAATACATAGCAAAAAGATATTCCCAAGAAATAAAAATATCTGCAAAAATGCCTTTTAGTGAAAATTGTTCTTATCATCTATATTGGCTTCAAGTTAATAAAAGAAAATCTTTTATGAAATTTCTTAAAGAAAATAAAATTGAAACAGGAATTCATTACAAACCAATTCATCATTTTTCATTATATTCATCTAAGCTAAAATTAAATAACACAGATAAAATTGCAAAAAGGATTGTTTCTATCCCAATTCATAGTAATTTATCTGATAATGATGTGAATCAAGTCATCAAATTATGTAACAAATTTGTAGAAGATTATTCGTAATCAGTTATTCCATCCCCATCTTCTATATCTTTTGTAGCATGTTTACCTATTATTGATTCCAAAAACTTTGCATCCATACCTCGTAATCTATTACCTGGTCTTAAAACATCAATATTTTTTCCGTCTTCAAAAATGTCACCTTTTTTAATATTTTTTATTGCTTGAATGGATCTTGTTGCAAATTTCCTTAATTCTAATTCTTCTTTAAGAATTTCCTTTTCTCCTGCTCCTTTGGATAAATCCGCAGCACGAATACATTTTATCATTTGTTTCAACTCTTCAGGATTTAGAGCAAAAGAGTGATCTGGTCCTTCAAGATTTTTATCCATTGTAAAATGTTTTTCAATAATATTTGCACCAAATCCAATCGCAACTAGTGGTGCGGTAATTGGATCAAGACTATGATCTGAGAACCCTACAGGAACATTATATCGATTTTTAATTTTTGGAATAACTGATAGATTTAGTGCACTTATTGGTGCAGGATAATTGGAAGTACATTGTAACAATGCTATTTTGTTATTCCCATTTTTTTTAAATAGCTCAATCACAAAATCACATTCTGTAAAAGTACTTGCTCCTGTAGAAACTATTACTGGTTTTTTAGTTTTTGATATGTATTCTAATAATCTCACATGATTTATTTCAAATGATGCAATTTTATGAATTTCTACAAATGGATCTATTTCTTCAGCATCTTGAACTGAAAAAGGTGTTGACATGAACATAATATCTTGCTTCTTGCAATAATCTGATAATTTTGGGATCATTTCATATGGCATTGATAATTTATCAAAAATACCATTGATAGTTTCATTAATTCCATTTTTATCTAAATATCCACTCTTTCCAGCATTTTTTACATACACAGTTTCAGATTTGTATGTCTGAAATTTTACTGCATCAGCACCTGAATCCTTTGCAGTATCAATTAGTTTCTTCGCCATTTCTAAATCCTCTTCAAATGTCCCTACTTTCCAATTGGAACCTGCTTCAGCAATTACAAACGTATGATTATTTTTGATAAATGATTTCATTTTCTTAAAGATCCTTGAAAATAATAACTTTCTTCAAAGTGTTTAAACTATTTTTCATTTAATAGTCCTGAATTTTTGATTAGTTCTTTTAGTTCAGATTTTGAAATTTTTTCAACTAAATCTGATGAGTATTGCTTGAATGATTCTACTTTTTTCATTTTTGGATATTGTGCTTTAATTTTATCGTCATTAGTAAATGATGTGTTTAATATTGCATATGCTGAATCTTCTTCCCAAGTACTTCTTATTTCATCTTCATTAATTAATACTTCATGCATTTTTTCTCCAGGTCTTATGGAAATCACTTCTTCTTCAAAATCACCAAGAAGTTCTTTTAAAGCATCTCTCACATCTAAAATTGAATAAGCTTTTAATTTTGGGACAAAAATCTCTGATCCTTTTCCATTCATCGTTGAGTTTAAAATAAAATCCAATGCTTCTTCCATAGTAATACTAAATCGAGTCATTTTGGGATGTGTAATTGTAATTTTTTGTTTTGATTTAATTTGATTAATGAATTTTGGAACTACTGATCCACTACTTCCTAAGACATTTCCATACCTCAAAGAGATAAATTTAGTTCTATGTCTTTCTGGATCCAAATAATTTTGAGCCGTAACAAACAGTTTTTCCATTAATAATTTAGTTGCACCATATGTGTTTAGGGGTGAAACAGCTTTGTCTGTACCTACTCCAACAGCTATCTCTACATCTTCATTTAAACAAGCATTTATCAGATTTTGAGATCCAATAACATTTGTCTTTATTGCTTCGAAAGGATTGTATTCTACTACTGGAACATGCTTTAAAGCTGCAGCATGAAATACTATGTCTATATCTTCAAGCGCTCTTGTTAAGCGATGATACTCTCTAACATCTCCTATGAAAAAACGAAGTCTATCATCAGGAATTTCTGATTCCATTATTACTTGTTTATTTTCATTTCTACTGAAAATTCTGATAGTGTCTACGTCAAGCTTTAGTAAACGTTCAGTTAGGGATCTACCTAAAGATCCTGTTCCACCAGTGATTAGAATTTTTTTCCCTTTAAACAATGATTATTTTAATATCTTATTAGAGTAAATGAATATTCCGATTTTCATATTATTATATTCATCAAAATATTTTGTCTACAATTATTTAGTTATTGATTTAAAAATCCTTTCAGCTGCTTTACCATCATTTTTGTAATTTATTAATTCAATAATCTTTTTTCTACCTATCGAAAGCTTCTCTAGGTGTTTCTTTTCAATAATGATTTCTTTAACAATATTTTCTAAATCTAGATATGTTTGAATGTAAATAGATGAATCGTATTTGTGATATCGTATAACATTTTCAAAATTTTCATTTGAAAAATTAACTGTTAAAAGAGGACGTTCTAACAAAATTGCATCAATCCCAATATTTGAAAAATCAGTAATAACTAAATCTGCAGCTGATAACAATTTAAACAAATCTGCATCATACAATATTGTATACTGATTATTAGAGCAATTCTTGGAAATTTTTCCAATTTTTTCATCACTGAATTCTCTTGAATCTATTTTATAATTAGGATGTAATTTTATTATAATTTCAAAATTATTTTCATTACAATATTTAATAAAATTTGATATCCAAATTTCATCATCATGCCACCATCGTGACATTGCAAGTACAATCAATGGTTTTTTAGTATCTATGTGAAATTGTTTTTCAATGATGTTTTTGGAATCATCAGATTTTATAGTTTTTAAAAAATCATACTTTGGATGACCTGAAATTTCTAATTTTTTTCTACTATAGTTTAACTTTATCATTGTATCATATGCATCTAATCCTGTTACAAAAATTGAATTGACTTTAAACCATTCTGAAAGATAATGATCTGGACTAATATATCCTGGTACAAAGGAAAAACTTTGGACATCAATTTTCTTTGCATATTCTACTGCAATATTTTCTAACATTTCACCATCCGCCATAGCAATAATGGATTTAATTTTGCATGTATTGATTATAATTTCAAAAATTAAAAATATCGATACCGTCCTGCGAGTTTGTTTTAAAAAATAATCTGATAATTCATCCATGCCTACTATTGATTTATTTTTTGTAACAATTTCTGTGATTTTCAAACTTATTTCATTCCAAAAATCAAATTTTTCAATTTCTTTTTCCAAGATTTTTACGTCAGTGAATAAATTTATGAATGGTGTTTTTTCATTTGATAATATACTACTTGAAGCTAAATCACTAGTAAAAATTTTGTATGGAGTTGCTGTATTTTTAAGTAATTCTATAACAGGAATCCATGGTTTTAGATGTAGATCTGCTCTACCTGTTGTTATAAAAAATAGTATTTCTGGGTTTTTTTGTAATTTTATTTTTTTATGAATTTTTTTTAATAGTAATTCATTAGAATTTATATTGACTAAACTAAATATTTTGTATATCATTTTTTTAATTAATAGACCACTTACCTCATTAAAAATACTAAAAATTATTTTAAAATTATTTAATGAAAGGTCTTTACCAAAAGAATATTTTAAAAACCCGTATATCCTTTTCTTAGATACATTATTTTGAACTTTTTCTGTTGAAGAATGATTTAATGAATTAATTTTATTTTTTTCTATTATCCATATTGTGTTTGAAGCAACATATCCCATTTCTTTGGCTATTCTTTTAATTACAAAAAATATTGGAAAATATCCATTGAAAATAAAAATTGTATTTTTTTTCTCTTCAAGAATTTTTTCTGCTTTAAAGAGAATTATTAGCTGTCTAAATAATAAATTATCAAATCCACTAAAAATTGATATTCCATTATGGGATAAATCTTTGAATGCTTTTTTATATTCTTCATGTAAAATTTTAGTTTTTTTATAGATTGTTTCTCCTAAATCTTTATCATCTAGTATATTATTTTTGAACATTTTAGAATTTTTATTATTTTTTTTTAAAAATTCATGTAAATAGTAATTATCTGTAACTATTTGTTTTGGTTCAGATATTGAATCTAAATGATCACTTATCATTTTATAATCTATATTTTTTCCATGAGAAAAGTATAATTCACATTGCATTATTATCTCCTAATTTTTTATCACTGTTCATAAAGATCATATGTAATTTTCTATATTATATCATTAATATAAAATAATTTTTTTAAATTGTTTATTGTCTACAAATTGTTTTATTGGATTAAATAAAATTTTAGATATTATGTAGACAATAACAATCAATAGTTCTTTCATCTTTAAATTCATGTACTAACACACAGAAAATTATTTTAAGGATATACAATTAATTATTTATAATGAAATATTGTTCAAAATGTTTTTTCCCTGACACAAAACCTGATTTAGAATTTGATGAAAATGGTGTCTGTGATGCATGTGTAAATGCTACTAAAAAAGACAATACGAATTGGGAATCCAGAAGACATGAACTTGAAATAATTTTAGAAAAAAATAGGAGTAAAGATGGAAGTAGATACGATTGCATTATCCCTG
>LWDU01043688.1_pt1 | contig 17783 bp, 18 predicted proteins | sample 727161 | NCBI WGS metagenome assembly LWDU01 (sample SAMN04566230, study PRJNA314399) | hydrothermal vent metagenome | isolation source: deep sea hydrothermal plume seawater | place: Mexico: Gulf of California, Guaymas Basin | collected 2004-07-11
ATATTACCGTGTCGCTTGATGGAAGTGGATCTTTTGACTCCGAAGGTGATTCCCTTTCCTTTTATTGGGACCAAACTTCAGGTGACTTGGTTTACCTCGAAAGTGCGGACAACAATACAACCACTTTTAGAGCTAGCGCAGGAGAATACACATTTAAGTTGACGGTCTCTGACTCATATGGCAGTTCTTCTTCAGAGAACACTACCTTTTCCGTAGCTCAAGAACCTAACTCACCACCAGAAGTTGTGGTAAAAGTTTACTAAAATTCTTCTAGCATTTTAGTGATATAAACCCTGAACAGGTTTTCATATTAAGAAGCGCGTCCCTTTTAAGGCGGCGCGTTTTTCATTTCGTAAATTTGTTATTCATGATAATTCCTGCTCGCTCACTTCCTTCTTCCCAATTTATTAACGAAGCTGAACGTGGAGGGATTATATTAGATGTTAGGAGCCCTGGCGAATTCGATCAGGGTCATATACTTGGCGCTCTTTCTTGGCCTCTATTTAATAACTCAGAGCGTGCTGAAATCGGGACGCTTTACAAGCAGAAATCGCGCGAGAAAGCAGTCGACTTAGGTCTTTATATCATAGGACCTAAAATGCAGGAGATGGCTCAGCGGGGTCGTTCTCTGTTTGAAGGCCAAACTTCCTCTGACAGCTCTCCTTCTAGAAACCCTCTTCTCATCTATTGTTGGCGAGGTGGAATGAGATCGGAATCTGTTGCTTGGCTTCTTCGTACAGCAGGCGTTCCTACTGTGGTTCTTGAAGGAGGTTATAAAGCTTTCAGAACTTATGCTCGATCAGAGTTTGATCGTAAAATAGACTTTTCCGTTCTGGGAGGGCTTACCGGATCTGCAAAAACGGACACCCTCCTCGAACTCGCTAAGATCCCTGGTGAATCTGTAATCGATCTCGAAGGTATGGCTAGGCATTTCGGCTCTGCCTTCGGCAATCTCGAAGAACGCACCCAACCAACGACAGAGCAATTTTCAAACGATTTATTCTCCCACCTTAGATCTGTAAACGCTTGGAATGATAACTCACCAGCTCGAACTCGCCCTATTTGGGTTGAAAACGAGAGCCGATCAATAGGGGTGGTAGATATGCCAGAACCTATATTCAGCCAACTTATATCATCTCGTTGCTTTGAAATGAATCGTACAGATAAAGATCGAGTAAGCCACCTAGTTAATATGTACGGTGATATTGACACAGAACTTCTCGCCTCCGCTTTTCAACGCATATCACCTAAGTTAGGAGGCCAAAACGCAAAAGACGCTCTCGCTGCACTCTCCCAAGGCGATCTCGCCACAGCCGCTCGCATAGCTCTTGTATACTATGACAAGACCTATGCTCACGGTCTTACCAAACGAGATACAGCTCTTCGTACCGATGTCGACTGCCGTGGCCTTACACCTCCTGAGTGCGCTTTACATCTAAGCTCATTCCTAACTAATTTCATTTCGCCTAAATAGTTTATGATAATGTCCGATTCTATTCGCCTTACTCAATACTCGCACGGCGCGGGTTGTGGATGTAAAATTGCTCCAGGTGTTCTTCATACCATGCTTTCTTGCATGAACCGTGATACGAACTATCCCAATCTCATTGTCGGCAATGATACTAAGGACGATGCGGCTGTTGTAGATCTTGGTGATGGTACTGGAATAGTATCCACGACTGATTTCTTTATGCCTATAGTAGATGATCCTCATACTTTCGGCCGCATAGCTGCCGCAAATGCTATTTCTGACATATACGCAATGGGTGGAACACCACTTATGGCAATCGCAATACTAGGTTGGCCTATAGATAAACTGGCTCCCGAGGTGGCTGGTGAAGTTCTTGAAGGAGGACGTTCTATCTGTGCTGAGGCTGGAATTCCTCTTGCAGGAGGGCATAGCATAGATTCCCCAGAACCTATTTTCGGTCTAGCTGTTACAGGCCGAGTTCCATTAGCTAATCTTAAAGCCAATGCTTCTGCCCATGTAGGTGACGTGCTTTTCCTCACCAAGCCTATAGGAGTGGGAATGATCACCACAGCAGAGAAAAAAGGACTTGTCTCACCCGAGCATATTCAAGCAGCGATAGCATCAATGACGGCATTAAATAAAGTGGGAGAGAAGTTGTCGGAGCTTTCGGGGGTAAATGCAATGACAGATGTAACTGGATTTGGTCTTATGGGACATTTACTGGAAATGTGTCAAGGATCTGGAACTGCAGCGCAAATTGATTTTGAAGAAGTACCTACTCTCGATAGAGTTGCTTTAATGGACTATCACAAACAGGGGTGTGTGCCCGGAGGTGCTAGTCGTAATTTCAATAGCTATGGAAGATATCTTGATATCCCTGAAGGATTCACTCGTGACCTGCTATGCGATCCTCAAACATCTGGCGGTCTATTGCTTTCGGTAGATAACGCCAGTATTGACGTTGTGAAAAAGATTCTTCGTGATCACAGTTTACCTGTAAATATTATAGGTAACATTACTGAGCATAATGAAGATGATAAGATTGTTAAATTAATTTGATGACCTAGATCGATATGAACAAGAAAAAGGAACATTGGGAGAGCATCTATGCGATGAAGGATGATCATCAGGTTAGCTGGTATCAGGATGTTCCGAAAACTTCATTGCGATTGATAAACGAACTTCAATTGTCCCTAGAATCTTCAATAATTGATATAGGGGGTGGGAATTCAAATTTCATAATTGAACTCAAAAAGATTGGGTATAAGAATTTAAGTGTGTTAGATATAAGCGGTTTGGCCTTAATGCGTACGAAGAAAAAAATGGGGGATGCTGCAAATACCGTAAATTGGGTTGAGTCAGACGTATTAGACCTCGATGAATTCAATAAATACGAAGTGATCCACGATAGAGCTACTTTTCACTTTCTCACAAATGAAGACGAAATAAAGAAGTATGTAGATATAGTTTCAGGTGCAATTATAAAAGGAGGTCACCTCGTAATTTCAACATTTGCTATTACAGGTCCAGAAAAATGTAGTAATCTTCAAGTAACACAATATTCGTCATCTACTCTTGCGAACCTTTTCAATGAGAATTTTAAGATGATAAGTTCTTTTAATGAAGTTCATACGTCTCCTTACGACACTACCCAAGACTTTATATTTTGTGTTTTTACTAAATTATGATATTATGCTAACTCAAACATCAGAATCTCAATCTAAATTGAATCCTTTGGATGTATTAAATATTTTGAAAGAGGGCAACAAAAGATTTGTTCAAAATAACTTGATTTCGAGAGAATTACTAACCCAAGTGAGGGAAACTAGCGCGGGTCAATTCCCAATAGCTGTAGTAATAAGTTGTATAGACTCAAGAGTCCCAACTGAGTTAATTTTTGATCAAGGTATAGGTGATGTTCTTTGTATCAGAGTTGCAGGCAATGTTATAAGTAAAGACGTTTTAGGTAGTGTGGAGTTTGCATGTAAAATTGCGGGTGTAAAATTGATTGTAGTAATGGGCCACACCAGTTGTGGCGCTGTCAAAGGAGCTTGTAATGATTTGGAATTAGGGAATTTGACTGGACTTTTAAATAAGATAAAACCTGCTATATCAATTGTGTCTAATAGGGAAGAGGCGGTAGATAAGCCTCGTTTTGTAGATGAAGTAGCATTTGAAAATGTACAAATTTCTTTGAATACGATACTAAGTGATAGCCCTATTGTCAATGATCTGGTAAAGAATAATAAGGTTAAATGTGCTAAAGGAATGTATTCAGTCGAAACTGGAGAAGTTGAATTAAACCTCTTGTAACATCTTGTGAAGGATATGTACAGGTAGTCCCATTACAGTATAGAAGGAGCCGTTAATTGAGCTCACCCCTATAAATCCTATTAAGTCCTGAACTCCATAGCTTCCAGCCTTGTCAAACGGCTTGTACGAATCTATATAATGAGATATCATTTCATCTGTCAATTCCTCGAATGTCACTTTGCAGGTGTCCACTTCACATGAGGTCTCGGGCTTCCCTCCTATAAGAGTTGTTACTGCAACTCCTGAGGCAACTACATGAGTTCTTCCGCTCAGCTTTCTTAACATTAATGCCGCCTCTTCAAAATTTGAAGGTTTTTCAAGTATCTCATCGTCCAATAGCACGACGGTATCTCCTGTTATGATGACATCGTTTAATCCTAACATGTCAGTGAAGGCAGCAGCTTTTGCTCGAGTTACGAACTCTGCTACATCAGTACTCATTACATTCAATGGGTAGCTTTCGTCAACATCACGTACTATGACTTCTGGATCGAGTTCTAATCCTCTAACAAGTTCTAAGCGCCTGGGGCTTTTAGAAGCTAAAATGATACGCTTTGAAGTGAGGTTAGGGTATAGCATAGGTAATCAATTTGAATCTAAAGATAGAATCATACTTTTATCACATGTGCATAAGTCTATATTCCGTGTAAAATTAGCGCATAAAGAGTCGTTATCTCGGCAAGTTCAATTACTAACTTCGCTCCGTATTAAATTCTCAAACCACGAGCATGTCTGATATACGCCCTTGTTCTGAAAATATTCTGATTCTCGACTTCGGTTCGCAGTATACTCAGCTTATAGCGAGGAGAGTTCGAGAGATAAATGTGTTTTCTGAAATAATTCCGTGGAATAAATTCGATGGCCTACCTGAAGGTTGTAAAGGTGTTATTCTTTCTGGTTCTCCGTATAGTGTGAGAGAAGAGAATGCTCCAAACCCAGATCTTTCAATGATTGTCGGTAAGGTTCCACTTCTGGGAGTGTGTTATGGAGCCCAATACCTTGCTTACACAAATGGAGGAGATGTACAGGCAAGCGATACCAGAGAATATGGTCGAGCGAATCTGTGTATGGTAAATACTGAAGATGAACTTTTGAAGAATATGACTTTAGGCTCTCAGGTTTGGATGAGTCATGGTGATACGATACTTGATACAGGATCAGATTTTCAAACAATTTGTAGCACATCTGATGTTGAGTACGCCGGATTTAGGGTGAAGGGAGAGCAGGTTTGGGGTTTACAATTCCACCCTGAAGTATTCCACTCTACAGAAGGTCCGACTTTAATTAGCAATTTCATTAATGGAATCTGTAGATGCGTAGGTGAGTGGACTCCTGATAATTTTGCCGAGTCAACGATTAAGTCATTAAAAGAGGAGATAGGAGAGGATGATAAGGTGATACTCGGCCTTTCTGGCGGAGTAGATTCTACTGTAACTTCAATTCTGCTTCACAAAGCTATCGGTGACAGGCTTCATTGCATTTTCGTGGACAACGGTCTCCTGCGTAAAAACGAATTTGAAGAAGTTCTGAATGGGTACGAGCATATGGGGTTAAATGTGAAAGGAGTGAGGGCGGGAGATAAATTCTTAAATGCTCTAGAAAACCTTACAGAACCAGAACAAAAGCGCAAAGCTATAGGTAGAGTTTTTGTTGAGGTATTCGATGAGGCATCAAAAGAAGTGGAGGGAGCAAATTGGCTAGCTCAGGGAACGATATACCCCGATGTGATTGAATCTGTTAGTGCTACGGGAGGGCCTTCAGCCACTATCAAGAGCCATCACAATGTGGGTGGACTACCCGATTATATGACGCTCAAAGTTGTTGAACCACTTCGTTTAATATTTAAAGATGAGGTTAGAAGAGTGGGTAAAGCTTTAGGTATTAAAGCTACTTTGCTTGCTCGCCACCCTTTTCCTGGTCCTGGACTTGGAATTAGGATCATAGGAGATGTTACTGCGGAGAAGGTTCGCGTTCTTCAGGAGGTTGATGCGATATTTATTAACGGTCTGAAGGATGCTGGGTTGTATGATGAGGTTTGGCAAGCAGGAGCTATGCTATTGCCCGTACAATCGGTTGGAGTTATGGGAGATGAGAGGACGTATGAGAACGCGGTAGCTCTGAGAGCTGTTTCTTCTACTGACGGTATGACAGCAGACTGGGTTCACCTCCCTTATGAATTTTTAGCAAAAGTGTCGAACGATATAATCAATAAAGTGCGTGGAGTTAATAGAGTTGTTTACGATATTAGCTCGAAACCACCAGCAACTATAGAATGGGAGTAGTAAGATTTTGTTTAGTGATTATGTTGTGTTTTTTAGCACACAATTCGGTAGTGTCCCAAACACAAATAATTCAAGATTCATCTGAAATTGATTTTGTTGACTTCCGAGCTGTCGCTTTTTTTCCATTTTTCAGTCAATTGGCTGTTGTAACAGGTATGCCGCCACCTAGAAGGGAGATAAGAATGCGTGAAATAGCCGTAGATAATATCAATGGTCTAAGATGGGCATCTGAAAGGTTGAAAAATCAGGGGTATAATATCGAACTGTCATTTTTTGATGAAGTTGTTGATTCTTTAGGTAACCAGTTGTGGCAGAGCGAGGATGTGATAGGGAAAGATGCAGTTTTTGGACCTCTTCAACAGAACCAATTGTCTAGAAGTCTTAGGGTTATAGAACGTACGGGTGCCGATCACGTAATTCTTACTCAGGTGAATGAGGATCTCTTACTTGGTTCTGATGCCATTCGATCTATTATTCCTTCTGAGCCTTATGCAATAGATCTTATTATAGAAGATTTAGTTTCTAAGCACTCTGAGGATAATATTATATTTATTATGGCTGGTGGGACAGATACAAAATTGGAAAGTTATTTCTTATCTACTTTAAAGAATAAGCTAGATACAGTGAAATCAGATATTCCCCATATGACTGTAATTGCTGATACTCTCATGTTCGACACAGTCCATGGGACTCGAAACTCGGTAGGTTCTTTAGCTGAAAAGATAGATTTTTATAAAAGAAATATAGTAGTGTCTGTTGCGGGTCGTTCTGCTCGCTCCATGCTTTCTAACCTTCAGGTGGAAGTCCAAATGAATGATTCCTCTCAAATCTATGTCTACTCTCACTCAGAGATAAGAGATTTGGGATTTATTGACGTTAAATTTTTAGAACGAACTCACCTTACTATTCCTGTTAGTAGTTCTATTGACTGGAGTGATTCAACTACAATAAGTGCCGTTAAACAATTTAGGTTAATGTATAAAACTGATCCCTCTAAGTATGTTTTAAAAGCTCACGATGCGTTTTTAGATGCATTTAAAAGAAAGTTAGAGAGGGAATTAGGAGAAATGGATTATTCTGTTTTGCCTCAGCCCATAGAAACTCATTACGATTGGCAGCAACTTAAGCAGTTTAGTGGTTACGTTAATAAAAGCTGGAGTTTAGAAACCTTTAATGATGGTCATTGGTGTAACACAGACACACTTGAGAGCTTACATGATTTTATCGTGCCTGAAATTGATGAAGATGGGTTTTTTATAGATCCATTAAGACCATTTACTGAGTACAATCCAAGAAACCCACACGCCAGAGATTAAATACGATTGTCGATCATTGTCACTCCTGGGAAATCAGATTCAGTAAAGAAGAAAGTCGAAGCCGGCATATTCACACCGGTTTTAAAGCTATTAATATGGTAGTCTGTATCTACTCCAGATCTCCCCTTAATAACTAATTGAACCACCTCTAAAGCGCTCTCGTCAATAAAGAGTTGTATAGTATGATACGGCTTCTCAGATGCATCTGCCCCAGAAGGGTAGAGGTTAATCTGCACGTATTCTTTTTCATCGATTGTGCTAACTCCCACCCACTCGTTCTTAAAATCGTCCTCCCAGATAGTAAAGATTTTTGAAGGCTCTATTCCTTGTTCAGAGAGCATTTCTGCATCTTCTATGTAGCAGTCATTTGTTTCTTTCTCGTACGTCCAAACGGTGCCTCCGTCAGATATAATCACAAACTCACCCAAATCGAGCTGAAATTTATTGCTGTCGATTTGTATGTGTCCTTTCAACGTCTCTTCGAAATCACTCTTAACATCCACCATTTGGGATGTGTAGGTTGCGTCTATAGAACCAAATGTTGTTGCGTTCTCACTCAGTTTAGACAGTAGAGCGTCCGCATCTTGAGCAGTTCCTGAAATGATGAAACTGAGAGATAGAAATATGCTTGTAAAAAGTCTTTTCATAATAATTTATTCTTGGCCGTCAAACGATCTATGCAATATCTGTTCCAAACTCACTGCGTCCGGCACCAAAACTTTCCTAGCCTTAGATCCTTCAAAAGGTCCAATTATCCCTGCATCTTCTAATTGGTCGACTAATCTTCCGGCTCTGTTGTATCCTAACTTGAGTTTCCTCTGTAGTAAAGAAGTAGATCCTTGTTGGTGCATTACAATGATATGGGCTGCCTCCTTGAAGAGCTTATCTCTCTCCTCGACAGATGTTGCTCCTCGATCTGTTTTTTCGCTAACAAACTCGGGGAGTTCGAAAACTGTTGGGAAACTTCTTTGGCCTCCGATATAATTGCAAATTGATTCCACTTCAGGCGTGTCCACAAACCCACATTGCAAGCGAATAAGCTCATTCCCAGTGCTCATAAGCATGTCCCCACGTCCTATCAGTTGATCCGCACCTCCAGCATCTAGAATGGTTCGCGAGTCGATTTTCGCAGTAACTCGGAAAGCAACCCTAGCGGGGAAGTTCGCCTTGATAGTTCCCGTGATGATATTGACGGACGGACGCTGTGTAGCTATGATTAGATGAATTCCGATGGCTCTAGCAAGTTGGGCTAATCTGGCAATAGGCGTTTCAATCTCTTTTCCAGCTGTCATAATAAGATCCGCAAACTCGTCTATTACGAGTACGATATAAGGTAGGTAGTGATGACCACGTTCAGGATGTAAGTCCTTACAAGAGTCAGGGATAATTTTCCTGGATTTAAATTTTTGGTTGTATTCCGTTGATCCATTTCCTTACAAAGGGAGTTTAAAGTCGCTACGACTTTATCAGTGTCTGTGATGATTGCTTCTTCAGCTCCAGGAAGTTGGGCTAAATAATGTCTGGAAATTTTGTTGTAAACAGAAAGTTCCACTTTCTTAGGATCTACAAGTACAAATTTCAGTGCGCTTGGGTGCTTGCGGTAAAGTAGGCTGACAAGCATAGCGTTAAGTCCCACGGATTTACCCTGCCCCGTAGCTCCGGCCATTAGCAGGTGAGGCATCTGAGTTAAATCGANNNATTGGGAGTTCGTAGTTGGAGTTTTGAAATTTCTGAGACTTAATAAGAGTGAGCATACTCACAACATCAGGCTTAGAATTAGGTACCTCAATACCGATAGTTCCGCGACCTGGAATTGGAGCAATAATCCTAATCCCTAACGCAGCTAAACTCAATGCTATGTCGTCTTCTAAGTTCTTAATCTTAGAAATTCTAATTCCAGGAGCTGGGACGATTTCATATAACGTAACCGTAGGCCCTACCTCTGCACCAATTTTGTCAACCTTTATACTGAAATTACGTAATGTTTTAAGAATCTTTTTCTTATTCACTTCGAGCTCCTCATCACTCACCATATGCTTACCATCTCCATGGTCTGCTAAGTGTTCGAGGTTAGGAAACTTAAACGAACTAAGGTCTAAAGTAGGGTCATACTCCCCGAATTCCTGAGTCAGTTTATTTACCTCCTTATTTCCAAGTGATGCTTCCTCCTTTTTTTCTTTAACCTCTAAGTCTAACCCCTCATCCTCACCGCTTGTTTCCTCACTCTCCTTCTTAGCTACTGGTGGTGAATCCTCTTTTTCAGTTGGTTCAGTAAACGTGTTTACGACAGGTGTTTCTTCTGACGTATCCTCCATTAACTCCTCTCGGTTATCTGAGAAAAATTTTGTAACACGTTTCAGCATGCCTAAGTTCTTCAAATTAATTTGCTTATGCCAACCTGGATAAAATTGATAAAGAGTGAATAAAGCAAGTACAATAATTGCACAAAAAGTTGGTGCTGGACCTAAAACCCTAATAGTTGTTTGAAGCAAAAATCTCGAACCGGCTCCGATGATATGATCACTGATAAGCAGAGTAATCTCGACAGATCCCGGTATTTGTTCGTAAAAGAAAAAACCCAAAGCCCATGGTAAAGTTACCATAGCGGCAAGCATCCAGATGGTAGTTTTCCAAAATGGAAGCAGCATTTTTCCCGTCAGCGCATTAAATCCTATAAGCGCCAAAATAATAGGTATAGCAAGGAACCCAAAGCCAAATGTGTTTCTCACTAAATAATGTCCTACAAGTGCACCGAGTTTACCTCCAAGATTGTGCGCAGGAATTGTTGTGCTATCAGAACTAATGAGTAGCATATCTGATGTCCCAGAAAAAATCGATGAAATTGTGCTGAGCACTAAAAATGCAGACAGACTTAAAAGGAATAGTCCAGTAGCCGATCTCACCCTTTCGTCATCCCATGCGTTTCTAAGGAATGGCGGTAAAGCTCTAAACCATATGCTATTGCTTGTGCTTCTTGCCGTTCGTCTACTCTTTTTTATTGGGTTTTTATCATTTTCGTTTGATCCCACAGATTTGCGAACGTTGCGAGCTGGTTTGTCATTTGGACTTGAGGAGGAGTGTTGTAAGGTTCGCATGGTGCTAATTTGTAAAAATAAACGGTACGGGAAGCTCATATAGTACTTTTTTGAGTGCTTGTCCACTTGAAAGTGTTCAAATCTGATGAATGAAAGTTTAGTGTTTGAATCATTGGTGATTCAAGTTAAGTTTGACTATCTTTGCCCTCCAATTATTGAAGCTATGGCCAAGAAAGGCAACCGTGTACAAGTAATCCTAGAATGTACTGAGCATAAAGACTCAGGCAAGCCTGGTACGTCTCGTTATGTGACAACTAAGAACAGGAAGAACACACCTGATCGTTTGGAACTTAAGAAGTTCAATCCTGTGTTACGTAAGAACACATTGCATAAAGAAATTAAATAACCCTGAAACTGTAATACTATGGCTAAGAAAGTAGTAGCGTCGCTCCAGACTGGTGGAGGAAAGCAACACACGAAAGTGATTAAAATGGTGCGCAGTGAGAAATCAGGTGCATACTCATTCGTAGAGCAAATAGTTCATAACGATAAAATAAAGGACTTCTTCGCGAAGTAATTTATTAATGAATGGCAACTGCCATGCTTTACTGACTTTGGCTGGCTCTTATTTGAGTCAGCCTTTTTTTTTGAAAAAGGACTATCATGAGTTTTTTTAAACGAATATTCGGGAAAAATAAAAAGCAATCTGAAGAACAGGTTGAGAAAAAGGCATCTTTAGATGCTGGGCTCGAAAAGTCTAAAAAAAGTGTGATAAGTAGGATTGCTAAGGTATTTAGTGGCCGTCGTAAAATTGATGAGGGATTATTAGATGATCTAGAGGAAGCTCTAATGATGTCAGATGTTGGAGTGGATACAACTGAGCGTATAATTGAGAGATTAAGGAAGAGAGCAGTTTGGGAGGCATACCTTGATCAGTCAGAGCTGATAAATATGCTCAGAGAAGAAATTGCACATCTGTTGGTTGGAGACGATATAGGGCAGGCATTAACAAATCATTCAGTGTTCTCTGTAGACGAACTAGATTCCGGAGATGGTCCAGCAGTGATTTTAGTAGTCGGTGTAAATGGTGTAGGTAAGACGACCAGTATTGGGAAGCTTGCTCACCGGTATAAAAGTGAAGGTAAAAAAGTGATGTTGGGGGCGGCCGACACTTTTAGAGCGGCAGCCGTAGATCAATTGAAAATTTGGGGTGATCGAGTTGGGGTGCCAGTTATTTCTCAAGGTATGGGCGCAGACCCTGCAGCAGTGGCGTACGACACTCTTGAGTCAGCAAAAGCGAACGATATTGATGTTGTGATTGTTGACACGGCAGGACGTCTGCATAATAAGGTTGGACTTATGTCTGAACTGACGAAAATTAAGACGGTTATGGATAAGATAGTTCCTGGTGCGCCTCATGAGGTTTGGTTAGTTATAGATGGTTCAACAGGCCAAAACGCACTTGTTCAAGCCATACAATTTTCTAAAGCCACAGATATTACAGGTCTAATTTTAACTAAATTAGATGGAACTGCAAAAGGCGGAGCTGTGCTTGCGGTCTGTGATCAGATTAAAATTCCAGTACACTACATAGGAGTAGGAGAGAAGATGGAGAATCTACAGGATTTTCATCCATTAGAATTTATTGATTCTTTACTACCCGAATCTTTAGACGAGAAATAATCATACAAGTTCAGAATGAGAGCTAGGTCATCAAATCCAAGAAAAGTAAATGTTGTAACGTTAGGTTGCGCAAAGAATATGTATGATTCTGAGCAGCTTATGACCCAGCTTAAAGCAAATGATTTTGAGGTTGAGCACGAGGCTAGTAAAGATGATTTCGGAATAGTAGTGATAAACACATGTGGTTTTATTGAGTCTGCAAAACAAGAGAGTATAGATATGATTTTGCGTTTTGCTGATGCAAAAAAAGAAGGTTCAGTTGAAAAAGTATATGTTACGGGATGTCTCTCTCAACGATACGCAGACGAATTGGCAGATGGGATTCCTGAGGTTGACGCTTGGTTTGGCACCCGTGACCTTCCACGTCTTTTAAAAACCCTTCGTGCAGATTATAAGAAAGAACTAGTTGGGGAGAGATTGCTGACTACTCCAGCTCACTATGCCTATCTGAAAATAGCTGAGGGTTGTGATCGTCCTTGTGCTTTTTGTGCAATACCACTAATGCGAGGTAAGCACGTTTCAACTCCCATCGAAGAGATTGTAAAGTCTGCTGAAGCACTTGCAGCTCAAGGAGTACGTGAATTAATACTTATTGCTCAAGATTTAACTTACTACGGTCTTGATATATATAAGAAAAGACGTTTAGCTGACTTAATAAGTTCATTAGACAAAGTAGAAGGCATAGAATGGATCAGGCTACACTATGCTTTTCCATCTGGATTTCCAATGGACGTCCTTAAAGTAATGGCTGAGTCTGACAAAGTCTGTAATTATTTAGATATGCCTCTCCAACACTCAAGTGATTCCATTTTGAAAGCTATGCGTAGGGGTATTACTCAGGAGAAAACTGAAAAATTGCTTGCAGATATTCGAGAAACAGTTCCTGGAATTGCGATTAGAACTACTTTGATAGTTGGATTTCCTGGAGAAACAGATGAAGATCATGCAAACCTTTTAGATTGGATGGGTCGCATGAAGTTTGAGAGGTTAGGGTGTTTCACATATTCTCATGAAGAAAATACCCATGCTTATAAACTAGAAGATGACGTTCCAGAGGAGCTGAAAAAGAAAAGGGTTGAGGAAGTTATGGATCTTCAAGCTGGAATATCGGAAGAATTAAATCTCCGCTATCTTGGAAATGAATTTAAGGTATTAATAGACCGTTGTGAGGGTGGATTTTGGCTTGGGAGAACGGAATTTGATTCGCCAGATGTAGATAATGAAGTTAGAATTCCGGTATCTGATGATCTTCATTTGAGAATTGGAGATTTCGTTCAGGTTAAAATTACGGGAGCGACCTCTTTCGATTTAGATGGAGAGGTAGTTAGTTAATAATATGGCAGAACTTACCACATACCCAGTAATGGAAGTCTTCCCCACTTTGCAAGGAGAGGGAAGGTATACAGGCTCTCCATCGTATTTTATAAGACTTGCCGGTTGTGATGTGGGGTGCTCATGGTGTGATGTAAAGGAAAGTTGGCAGGTAGAAGATCACCCACATCTAAAAGTCGACGAACTCGTTTTAGGAGCAAAAAACAGTGGCTTACCCATGGTAGTCGTGACAGGGGGAGAGCCTTGTATGTACAACCTGGAGCCATTAACTACGGCTCTTAAAAAAGAGGGGTTAAAAATTCATCTTGAAACTTCTGGAGCGCACCCAATTTTAGGAGATTTTGATTGGATAACCTTATCGCCAAAAAAATTCAAAGCATGTCTACCAGATAGCTACTTAAAAGCAAATGAATTAAAGGTTGTAGTTGTCAATAAGCACGACCTTAAGTGGGCAAGAGAACAGGCGGTAAATGTAAAAGATGATACTCTTCTATATCTACAGCCTGAATGGGATAGAAAAGAACAAGTTCATGGTATTATTAAGGAATTTTTAGGCAGTGGAGAAGGTAGTGTTTGGTCTTTAAGTACGCAGACACATAAATATTTAGGGATACCTTAACGCTAACTTAACTTTATCTTAACATTCAGAAAAGATTATATTTATTCTTTTGCATAAGTAATTTAAAAATAATTATTATGAATAGATTTTTTGTTGTCCTAATTATCATGTGTTCTTCAGTATTCACTGATAATTTGTCAGCTCAAATAGCTCAGAATTCATCTACTATGAAATTTACTGGGAGAATTCAAAATCTTGGATTGGTTGAGATGCAGGGAGAGGAAGTTGAAACCAATCTTCTGGTAAGAAGGGCTCGATTGAAGTTCGAAGGTGTTGCAATCAATCCTAAATTTCAATATAAAGTCGAGTTGGGGTTGACAAATAGGGATCACGGAAGTCCTATCCCTCAAACTAAGAATTCTGCAAGAATTATTCTCGATGCTGTAGTTAAATATGAAATAGCTGGAAATACACATTTGTGGTTTGGGCAGACAAAACTTCCTGGAAATAGAGAACGTGTTATAAGCTCAGCTAAACTCCAATTTGTAGATAGATCTCTGTTGAACTCTAATTACAATATTGATCGAGACATGGGAGTACAACTACATCAAAAGTTTGATATTGGCAACATGAAAGCTAAAGCTATCGTTTCTATTTCTCAAGGGGAGGGAAGGAATATCACTACAGGAAATGACGGTGGATTTGATTATACTGGAAGAGTAGAACTTCTGCCATTGGGATCTTTTACAAGTAAGGGAGATTATTTCGGGTCTGATATTAAAAGAGAAGAGAAACCTAAATTATCTCTAGGATTATCTTATGATTATAATGATAACGCTTCTAGAGCAAGAGGAAATACAGGATCTTTTTTAAGCCAAACAAGAACATTGTCAACCATTTTTGCCGATATGATGTTTAAATACAAGGGGTTCTCGGTTATGTCTGAGTATGCTATCAAATCATCTGATGGAAGTTCTGTTTTTATAGATGAAACGGATGGTCTAGAGTATAATTTTATTACTGGATCTGCTTTGAATATTCAGGCTGGATATCTATTACCAAGCCATTGGGAATTAGCTGCAAGATTTACTTCAGTTACTCCAGAATTAGTTGAACTAGAATATGTACAAGCACAAAATGATGTTTCTATGTACACTTTAGGCATTTCCAAATATATCGACGGTCACAACCTGAAAGTACAGTCTGACTTTTCCATAATTCTAGAAGAGGGAATGGAAGAATCTTACCTTGCTCGACTACAGTTCGAGTTGTCTTTCAACTAAAATATTTACTAGTGTCTAGTAACGTATTACGTCGGCAGGTGGGGAGAGTAGAAATAACTCAACAAAACCTTTTGCATCAACAACAGTTCTTCCTTTTTCAATGTTGAAAGTATTGGCGTGAGAGCCACTACGTCTAAAATCCTTATCTGTTAATATTGTAACAGAAGTAGCAACGACCAAGTAAGATATATCTCCGTATTTGATTGTCGCTTCAAGTGGCATACTTGTTCCAGGCCAACATGCAGGTGCAGCTCCCAATGAAGGTGCACACCAGTTGTTTTTGCCACAGGAGACGCAGCGAATGCCAGCAATTTCTCTCTCTATAGCATCTTGACCAAACACTGAGTTCGTAGATGAGTCTGCCGACGCTTTAGGCATGGGGCCAGTTAGAGCGACCTGTGTTCCGAAAAAGGTAAATTGATTTACGCTTCCAATAGCTTCGCCTAAAAGGAGGAAGGATTGAGTTTTTCCACTTTCAGAGTGTTCCGTGATTTTGAATGAACCAGAATGTGAAATAACTTCGACTTCGGAAGGTGCGAATCCATTTTCGTGCGAAGGGATGCAGGAGAAGGATATTGAATATGAAGGGGTTTGGGCAGAAAGGTTTAATGCAAAACAAACAGCTATAAAAATGCAAATAGTTTTCATATAACTTAGTAATCAAGTAGTTTACCTATGCGCTTGGCTACCTTGCCCACATTAGGAAGGTATGCCTTCTCCATGTTTTCATTCATGGGAACTGCCGGTAGATCCTCGCTACCAATCAGGTCAGGTGCAGCATCTAAATACTCGAAACACTCCTTTGCGATTCTGCCCGTAAGAGCTTGGGCAAAAGTGTTGTTTTCTGGTTCCTCCGTTAAAACGAGGCAGCGATTCGTTCGCTTTACGCTTTCAGAAATAGTATTGAAATCCACAGGAACGATAGTTCTAAGGTCGATTATTTCAACTGCTCCAGGAAACTGTTTTGCCGATTCGAGAGCCCAATAAACGCCTCGTCCATATGTGATTAAAGTGCAAGAAGTTTCCTCGGTAGCTTTAGTTAAAATTCGAGCTCTTCCTAGAGGTATCACATAATCTTCTGATGGTTCTATGCACTTGGCAGATTCTGTGCCAGGAACTTTAGACCAGTATAAACCTTTATGCTCCAGCATGATAACTGGGTTAGGGTCGTAAAAAGCGGCTTTTAAAAGTCCTTTTAGATCTGCTCCGTTTGATGGGTAAACTACTTTTATTCCTCGGATATTTGAAAGCACAGACTCCATAGATGAGCTGTGGTAGGGTCCTCCTGATCCATAAGCTCCAATGGGCACTCGTATAAGAGAGTGAACCGGCCATTGACCATTTGATAAGAAGTAGGATTTTGAGAGTTCTGAGAAGAGTTGGTTAAGACCTGGCCAAAGGTAGTCTGCGAACTGTACCTCTACGATGGGTCTGAGTCCTGTGCAAGACATGCCTAATGTTGATCCGACAATGAACGCCTCTTGTATCGGAGTGTTAAATACCCTGTCTTCACCGAATTTATCTCCAAGTTTTGCTGCTTCACGAAAAACGCCTCCCAAACGTTTCCCCACATCTTGACCGTAAAGTAGCGATTCTGGGTGCTTAGACATAATTTCCTGCATAGCATGAAGCGCACAGTCAACCATTAGAGTCTCTTCTCCTCCTTCAGGTTCACGAGTACCTTTTTCCTCAGTAATGTCTGTAGGAGCAAACCTATGGGCTAATAGATCTTCGAAGACAGGCTCTTCAGCATTGCGAGCTTTGTCAAAGGCTTCGTTTACTTCAGCATCTATCTCTGCTTTGAGAAGAGTAATCTGAGAAGAGTCTAAGATATTTGAGTCCTGAAGATGCTTCTCAATACGTGGAAGTGGATCTCGCTGTTGAGCTTCTTCTAAGTCGTCACGATAGAATTCGCGTCTCACTCCTGATGTGTGGTGACCTAAAAGAGGGACGGTGGCGTGTATAAGGAACGGCCGACGTTCTTTCCGTACCGTATCAAAAACATCTTCCATAAGAGCCATGCAAGCGGGCAAATCTGTTCCGTCCACTTGACGTACCTCTATGGGAGGGAATCCTGCGGCCATTGTTGTGGCGTCTCCGAAACGTATTTCTCTTGCGTGAGCTGAGATGTCCCATTCGTTATCCTGTATAAGCCAGACAATAGGTAATTTCTTCAGTGCAGACATATAAAGCGCTTCACTTACCTCGCCTTCAGTAGTAGCAGCATCTCCTATAGAGCACATCACAACAGGTGCTTCGCCTATTTCGTGTGTGTCAAGGCCCAACTTTTCTCTGTGCTGAATTCCCATTGCTACTCCCGCGGCAGGGATGGCTTGCATTCCAGTAGCTGAACTTTGGTGTGGTATTTTTGCGAGGTCATCTCGATTAAGTGACGGGTGGCTGTAGTACGTCCTTCCTCCAGAAAACGGATCGTCGCGTTTGGCGAAAAGTTGGAGCATAAGCTCCTCTGGCGTCAAGCCCATCGCAAGCAACATGCTGTCATCCCGAT
>LWDU01037506.1_pt1 | contig 17757 bp, 14 predicted proteins | sample 727161 | NCBI WGS metagenome assembly LWDU01 (sample SAMN04566230, study PRJNA314399) | hydrothermal vent metagenome | isolation source: deep sea hydrothermal plume seawater | place: Mexico: Gulf of California, Guaymas Basin | collected 2004-07-11
ATCTCGAAACAGGCAGTGACATATTCGGTCGCCTCCAGTACATCGGCGGCGGTCACGCCAGGCCCGTTGAGATCATGTTGCAGGATGAACGCAATTTCGCCTTCTGCCTTGGGTTGGATGAGTGATTTGTGATCTACCGTAGCGCAATCGGGAACCAGCATTCGATCGGTCAATTGTCCGAAATCAGGCTCGAACACCCCGATCATTTCCTGCACCACTTTGGAAGTAACGCCGATCTTTTTGCCGATGATCTTTTCGCCAGCTTCCAGACGGCGCGCGACCATTCGTTCCTGGACGCGATAGGCGTCGACAATATCTATCTCCGGATGGCGATCCCGCAGATTGGAAACCGTTCGGCCCTTGATCAGTGCGCCGTAGAGTTCATCACCCAGGGAAGATATTATTGAACTTTCGAGTGGCATTGCCTTAAATTCTCCCAAACGTGCGCATCGAAACGCCCTTGTATCTTTTGCCGATCTCGTCTCCTGGCCACCATCGAGCAATTCACCGCCCGTCCAATCTGAGCAGTCAGCGAATCCGGCACGGTTCGAAAACGGCGTCTTCAATCTATGTTTGTGTCTGTGCGCTATCGTTTGGCACCCTGCCAAGCTTGACCGGCGGCAATTGAGGCCTAGAGCCTCACTCTGTGAGAGGAGCGACAAGATGAACGATGCATCCAGCACATCGGTTGTCGAGCGAATACTCGACCTGATCGGTTGCCTTTCGTCGGCGCCCAAGACGGTAAGGGAAATCTGCGAACATACCGGCATTCCCGTTTCTACAGCTCACCGGCTCTTGAGGCCGTTGGTCGAGCGCAAATTTGTAATCCGGCAACGTCGAGGATTATACGCTCTCGGCATCGCCAGCGTGGAAATAGCGGTACGTGCGGATATCGATTCGATTATTACCACTGCAACCCGGCCCATTATGGCAGACCTCGCCAAGACTTGCAGGCGTACGGTGCATCTGGGCGTCTTTCGTGACAATCTTGTACGCTATTTGGTCAAGGCCGAATCCGGGTGCCGACGGTCTCCTTCTCGGGAGGAGATCGAGCTCGAGGCTTACTGCACAGCGATTGGCAAGGCCCTGCTTGCTCAACTGGAACGGGACAGGCTTGAAGACTATCTTGCCTTGGGCGATTTCGTTCCTCTTACGGACAACACAATATTCGATGTCGATGACCTGAGACAAGAAATCAACGGCGTACGCCGACAGGGATGGGCGATAGATCGAGGGGAGATGTATCCAGAGCTGCGCTGCCTCGCGGTGCCGATACGGGGCAGGACCGGCCTGTTGGCGGCGGTGTCAGTCACCGAGGTCTGCAACGACGTTGATCCCGAGAAAGCGGAACAGGATTTGCTGACGCTTTTCCGCGCATCGTTGAAGCGGCAGAGGCAGTTTCCGATGTTTTGCGAATGCCAGGGGACGAGGTTCGCGAGAAGCGAAGTAACAAGACTTGAAGTGCTCGGCCTAACCCATTCGCGAGATCAATCCGCCATCGCTGACCAGGATCGTTCCATTTAGGTTTACTCCATCTCTAGGTGACGCGAGAAGCACATAGCATCCGGCATGATCTTCCGCCTCTGCCGCCCTTGCCAGTGGCGATGCCTTCGCCACCATTTCAACTGTGCGCTGTTCGGAATCGAGACGACGCGATGCTCTCTCCAGTGTGTCCAATCCCGAAAGGCCCGTGACAGTCCCGCCAGGAGCAACGCCGTTAACGCGGATTTGCGGCGCCCATTCATAAGCAAGTTGATAAACTATGCCCCGCAGTGCGAACTTGCTGGCAGTGTACAATGTGCCACCGCCGCCAGCTCTGAAACTAGCATTGGAGCAGGTCACTATCAGAGAGCCCGTGGATTTCCGCAACGCATCTGCGGAAGCTCGCGCCAAGAGCAAAGTCGACAGCACATTAATTCGGAACAATTCCTCGAACGCTGCCTCCACGTCTTCCATTTTCATGCGATCTATACGCTTGTACCAGTCGTAAACGCCGGCGTTCGCTATCGTGGTGTCCAGTTTTCCGAATTTTTCCTGCGCAAGTTCGACGCCCGCTTCGCAGATCGCAGCCTCTGTGCAATCTCCCGCGAGGACAGAGCACCGATCCCCCAAGTGATCCGACAAATCCGCGAGAGCGTCGGCATTGCGATCCAACGCAACTACATTCGCTCCTTCCTCGACGAGACGTATCGCCACTGCCTTGCCGATACCTGAAGCCGCGCCAGTGATTAACGCTGTTTGGCCCGAAAGTTTTCCCATCAATTCTCACCCTCTGGTTTTTTGTCTATTTCAGATCAACCATCCATACTCCAGCGTATTGACATCTTCCAAGGTCCCTCGCAACAGACAAGGAAGAAGAATTTGGCGAAATGCTGCTTTGGAGAGAGGTATGCCCGGTAATACGGAGCTTCCCGATATCGGGTTGTCGATAGACGTCGACGGTATCCAGACAAATTATCACGATTGTGGAGAAGGTGACCCCGTCATCCTCCTTCACGGTTCGGGTCCAGGCGTGACCGCCTGGCAAAACTGGCGAGGAATCCTGCCAAAACTTGGGGAAACGCACAGGGTTCTGGCCCCCGACATCGTGGGCTTCGGCTTTAGCCAACTGCCTGAAGGAGAGAAGCCGGGCATCAAACTGTGGACGCGGCATCTGGCGGGCTTTATAGAAGCCCTTGGCCTCGACCGCGTAACGCTGGTCGGCAACAGCTTCGGTGGTGCCCTCGCGCTGGGAATGATGGCTTTTCATTCCGACAAGGTGCGCTCGCTTATTCTTATGGGCACACCGGCTGGTGAGTTTGAGCAGACGCAGGGATTGGCGGACAGCCGATCCTTCGAGCCCAGCATGGACGCCATGCGCGCTATGATGAAGGCATTCCCATACGATCCGTCAATAGTTACCGACGAGGCAGTGGCCGCGCGCCTGCGTGTGGCGGAAATCGCCAGCGGGAAAGAGACAATCCGCAAGCTGCAGCCTGGCGCTGATCAAGCATCGAAAGGTCCACGAATCGTCAAGGGCATTCCGCTGGAGCAGTTGAAAGCTATCGATGCGCCAACGCTGATTCTGCACGGCCGCGAAGACAAGATGATTCCATTGCATGTTGCAGTGCGAATGCACGAACACCTCAAGCGCTCCGAGATGCATGTCTATGGTCAATGCGGCCACTGGGTCCAGCTAGAGCGTGAGCATCAGTTTCTGGACCAAATACGCGCATTTCTCCGTCGCAATTGAAATCCTCGCTAGCCGTATTTCTTGGCCGCAAAATCCTTAACACAGTTTCCGGCGAAATGGTATTTATGCAGATGTCGAAAACCAGAACCGAGATACTTCGTCGTCTCAGTGAAGGCGATCGAGCTTTCCTGCGCGAAGAATATAGTGATGTCGTGACCATGTTCTGGGACGCGGTAGAAGCTTGTCCTGAAAAGCTGGCACTGATTGAGGGAGATCGAAAACTCTCATACGAGCAGTACGGTTCTGCGGTTGCAGGTCTCGCTGCGCGCATTGGCGAGATTGTCCCGCCATCAGGCCGTGTCGCGATTTCCATCCCGAATTCTATCGAGGCAAACGTCGCCATTTTCGCTGCATTGAGCGCTGGTGCCGAGATTTCGATGGTCAATGCCGAATATACGCCGCGCGAACTTGGAGTGTTGTTCGGGATTGCGGAGCCCGATCTCGTTCTGGCGGGTGGACAGAACGCCACGGTCGCCGGTGCCACCGCCGGCAGCATTGGTAAACCACTAGCGATCGTGGGCGAGGGCGGCATTGCGATCGAGCAGTTGCTGGAAACGCCGCCAGAGCGGCCGGGACTCGAAATAACGGGCGAAAGCCCCTGTATAATCATGTTTACGGGTGGATCGACGGGCGCACCGAAGGGTGTCCGGCGCTCTCAAAGCTCGGAAATGAGCTGCATCAAGGCAATGCAAACCGCTTGGCCTACTCGCCTATACGAAGAAGTCTGGCTTAATGTTGCCCCCGTCAGCCATGTCTGGGGCCTGCACATGGGGTGCTTCAATCCTGTTTATGGGCGCGCTCCCCTCGTAATCGTTCCGCGCTTCCAGCCAGACGTCACGGCAGGTCTGATGGAAAAGCACAGGGTCAGCGTCTTCAGCGGTGGTCCGGCGGCTATCTATCAGGGACTCCTTGCAGCCCCTGATGCCGACTTATCTGCGCTGTGGCTGTGCCCTGGCGGCGGTTCGGTATTCTCTCGGCAAACCCTTCTGCGTTGGGAGGCCAAGACCGGCCTTCCGATACTCGAGGCATTTGGCATGACAGAAGGCGGCCCACTGACGGCGCAACCACTCGACGGCTCGCACAAGTACGGCACTGCTGGCCTCCCATTGCCCGGTATCGAGGTGGCCATTGCTGCGCTCGATGGAAGTGGCAAGCGGCTGGATCCGAATGAGAACGGTGAAATTTTGATCCGCGGAGAACGTGTCATTGAGCAATACATGGGCCTTCCACCATGTGCAGATGACGGATGGCTCCCCACCGGGGACATCGGATGTTTGACTTCGGATGGTTTTCTGACAGTCGTCGACCGCAAGAAAGACATGCTCATTGTTGCGGGATTTAATGTCTATCCCAGCGAGATCGAGGAAGTAATTTCCCAAGTTCCGGAGGTCACGGATGTGGCTGTAATCTCAGTGCCTGACGATCGCAAGGGTGAAGTGCCCTTTGCTTTTGTAGCAATCGACCAGGGGGCCGGGATTACTGAAAAGACACTCCTAAATCACTGCGCCGAGCACCTGACCAACTACAAGATTCCGCGAGCAATCGTCTTGCTTGACGAGCTTCCAAAGACGCCCGCACGCAAGCCGGACAAAAAGAGGCTCGAGAAACTGGCTAGAGATTTTTTGAGGAAGCAAGGCAATAAAATTACTGCAAAGTAATACAGGAATAGATTGCTAATTTTATTATGCCAAATTGGGGAGGTTTTATGAAAGTATACTTTTTAACAACGGTGGCTGCGCTGCCGGTTTTGCTCTGCCCGGCCGCAGCTTTTGCGCAGGGTGCATCTGAGGATCAAGCGGGCGAGTTCGCAGGAGCGACCGAGGCACAGGCTGAGGAAGGCAATGGGACGATTATCGTTACCGCCACTCGCCGTGAGGAAAGCCTGCAGGAAGTGCCAGTCGCGGTGACGGCAGTTTCTACCGAAGCGCTGACGACATCCGGCGTCGAGCAGGTCCGTTCACTCAACCAGCTTGTGCCCGGATTCAATGGCGGGCGCAATCAGAACGTGATGCAGCCCAGTATCCGTGGCGTAGGATCCAGCGGCACCTCAGTGGGTGATGAATCGAACGTCGCCGTGTATGTCGATGGGGTGTACCAAGGCGATCCTTATTCGACACAGATTGATCTCGTCGAAGTTTCGCGGGTAGAGGTATTGCGCGGACCGCAAGGTACGGTATTCGGTCGTAATGCGACCGGCGGTTTGGTTAACGTCGTGACGCCGGATCCGCAGTTCGCGCCACGGGCCTGGGTAAGGGGAAGCTGGGGCCGACTGCGCGAAGACTCGAACAATTTCGACATCCGCGCCTATGCAACCGGCGGGTTGACAGACTCGATCGCTGCCGATCTGGCGGTACTGTACCGAAATCAAGATGGATACGCGACTGACTTGGTCAGCGGCGGCACAGTCGGCGATACCGAAATTGCTTCCATCAGATCCAAGCTGTTGTTTCAACCTAGCGACGATGCTGAGTTCGTTCTGACGGTTGCCTACGTCGATACGCACGAAGAAACTGCGGCGACCGCCCAGCCTTTTGAAGGCAACACCCGTGGCGCACAATTCGCCGGAGCGATCATCTCTGACGAGCCTTGGGAAATCTCGAACTTCGCCTTTGGAACACCGGGCTTGTCGGAATTCACCCGTCTCGATCTTGCGCTGAAGGGGCAGATTGATCTGGGCGGAGTTATGCTTGAATCGACTAGTTCTTATATGAAGACGCGCGTCCATCAGATCGCAGATTCCGATGCCACCAACATCCTCCTTGGTGAAACGAACATGCGGGTAAAGCCCGACACATTCACGCAGGAACTTCGTCTGATTTCGGACAATGCCAGTCCGTTAAGTTGGACTGCCGGCGTTTATTACTACCAGCTTGAGGGCGAGCAGCCGCTCATATTAATAAATCGCCAGGATACGGCGACCCCTGTTACGCCGATCACGATTGAACCTGAAGTCAAGAACTCTTCGATAGCGGCATTCGCCGAAGGAACCTATGAGTTGGCACCAAGGCTTTCGGTAACTCTGGGCGGGCGGTTCACCACTGAAACTAACGGGAATCAGCTCTTCTCCGATGCAGAAGAAGATTTCGATAAGTTTACCTATCGGGTGGCTGTCCAGTATGAAGCTTCACCTGACCTGAACCTTTATGCGACCTATGGGACAGGCTTTAAGAGCGGCACGTTTAACACGTTCAGCGCTTCCAGCGTTGCTGTCGAACCCGAAACCATCGAAGCACTGGAATTCGGCATCAAATCCGATCCATTCCCATGGCTACGCGCAAACCTTGCGACCTTCTATTATACCTATGACAATCTGCAAGTTACCGCGCGGGCGGCGGACAATTCCTTCGTTCTTCAGAATGCTGCAAGCGCGGAAATCTACGGCGGTGAGCTTGAACTTTCAGCAGAGCCCACGCGAGGCCTCAATCTGAGAGCTGCCCTGGCTTACACGCATGCCACCTACGATGAATTTGAAAGTGCGCAGGTGTTCATTCCTCAGCCCGGTGGGGGAAACATGGTTGCCTCGGCTGACGCATCAGGAAATCAACTTGTCCGTACGCCAGAATTCACTTTGACGCTGGGTGGTCGCTACACTTTCGATGCGTTTCAGGGTGAAGCATTTATCGGCGGCAACCTGTTTCATTCGAGTGAGGTTTATTACGACTACCTCAACATTTTCGGTCAGGATTCATATGAACTGCTTTCAGCCGAGATCGGCTGGATTAGCCCAGATGATGATCTGACATTCCGGGTTTACTCCAAGAACCTTACGAATGAAGCGGTGGCTCAACAGATCTCACCGGGTCCGCTCGGGGCATACATCATTTATGAGCGCCCACGCGAAATAGGTGCAAGTGTAGAATTAAGATTCTAACCTGACGGCTGGAGGGAACGCTGAATTAAAGTCAAGCTGTACTCTCCAGCATCACCTCGATTGGGGTCACGTCATTGGAGTAGGCGGTCTACTCACGCATTGCCGTGATTGCTGTAGGGGCGCTACATGTCCGGACCAGGCGGGGCTGGTAATACCAGAAAGCGCCCCATCCATGAACTATGACCGAAACGACGGACTTCTCGGCTGTTTTGCCAGATGCCGAAATTTGAGCATCAGACGGGATCGAGCGTCCCAATCATTGAGGAGGACCGGCGTTGATTGATCGTTTCGACGTGCTGATTGTTGGTACTGGGCACGGTGGCGCCCAGACTGCGCTGGCGCTCCGCCAGAATGGCTTTGAAGGCACCATAGCCATGTTGGGGCGAGACAAAGAACCACCCTACGAACGACCACCTCTATCTAAGGAATATCTCGCGCGTGAGAAAGAGTTCGAACGCATCCTGATTCGCCCCGTCAGCTTTTGGAAAGACAAGCAGGTGCGCCTGATGCTTGGTAGTGAAGTCGTCGCGGTTGATGCCGATGCTCGCACCGTTGCGTTGCAGGATGGCCGAACGTTTGGTTATGGAGAGTTGGTGTGGGCCGCGGGCGGCTCACCACGCAAGCTAACTTGCGAAGGCGCTGACCTCCAAGGCATCCACTCCGTGCGCGACAAGGGGGATGTTGACGCAATCACGGGCCAACTCGGTAACGGAGCGAGGCGGGTCGTGGTGATCGGCGGCGGCTATATCGGACTAGAAGCGGCAGCCGTGCTACGCAAACTTGGCTGCACTGTCGTGTTACTCGAAGCAATGGAACGCGTATTGGCCCGCGTCGCGTGCGAAGCGATTTCCCGGTTCTTCGAGGCACAGCACAGAGTGCACGGTGTGCAGGTTCGACTCAATACAGTGGTCGACTGCATTCAAGGGGATGGTACCAAAGCCACCGGCGTGAAGTTGGATAATGGTGAAGTTATCCACTGCGACATGGTCATCGTCGGCATAGGCATTGTTCCCGTCGTCGAGCAACTTTCCGCAGCTGGCGCCGATACGCCTAATGGCGTGGCCGTCGACGAGTATTGCCGTACAAGTCTGCCGCATGTCCACGCCATCGGCGATGTCGCCCTTCAAGCCAACAGTTTTGCCGATGGTAAGATGATCCGGATTGAGAGTGTGCAAAACGCCGGTGGGATGGCAAATACAGTTGCGAAAAACCTGTGCGGAAGCCAAGTTCCTTATTTAGCGACCCCTTGGTTTTGGTCCAATCAATACGACTTGAGGCTACAGACGGCTGGCCTATCTGCAGGCCATGACAAGACCGTTCTACGCGGTGATCCGTTCAAACGAAGCTTTTCGGTGATCTACCTAAAACGGGGTAAGGTCATCGCACTCGACTGTGTAAATGCGATGAAAGACTACGTCCAAGGCCTTAAGCTAGTGGAGGCAAGGGCAGAAGTCGCGGTCGAGGCGCTGGTTGACTCTGAGACGCCGCTGAAGAATCTCATATCGGTTCTGAGAGGTGAGAAAAAGTGAAAACTCACGACGACTATTGTGAATGGCTACATCGTTTTCTCCCAATCGATGACTGATATCAAAGTATTAGGGATAATTATAATTGAACGCAAAGGTGTTGAATGGGGCGAAGGTGAACGAAAGCCTCAACCAAGAAATGGTCGAAGCGACATATTCCGGTGGCGAGCATGAAATGGCTGATCCCCGGATACCCGGGGCCGGTCGGCCCGTTGACCTGCACTCAACCTGGCTCGTTTGAATCCGTCCGATAACGCGGTTGGCCGCGCAACGGTTGTCTCGGCATTTGATACACCGGATGCTGATTAACGTAGCTCCCAAAATTTGCTCGGGAAAAAATCAAAGTCAAACCGCTTCGTTGCGCATGTGTTCGGTTGAAGTGTTGGGCGCCTTAGCGGAGCCAGTTGGGCGTTGCGGGAATAGCTGTTGCGTTATCAGTTCTGCGCCGAACGCCGCCGGATTTGCGTACACCAGAACAGTTGCGTTCTCTCCCGATTGTAGTCCTCGCCCAAGGCAGCGGCTCGATCCAGGCACGGGCTACTCTGCCACCTGAATCCTGGACCATTCGCGGTTAGACTTTTCTGCCGTAGATATCCTTGGCTGGCCGAGGAGTTATGGCATGAAGGCATCGGAGTTGACGGACGCGCAGAAGGCGTTCGTCATCAAGCAGGGTGAGGAAGGGACGCCGGTGGCGGAGATCTGCCGCAAGGCGGAATAAGCCGGACGACGTACTTCAATTGGAAGAAGAAGTACGCCGGACTTTTGCCGTCGGAGGTGCGGAGGCTGCGCGAGGTCAAGGACGAGAATCGGCAGCTGAAGCAGATCGTCTCAGACCTGACGCTCTATCGTGCGATGCATCAGGATGTCATCAAGCGTAAGCTCTGAGGCCGGATCGAGAGCGCGAGATCAACGACGAGGTTCGGCAGGACTTGCAGGTGACGATCCGCAGAGCATGTGCCATACTGCACTTCGATCCTTCGACCTATCACTACTGGTTCCGCCGCAACGATCCGTCATTTTTTGAAGGAGCGTATCAGGGAGACCTGCGAGACGCATGTCCGCTACGGCTATCGGCGCGTGTACTACATTCTTCGCCACCACGGTTGGGGCGTGAACATGAAGAAGGCCTATCGCCTTTACAAGGAGTTAAGTCTTCAGCTCAGGAACGAGAGGTCCAAGCGTCGGGTGAAGGCCAAGCTGCGGGAGGATCGATCGATGGCGATCCGGCCGAACGATGTGTGGGCGATGTTCTTTGTTCAAAACCAGCTTGCGACTGGTCGCAAACTGCGCATCCTGACGGTAGTCGACACGTTTTCGCGTCTGTCACCTGTGATCGATCCGCGGTTCAGCTACCGGGGGAAGATGTGGTCGCAACGCCTGAAAAGGCTTGCCAGAAGATCGACTATCCAAAGACGATACGGGTGGACAATGGCAGCGAGTTCATCTCGCGAGACATGGATCGGAGGGCTTACCAGCGCGGTGTTACCTTGGACTTCTTTCGCCCTGGTAAGCCCGCAGATAACGTGTTCATCGAAGCGTTCAACAGCAAGCAACGGGTGAATGCTTGAACGCGCACCGCTTCCTGTTGCTGGGCGAGAGCGGTGCCGCATCGATAAGCCGTTCGAGCCTGGGCTCCTGAGCGGGGGCGACCGCATCCTCAACCACGACGAGGCCGGAAACCAGCGAAGGCTGTGCAAGGTGCTTGCGAAAAGCTGGAGGCGTAACGTAGACACTACGACGAAGAGCGACCGCACAGCGCGATCTGGAATATCCCTCCGATCTTGCTGCCAAACTCAGCCGGTGCGACCAACCCACCGGACCTGAGCCAGGTGGAAAACTCCAGGCCCGCGTGGTCCAAGGTTCGGTAGGAGTATAAGCAACCGAATGGCTCTAATCCCAACTGGGGGACAGCCGGGGGTCTCGTCAGCTACCTTCATGAAAGATGATCACAAAAGGCGGGGCGTGATCCCTCCAAAAAATTGCGTTGGTGTTTCCAGGAGTCGTTTCAAGTCTCCTGCGATTCGATAGTATGCCGCCAACGAGCTCGTTTCGTCTTGATTTATCTCACGTGGACCCAATAAACCAACCGGGCTATCAGTGGCCAACCGTTGCCAGCCCCCATGTTGCCCATAGCTCTGGCAAGGCGACCTCGTGAGCTGATCAAAAGCCGTCGGATATTGAAACAGACTGGGTACACAAAGGCAGAACGGCAACTTCGAGCCTCAGAAAGGACCATATGGGAAAAATTGCGCAAGTGCCCCCTCTTCGCCGAGTGGTTACTCTCATCTCAACCATACAGGGGATCTGGGCCCCAAATCGGGCGGACCTCAACAATTCACTTGTTCACGCAATCTTAGCTCATTCTGCGCAATACTAGAAATGCACCGGACTTCGTCGCAGTCGTCGCAAAGTGGGGTGAGTCGACGCGTTGCTTTAAAGTTTATCTCCTGCACGAAAACGCGTTTTGGGTGTAATCTTACCTATCGAACCAGCGGATATCATGCAACCTTGGCTGGGCACGAGATTAGATATTGGGACATATATGCTTAACGATAAGGGTAAGAGTGGCGATTCTAAGCAACTATCGAAGGACGCATGGCTAAAACACACCCTCAAAACCATTGGCGAGGTGGGTGTCGCTAATATTCAAATAGAATCCCTTGCTAAAGATTTAAATGTTACAAAGGGTAGTTTTTATTGGCATTTTAAAGGAAGAGACGCACTTTTGAATGATGCCCTCTCATATTGGTACGAAACTGCAACAAGGATAATTGGTCGTGCCGCCAATCGCAGTTTCAGCGATCCTATTGATCGTCTAAGATATTTTTTCAGTTTAGCATTTAATCAAAGGTACGATGTCCCTGGTGGACCGGTTGAGCGGGCCCTGCAAGAATGGGCCCGGGTTTCTGAAGCGGCATCAAAAACAACCCAACGTGTCGATCAAGAACGGATTCGGTTAATTGCAGATGCCTACATCGAACTTGGAAAAAGCGAAGTCGATGCACGTCGAATTGCTACTATGGCTCTTGGTCAGATAATTGGCCTAAACGTTCTTTCGCGATCCGAACCCAGGGAAGATCTTACTGATTATAATAAAGCATTTCAAATTATGTTCCTTACCTCGGGATGACAGCGATTCAGCAGTCGTTGCTGGGGGATCGAAATGGCCGGCAACCGTGGTCACGCTCAGTAGTCCGCTCTGAATGACTGACCGGCTGACGCCCGTAGCTTCAAGCGGAGGGGCTGAAGCCATTTTTGTGGGTACGCCGGTCAAAATAGCGCTTGAAGATGTCATTGGGTGAAGTTGCCGGAGGTGGTCGAGAGGTAATCGCGTTGTCAAAAGCGCTGTTCCGAGTAGCGCTTGCGCATGTTTTCGAACTCCTGCTGGATTTTGCGCGAGGAGCGCCCCTTGGCCTGGCGCACGAAATCAGCGACCGAGAATTGTGGTGGGATTTTGACGAACATATGCCCGCAGTCGCGGGACAAGGACCAGTTGCTAATCTTCGCGCCCATTTGGGGCAGACCTGGCAGATGATTTCGCGCAATCCCAGTCGGACTTTGCCGTGCAGTACCCCGAGAGATACTTGGGTGCCTAGACGAGGTGGTGGCGATCGTGAAAAGTTGTGTGGCCGCCGACCGAAGTCGGAAGGGTAGAAAATAGTTCCGTCCCTATTATCGCCTCTCGGGTGAGGGCGGAGGAGCCGCATCTCGACTCAGCTATTGCAGCAAGGAATGATGGACGTCTCATTAATCTCGATAGCGCCTCCAAGCTGAAATATACGGTCAAGGCAGGCTATGTCTTACGAGGGCTTGCCATTTCGCTGGCGTTTGAAACAACGATCTGAAGCTTCGCAGTAGTCCGCGCGAAATGAGGGGTGCCATCGTAAGGCAATGCAAACGTTGGACGAAACGCCTGCATTGAGTGAAGCTGTGAGGCTGTGGCCGAGTGTGATGTGGCCCCCTGATTTTCCTCCGATCTGGACGAGAGACCGGCCCTGTTGGAAGGACGGACGAGACGAAGTGACTGAGGTTCACCGAAAAGCAGATCATTGGCTTGCTTAAGGAGGCCGAAGCTGGAGCGAAGACCGCCTATTTGGCCCGTCGATATGGTATAGCGGAAGCGACGATCTACAACTGGAAGTCGAAGTATGGCGGGCTCGAGGTTTCGGAGGCTCGGCGGCTGAAGGAACTCGAAAGCGACAACGCGAGGTTGAAGCGTCTGCTGGCCGATGCAATGCTGGACAAAGCGGCGCTGAAGGATCTCCTGGCAAAAAATTCTGCCGCCGGGCGCGAAGCGCGAAGCTGTGGCTCATCTCCGGGACTGCCATGGGATGAGCGAGCGGCGGGCGTGCCGGGTCATCGATACCGATCGCAAGGGTGTGCGGTACCGTTCCACGCGGGACGTTGACGCTGAGCTTCGCGAAAAGCTGCGCGAACTGGCCAACCAGCGTCGCTGGTTCGGCTGCCGCCGCCTGCATTTCCTGCTGCGTCGGGAGGGGATCATGATCAACCGGAAGAAGACCCAGCGCCTATATCAGTAAGAGAGACTAGCAGTCAGGTGGCGACGCGGCCGCAAGCGGGCTATGCGAACCAGAGCGCCAGCACCGGTCCTGGCTCTGCCGAATCCGCGGTGGATGAGTAGCCCCTAGATTTCTGGACGCCTTCTATCCTAATTTTGAGGACAGGAGGCGACGATGGGGAAGCCCAACTTCAGTGATGAGTTCAAGCGCGATGCGGTGGCCCAGATCACCGAGCGTGGATATCCGGTAGCCGAGGTTTCGCAGCGGCTCGGTGTCAGCCAGCACTCGCTGTATGCGTGGAAGCGACAGCTGGGCAGGCAAGTGTCTAGCGATGCGAGCAAGGATGCCGAGATCCGCCAGTTGAAGCGCGAGTTGGCCCGGGTGACGGAGGAGCGCGACATCCTAAAAAAGCCACCGCGTACTTCGCCCGAGATGCAAAGTGAGGTACGCGTTCATTGCCGAGCATCGCGATCGTTTCGGCGTGCGGGCAATGTGCCGGTGCCTCGCTGTGCAGCCGAGTGGCTACTATGCTTGGCAGAAGAGCCCGCTGAGCCAGCGGGCCCGGGAAGATGCCCGGCAGACGGAGCTGCTGCGGCAAGCGTGGAACGACAGCGGCAAGGTCTATGGCTACCGCAAGCTGCACGATGACCTGCTTGATCACGGCGAGACCTGCTGCGCGAACCGCGTTGCCCGGTTGACCAGGCTGGCGGGCATCAAGGCACAGATCGGCTACAAGCGCAGGCCGGGCAGCCATGGTGGCAAGCCGTCCCTGGTGGTCGACAACACTCTGGATCGCCAGTTCGACGTGGCTGCGCCGGACCGGGTCTGGGTAACAGACATCACCTACATCCGCACCCTGGCAGGCTTTGCCTATCTGGCAGTGGTGATCGACCTGTACTCCCGCCGTGTGGTGGGTTGGTCGATCCAAAGCCGCCAGACCACCGATGTGGTGCTGCAGGCACTGCACATGGCGGTATGGCGGCGTAAACCGAAGCAACGGGTGCTGATCCACTCGGACCAAGGCTCGCAGTTCACCAGCATAGACTGGGCCGCCTTCATCCGGGCTCACAATCTTGAGCACTCGATGAGCCGACGGGGCAACTGCCACGATAATGCCGTGGCCGAGAGCTTCTTCTCCTCGCTCAAGCGTGAGCGCATCCGGCGCCGTACCTACAAAACTCGCGAGGAAGCCCGGCAGGACGTGTTCGATTACATCGAGATGTTCTACAACCCGGTGCGCAAACATGTCAGGAACGGGATGCTGTCACCCGTCGAGTTCGAACGGCAGCAGATTTTGAAAGCCGAAGGCGTCTAGAAAACTAGGGGCTACTCAAACGGCCGCATGCGCGACGAGCTGCTCAACGAAACGCTGTTCCTCAGCCTCGCGCATGCCACGTCGAGATCTCGGGTTGGGGTTGAAGATTACATTCGGGAGCGACCACACTCAGCCCTCGGCTACGCAAGCTCGGCGGCGTTCGCCGCCCGACTGAATAACCAATGGCCTGCCTCGCTACGCCCTACGGGCACCGCTACCCAGCCCATTGCTTCAGCCGCGCTCATGCGCAACAATGCCGCTACTAGGCCCTAATCCCAGCTGGGCGAAAGCTGGGGGTCACGTCAGTCCCTGCAAAGAGGGATTCATGCAGCGAACACCGCTGCCGGCCTCTCCCTATCACATCATCGACGATATTGAGCACACGGAACTTTTGTTCGGACGCCACCTAGTCGTGAGCAAATAAAAGTTCGAAAAAGAGGGCTCGACACAGCGAAGCGCCGAACCCTCTTGCAATTAGCGAGTAAGTTTAAAACTTGCCGCGCACGGTGATGCCGTAAGTCCGGGGTTCCGCAAGAAAAGCGGAGAACGTTTGTTGCGGAGCCACGAAAGGCGTGTTGAAGGCCACCTGCGTATACCCAACGTCAAACAAATTATTGACCCATCCCTCGATCGCGAAGCGATCCGCAATATTGGTCAGACCCACACGCCCGTTCACTACGACGAAGCTGTCCTGTTCCTTGCCGAAGAGCAGGTCGGAGCCGGTGTTGTAATCACCAGCCATACGAGCGTTCACGAAGACCAGGCCTTCGAGCCCACTGTCGCCGATTGGCGGCGTCCACGTAAGCGACGATGTTGCCACGATCTCTGGTGCATTCGACAGGTTGTCGCCTGGCAGCAAGCGTAGTGCGGGGTCGAGCGGTGCCCCGGTATCGTCCCCGATAAGATTGTCTTCAAAGCTCGTATCAGAATAGGTGACGCCAAGGGTAATATCCAAATCACGAGCGGGCCGTAGATAGGTTTCGATCTCGACACCTTGAGCGATCAGACCTGGTGCAACTTCATCGGAAGAGCATGCACCGGTTGTCGCGCTTGCGTCTCTGTCGGCCCCGCCGAGATCGCTATCGCAACTATTGACCGTCTGCACAATGTAGAACGCCCCATTGAACGTGTTCAACTGGAAGTTACTGAACTCTTGCCGGAAGCCTGCAATGCTAACCCCGAACTCGCGTGTCGAGTATTTGAGGCCGATCTCATATGCATCGACTGTTTCTTCATCGAACTGCAGCGCGGCTGCCGAGATATTGGCCGGATCGAACGCAAGCGGATTTGACAGTGCAGACCTGTCGAGGTTGAAACCGCCCGCCTTGTAGCCGCGTGAATACGAACCGTAGACTAGCAGATCGGGAGTTGGCTTCCAGCTCAGGATAGCCGTGCCGGTAAACTCCTCTTCTTCGCGCGAGTCTTCGAGAGAAACTCCATCGAGCTCCGATGTCGAATTGCCTTGGCAGGAAAGGCTGATGATACCACCGGCCAGAGGTGCCAAAGTCGGAACACCCAGAAAGCCTCCGAGCAGATTGCGGTTTGTCGGACAAACCGTGTTGTCGTTGCGGAAAGTTGCGTCGAAGTCCTTGGTTTCGTTTGTATAACGAAGCCCCAGCGTCAAATCGAGCGTATCCGTGATCGCAAAGATATTATGCGTGAAGAACGCGAAGTTCTCACTCGTCTGATTGTAGACCTCGCTGACCGTTCCCAAATCGCTGATGCTTGCAAGGTTGTTGATACCTGCGAGGATCGCCGGGGTTGCAGCGCCGAATGCCGGGCTTCCGGTCAGCGTACCGTCCAATGCCGCCACGTTGGCACCCAGGCAATTGGAAGCCCCCGGATTGACCAAAGCCGGGTTGATCGCGATAGCGATGCGGCACGCTACGAAATTGCCGTACTGGGTGCCGAACCGCAGATTGTCACGCACCTGCAGTTCTTCATTGGCGTAATACGCGCCGATCAACCAATCGAGTTTGCCATCGAAGGCCTCACCGGTAAGGCGCAGTTCCTGAGTGAATGTTTCAAAGTCTCGAGCAAGAGCATTCTCGGTCGGAGCGCGGTAGAGAATATCGACAGTAGTGTAATCGGTGTCAGATCCCTGGCTGTTGGCATATTCACGGTAGCCCGTGATAGACGTCAACGTGACGTTCCCGAAATCCCAATTGATCTCAGCCGAAATACCGTAGTCTTCGGTTTCGCCTTCATAGCTTCTGCCCGGCGTAGGGTACAGGTCGCGGTTGAATGTATCCTGGGTGAGGGCACGCGGATCCTGCCCAAGCGCAAGCAACACGGGAACGATCGGATTTGCGGTACTCGTCAGGGCGGCCCCATCCGATGGCCTCGTAAAGGGATCAAATCCAGCGCTGATCCGTGCAAGCGGAGCAAACTCGGGCTGGACGAACGTCGCGGCACAGCACGCTTCGTCCTTTTTGGAATAATCCCCGACAAGGCGAATGGACAGGTCGTCATTGGGTTCGAACAGGAGCTGACCGCGGACCAGATAACGATCGCGATTGTTGATCGTCCCGCCGTTGGTAATATCGTTGTAGAAGCCGTCGCGCTCAAAGTAAACGCCGTCCACACGCGCAGCTACGGTGTCGCCAAGCGGAGCGTTTATGCCACCTTCGACGCGGATCGCATCATAGTTGCCATAAGTGAAGGCCCCGTATGCGCTGAAATCGAACTCGGGCGGTGCGGTGTAGATATTGATCAGGCCTGCCGATGAGTTCCGCCCGCCCAGAGTACCTTGGGGACCGCGAAGGATTTCGACCCTGTCGATAGGGCCGAGCTCACTCAGGGCGCTTCCCGAACGAGAGCGATAGACTCCATCGACAAAAACCGCGACCGAACTTTCCAGACCAGGGTTGTCGCCGACCGTGCCGATACCGCGAATACGCGCGGAACCGTTAGCTTCGTTGCCGGTGGAAGACACCAGCAGGGACGGTGCAACCTGGTTCAGCTCACGTATGTCGCTGGCGCCCGAATTCTGGAGGGTTTCTCCGGAAACAGCTGACACGGCGACTGGAACATCCGCCAAGACCTGCGATCGCCCTTGCGCGGTAACAATGATTACGTTTTGGTCTTCGACATCGGCCCCTTCAACCAGATCCGCATCGGGTTCGCCAACATCCTGGGCGAAGGCGGCTGTCGGTGTGAAGGCAAGTGCCGCTGCCAATGCACCAAGGGCGCAATGGTGGCGTGATGGAAATCTTTTCATGTGCCTCTCCTCTAAGAATGTGCCCCATCCTAGGCACTAGTCGATGTTAGAAACGATGCCGATAAGCGCGTTT
>LWDU01041035.1_pt1 | contig 17754 bp, 18 predicted proteins | sample 727161 | NCBI WGS metagenome assembly LWDU01 (sample SAMN04566230, study PRJNA314399) | hydrothermal vent metagenome | isolation source: deep sea hydrothermal plume seawater | place: Mexico: Gulf of California, Guaymas Basin | collected 2004-07-11
GGGCTTTCATGACTTTCTCCTGTATTACATGTACTAAATTAACTTATACTCCCTTGATTCAGAAAATTCCACACTTAACGGTGACATAGCCTAAGATTTTGAGTCGGTTTGATTTGAGAGTGCGTCAATAAGAGCGCAGTGTTGAGTAGATTGATTTTGCTGACAGCCTTTAACCAGGTCATCAAGGGCATTACGCAGTGCATTTAGATCATTTAATTGATCATCAATTTGCTGAAGTTTTTGCTCAGCCAGTTTTTGTACATCCTGGCAGTGTTCATTATCCAGTGATAGTAATTCTAAAATTTCTTTTAAAGTAAAACCCGCTTGCTGGGCACGCTTTATAAAACGAAGTCTGGAAATTGCTTCGGATGGATAATGCCGGTAACCCGTTGCGGGTTTATCGGGTTCCACCAATAACCCTTTCCGCTGATAATAACGAATGGTTTCAATGGTTACACTGGCTTCTTTGGCTAATTTACCGATGGTTAGCTGCATTTTTAATACATGGTTTTGTGATGATGTGTAATGAAATTATATCAAAGTATCATTCAATATCTGCGCCCTCAAAGAATAGAAATTGGACACATCGAATGCAAAACTTGTTTTTGCACTTCATCCTGTCATTAGCCAATATTGAATACTACCAATTCAAAACGACGTAGTACTGAAATTCATCATCACGGATTAACAATAATATCTGTATATCTTTGCTACTTTTTTTTATCAGACGTTTAAATTCTACTGCATTGCTCACTTTGTGACGATCAACCTGCAAAATAACAGCCCCTGCTTTTATACCTGCCATGGCTGCAATTGAACCTGCTTGTACCTGAGTTACCACCACTCCGGAACCTTGCTTGACATTAAACTGTTCTGCCAGTTGTGCAGTAATCGACTGTACTGTCAGGCCAATCTCCTGAGAGCAAATGGACTGAGACTGTTAAAGCCCAAAAACAAATTTAAAAATATTAATCAGATTGCTTATTATTCCATCCAAAATAAGTGCTGCACTAGCCTAATCGCATCATTTTGGCTTCCGTATTAAAGTACTCTTCTAATTCATCTTGAAATCTATATGTCAGACTTTTTGTCGTTTCAATAACCGTTCTGCTGATTTGGCTCATTTGTTTTGCCACCTGAATACATTCAGATGCAAAGTTATCTGTACTGATAATACGATTAACCAGCCCTAATTCCAGTGTCTCTTCTGCAGTTATCGTATCTGCATCAAAAGCAAATCTATCGCTTTACTCTCGCCAACATACCGAGGCAGGAAAAAGCCGAGCCCACCGGAGGGATGAAGACCATATTTCCTATGTGCTAGTTTGAATTGCATTGCTTCTGTTACAAAACGAAAATCTGCAGATAATGTTTCACCAAAAAAAGGCGTTACCACGTCGCCTTGTAAGCAATCGATAATAATCTTTTTTGAAGCAATACGTCGTTTAACGGGGAGTCGCTATTTTTGCGAAAGCTTGTTTTGGGCATCCCAGCCCAAGCAAGCGGCAAAAACTTAACGCGACCGCTAATGCCTTCGGNNGTAACACTCCCTCAAATGACTGGACGGCGTTTCGGAATGCCTTTTATTTTGTCTCCACCTACGCTAGCGCTCCGATTCCGACAAAACAACGCCCCTACGCCTTCTAGGGACTACTAGCCCTCGCGTTCGCTCTCCATGGCTGGCAGCGATAGAAACGCCGTTATAGCCTTTTTGTGCAAAAAGGGAGATTGCTAAGGATAAGATTCTTTCTTTAGTATTTAAATTATTTTTCATCTACTTCAGACAACACTTCACGATAATCACTGGGGCGATAATCTTGAAACCACTCTGCCAGTTTACTTTTCTTACGCCACGGATTAATCCCCATATCTTTTAATAACTCATCAATATAATGCACCATGTGCAATTTAACCACGGTAGAGCGACTTGATATATCGGGCATAAAACTTCGTTTCCATTGCTTCATCTCGTCAATATTAGCTAACATTTCATCACGTTCAGGTAATTGAAATTTGCCTTTCAGAAGTTCAGCTAACCAAACACTGGCAATATGGGAAGTTAAGGAATTAGAAAAGGTCGCCGCTCTGCCAATAAAAGCCATATTGCTTAAATCAGGGTGAATAATATGGCGATAAAGGTAAACACCGTCTTTTTCTTGATATTTATTAAAAACTTTGGGCATAAAAGAGGTATTGGGTTTATAACCAGTACCAAATATAAGCGTATCACATGCTAACTCTTCGCCATTTTCAAGTAATACACCATTTTCGGTATAACTTTTAATGCAGGTACGATGGGTTTTTATTGTGCCGTTTTCAATCAACTTGTAAAACTCATTTCTCGGTACAAATCCTAAATTAAAAATACCCGTTTTCATGGGCTCATCAGGCAGTAAATTGCATTTTTTCAATGGAAATTGAAACTTAATTAAGCTTTCACTGATTTTCCAAAAAGCAGAAATAACCCAAGGGAAATATTGATGTAATCTTTTTGTCCATTTACCTACATGCTGATAAGGTGGCAAAAAGACATTGGCAAATCGTGACATAAATCACGATTAACATCTAATAGATTTAAAAGTTTCAGTGGAATTGGCCAATGTGTGCGCCGATAAACCAAATGCACCTCTTTAGAAAATTTGGCAGCTTCGCCTGCAACATCTAAGGCACTTTTACCAAAGCCGACCACAACCACTTTGGAGTGAGTAATTAATGAAGGGGATTTGTATTCATTAGTATGTAATATCTGACCTTTAAATTTTTCTTTATGAGGAAATTCAGGGATATAAGGGTCAAAATAAAGTCCTGTAGCACCACGACAAAATCATAGGTTTTAGTAGCTTTCTTCCCTGTTTTGTCATTGTTTATTTGAATATTCCATTGACCATTCGTCTGTTGTTCTAGCTCGGTAACGCAAGTATTAAAACTAATTTTATTATAGACATTATAGTCTTTGGCGTAGTTCTCAAAATAAGCCTGTAACTCAGCTCCATTAGGGATACGCGGGAATGAGTCAGGGATAGGATAATCTGAGATTTCATACCAAGACTTGGGCGTTTGCAATCCCAAAGAATGATAACCATCAACCCAGATTCCCCCCGACTTTTTCACAGCGTTCAATCAGTTCACATTCAAACCCTGCTTGTTGTAATAAACGGGCAGCCGCTAATCCTGAAACACCTGCTCCAATAATACCAATAGTTTTTATTTTATTTTCTTTCATATCAGTTCACTTTATTTTCCATTCGTAAGGTTAAAATCTTCGCCTTTCAAGCGAATAGATTTATCTCAAATTTTATACTAACTTTGATGCAGCTAATAAAGAGGGTCTTAAAAATAGAGTTTGTTATTGGGGCGCAGTGCTTTAGCCTGCATTACTTTGTAAAAAAGCAGGCTAAAGCACTGCGCCCCGAAGTAACAGGGCTATTCGCCCTGTATCCCGACCGGTGATTTTAGGATAGTTGTCGCCAAGCCCTCAAACCCACCCGTCTTTTAGCGGGTGGTTGTTTAGTTATTTGGTATAACTAAAAAAATCATAACTTATCTTCTGTTGGTGTAATTTTAAAAAACAAGGCATAAAACACAGGTACAGCAATTAAGGTCAATAGTGTGGCGAAAGCCAACCCCCCCATAATCGTGACGGCCATACTGGCAAAAAAAGCATCATTAATTAAAGGTAACATCCCCAAAATCGTTGTCCCTGATGCTAAAAATACAGGACGGATACGACTGACACTGGCATGAATAATCGCATCATAATGGTCTTTATCTTCTGCAATCTGGGTATCAATTTCATCCACCAAAACAATCGCATTTTTCATTAACATGCCCGATAAGCTTAATAGCCCCAGTAAGGCCATAAAGCTAAACGGGGTATCTGTAACAAGTAAACCGATAACGACACCACATACTGACATAGGGACAACCAGCCAGATGATCAATGGTTGGCGCACTTTACCAAACAATAAAATACTGATTATCAACATGACTAACATGCTGACAGGTAGTTTGGAGTTTAAGGCTGTCTGTGCATCTCGTGAAGTTTCATATTCGCCACCCCATACCATTTTATAGCCAGCGGGTAATTCGATGGCTTCAATCTGCTCTATAATCAATTTATTAGCGGAATCAGCGGTTAAACCTAGTGCTGGTTCTGCTTGGGCAGTCAGCGTGCGTACTCGATTACGACGATGAATCAATACGTCTTCACTGATGGTTTCAACTCGGTCAATCACTTGTGTAATAGGCACAAATGTTTGGGTCATCGCACTAAAAACTAGGCGGTCATTAAGACGGCTTGGATCGTGACGTTCCACATCTGGAGGTCTGGCGACAATAGGAATGAGTTTGTCATTTTCACGATAAGTGCTAGCCTGTACACCGGTGGTTGCAAACTGTAAACTCAAAGCCACTTCATTGAGACCAATACCCGCTATTCTTGCGCGTTCAGCATTAAAAATGGGGATTAATACTGGCTCTTTTTGACGCCAGTTGGTGCGCACATCAATTAATCCCTCATTTGCTGCCATAATAGCGGTTGCTTGACTACCTAGCTGGCGCAATATGGCAGGATCTGAACCTGAAAAACGGGCTTCAATTTTAGCCGCTACCGCGGAACCAAAGACTAATCGCTCTGTGCGAATCTCTGCATTTGGATAAGCAGCACTCAGCTCTTGTTTTAGTTCCGCTGCCAACGCATCTATTCCCTGCTTATCGGTTACGCGGACAATAAATTGGCCGTATGAATGGTTCGGCTGTTCTGGGTTGTAAGTCAGCATATAACGACTTGCACCTCGACCGATAAAGCCAGCAACCGAAACCACATCCTTTTTAGCACGAATTAAATCATCAATTTCTGCCATATCATGGGCGGTCGTGCGAATGTCTGCTCCTTCTGGTAGCTGATAGTTAATATAAAACAGCGGCGTATTAGAATACGGAAAGAACTCTTGCTTAACGGAGCCAAAGCCAGCGAAACATGCAATAGTAAGCAGCACGAGCACAATCACAGTCAACACGCGAGCATGTAATACTCCTTTAAGCACTGCCTGGTAAGCTTTATACACTGGGCCAGCATAAGGGTCAGTTTCAGTTTCTGCCGTTTTTACTTTAAGAAACAGGTAGCCTAGAAGTGGCGTAACCGTAATCGCTAATACCCAGCTTAATAACAAGGAAAAGCAGATCACGGCAAATAGGGAGAACAAAAATTCTCCCGTAATATCATCTGATAAGCCGATACCCGAAAAAGCCATAATACCGATCACTGTTGCCCCTAATAAAGGGATTTGGGTACGGTCTGTGGCTTGACATGCCGCTGCTTTAGCCTGCATTCCGCGCTGCATATTAATCAGCATGCCTTCCGCGACAACAATGGCATTATCGACCATCATCCCCATGGCAATAATTAGCGCACCAAGGGAGATACGCTCCATATCAATACCAAACAGGCTCATAAACAACAAAGTACCCAAGACTGTGAGTAATAAGGTAGCACCCACAATAAGTCCAATATGCCAGCCCATCATCAAACATAAGACCAAAATAACAATCGCTACCGAGACCATAAGATTATTAATAAAGCTACTAATGGATTCATCGACCACTTTATGTTGCTCGTAAATCGGGCTAATCTCAACACCTAAGGGAATACGTGACTTGAGTTCTTCCAGGCGCGCTTCAACTGCCTGGCCTACAGTGACAATATTAGCATCAGATAAACCTGAAACTGCGAGAGTAAACGCTTCAGAACCATTGAAATGTATCAGGTGATCGGGTATTTCTGTCGGTTCCCGACGAATATTGGCAATATCAATCAGGCTAATCTGTTCGGTAGTGCCGGGCTTACCGATGCGTAAATTTTCAATATGAGCTAGAGAATCAAAGCCTTCACCCGAGGCGATACGAATCCGTCGGCCATCCAGTGTAACCGCACCCGCATCAGTTATCGTATTTTCAGATTGAATAATGGCCAGAATTTGTTGCGTCGATAAACCTAAGCGGGTGATTCTGTCGCTGGAAATTTCGATATAAATAGTTTCAGTGCGTTCCCCTGCCGTTTCAACTTTCGCCACATTTGGTACAGTTAATAGCTCGCGGCGCAAAAAGGTGGAGATGTCCAGAATTTCCTTAGTGGAAAATCCAGGGGCTGTCACCGCATAGAAAATGCCGTAAACATCCCCAAAATCATCATTGACAACGGAGGGGCGAGTACCTTCTGGCAAATCTTTTTGTGCATCACTGACTCTACGGCGCAATTCATCCCAAACCTGTGGCATGGTATGCTTATCGTAAGTATCTTTAATCTCAACCGTAATTTCGGATACGCCCGGTTTTGATTTTGAGGTAATCTTTTTTATCTGTGGTAATTGCTGTATTCTGGATTCCAGTAACTCAGTCACTTCCTGCTCGACTTCAAGCGCTGCTGCCCCTGGATAAGTCGTGACGACTAAGGCTTGTTTAATGGTAAACGCAGGGTCTTCCAGCCGGCCTACACTGTCCAATCCCCATAAGCCACCAATAAAACAGAGTAGAACCAGTAACCAGGTATTAACGGGGCGTTCAATGGCACTACGTGCAATTTCTAAACTCATGATTCAACCTTTAAAATGAAACAAAACGGCGCACAGTCATGCCTTCACGTAGTAAATGCGCTCCAGCAGTTACGATTTGATCATCCTTTTGCAGGCCTGATAACACTGGTATTTTGTGTTTTTTGATAGTACCCAGAACGATACTTCGAGAGGCAACTGTTTTGCTTTGTGGGTCAAAAATCCAGACGCGAGGGGCACCTTGCTCATCGTAGTCAATGGCTGATACAGGAATAGCAAATTGTGCTGCTTCCGTGCTTTCATTTTTGCTGATAATCACCACAACAGTCATGCCTGGTAACACATGTTGATTATTTTCCCTAGCTAAGCCAAAAACGACTTCAAACGTTTGCGCCACACTACCCGCCTCGGTGATATGCTCTCGATAACTGAGTGGAAAGCGTTGTTTGGGTCGGTCCTTAAAGATGGCCACCGCATTAAAGTCAGCCGTCTGCCCTAATAATTTAACCATATGCTCAGGGATATTAATGCGAACACGTAACTCGGTTAAATCTTGCACCCGTACTATCGGCTGATAAACTCCCACATTGGTATAGTTATCAATTAAACGTTGACTCACTAACGCATCAAAAGGAGCTGTGATGCGTGTGTAGGCCAGGTTTCTTTGAGCTGTACTCAATGCAACCTGGCTTAATTTATAGGTTGTTTCCGCTTGATCCAGCATGGCTTTAGGTAAAGAGCCAGATTTTAAAAGGTTACGTTTGCGTGTCACATCCAGCTTAGACAGATTAAACTGTGCTTTAGTTTGCTCCAGGACTAATTGATAATCATGTTTATCTAAAGCAGCAATCAGCTTACCTTTAGCAATGAGAAGGCCTTCCTGAGCAGGCAAATCAATCAGGCGGCCAGAAACTTGAAAGGATAAATCGATGGTGCTTACAGCATCGATACGTCCTACAAAACGCCGTTGCAGCAAAGTATTATTCGCCGATACTGTTTCAACACGAACAGTGCGTATGGGTTGTCTGGGTATGTCTACGCTATTGTCACAGGCAGATATCAAGAGCATTAGCGCTAATCCAGATATCCATTTAATGAAACAAATACTGGATTTTTTTGCTGGCATTTTAATCATATAATTGTCATGTTGCTAACCTTTTTAGTGAGTAAGGTTTGTTTGAAAGAAATGACTTATTTTTTGTCTGCTAGACTATCCGCAATACCCGCTGCCTGTATTTTTTCCAGGCGACCATTTTTAGATAGATCATGGTGTAAATCAGTTAAAATTTTAGTGGCTGATTCCCCAACCGATGAACCACTATTCTGTAAGTGTTCCAGTAATCCGACCAGTGTTTCCCCTGTTTTGTCTTTACCTTTATGAGCCACTTCACTCAAGGTATCAAAGAACAAGCTTTCCAGGTCTTGTAGATCATTCAACGCCCGTTTTAAATCATGATCGGAAAAATCCTGTAGATTACCACTTGCTTCTTCGATGGCTAATTTTGAGACTTCAGCCACTTGGCCTAATGCTGCATCAATTCCCGTGACAACCTGCTCAAGTGCTTCGGTATTTTTATCGAATTGGCTGTTACTTCCTTCGCTCGCTCCTTCAAGCACGGAATGAAGTGTTTGTTTGATGGCTTCTGGGTCTAGCTCGCCTTCTTTAAGGGCTTGAATAACAAGTTGACGAATATCTTTTTGAATGTCATCACTTTGAATGACCGTTTCACGAGCGGTTTCCTGGATATTTTGTGTTGCTGTAGTTGTCATGAATTTTCTCCAATGAATAAATTATAATGAATATGTACAAACACTTATAAAGCTCCCAATGCACGGCGTAAATTTAGCTTCGCCATCACTGTGTCATAACGTGCATTGTTGTAGTTATTATGGGTGGTTACTCGTAAATCCTCAGCATCAAGTACTTCGGTATGTGAGGATAGACCTTGTTGATAGCGTTCGGTACTGACTTTTAGATTTTCATCCGCTTGTGCGATTGCACTTTGAGCCACTTCGGTGCGCTTTAGTGTTTCCTGAACATCCAGCCATGATTGCCGAACCTGTAATTGAATTTGACTGATTAAGTCGTTGCGTTGAGATTGTAATGCCATGGCCTGTTGGCTCATCGCCTTACTACGATGGCGTGTCGAACCGTCATATATTTTCCATTCCAATGTGGCATTGGCCATCCACATGCCTTCATGGACCTGATAGCGGTTTTGTTGATATTGATATCCGCCATTAATATTGACTTGTGGCCATAAGCTCGCATCTTCACTCGCTGCCTGTTGTTCCAGTGCATGTGCTTGTAACGCCAAGGCACTAAGCTCAGGGCGCTGTGACAATGCCTGCTGACTCAGCTCAGTTAAAGTACCTCGTAGGGCATCAGGAAACTGTTCAACAAGATCAACCTCAGTGGATAAATCACGATAAAGCAGTTGATTAAAATGTGCTTTAGCAATATTTAACTGATTATCTTTACGAATCACATCCTGCTGTGCATTACTTAATTCTACCTGGGAGGCTAATAAGTCATTACGCGCTACCATGCCTTGTTGATATAGATTTGTCACATCTTTGACGTGCGCATTGAGGCTATTTACATGGTTCTGTGCGACAAGCAGTCCTTTTTCTGCGCGAAAAATAGCAATAAAGGCATCGGCTACCTGCAATTTAATATTTAATGCGGTTGTAACCTCATTATGCCGCATTGCAACTTTGGCCGCTTCCGCCGCTTCAATACTGTGGCTAATACGGCCACTGGTAAAAACCGGCATACTTACAATCGCCTGAGCATTTGCACTGCCTGCCTGACTGGCGGCAAATTCTGCAGGTTGTCCATTCACCTCAGTTTGTATCGCAGGCGTTTCACTAAATTGTGTATAACCCGTACTGACATAGAGTTGTGGCAAGCGCTGTCCTTGTGCAGCATATAGCTGTTGCTCAGACGCTTCGCTATTTGCTTTGGCCGCAAGTATGCGTTGATTTTGGCTAAGCGCTTCGGCAAAAGCCTGTTCCAGAGTTTCTGCTGCAATCACTGGCTTAGCGAATATAAGCGCAATGATTAATAGGCTATTTTTATTAATGAGCATAGATAAAACCTTGACTATAAAAAGCAACGACCTGATTAATGTGAGTCTTTTTTTCTTCAACTGAAGGCGGTGCTTTAATACCTAACAAACATTGAAAATGTAACTCGCCTTTTAATAAACTTAAAAATGCATCAGCGGCAAAAGCGGGGGATACAATGTTGATATGATCAAGTTTGTTAATGTTGATTAAATAGTGTTCTAACTGACTCAGTAAATCTTTAGGAGCACCTTCGTAGAGTAGTCGACCTAACTCAGGAAAATCACGGCACTCGGAAATGACTAAACGATAAATGGCAAGTGCCTCTTCGGTAAAAATTAAATCAACAAAGGCTGTCGCTATATTTGTTAGATTGTTTTCCACGCTACCTGAATCTAGCAAGGCTTCATCCATCGTTTGAAATAGAGAATCACATAACTCATCAATCACTGCTGTGAACAAGGCGTTTTTACTATCAAAGTACTTGTACAGCGTTGCTTTGGAAACAGGCGCAGCCTGGGCGATTTTATCCATACTGACTGTACTAAAGCCATGCTTAAGGAACATAGTGGTTGCCCCTCTGATAATGTCCTTTCGTTTTGAATCACTAGGTTTTGCAGTCATTTTTTAAGCAGAAAAAGGATAGTTAAAAGTAGTTTAAATATAAACTAAACTGTTTAGTTTAGCAATGATTTAAAGAGTTTGTTTGTACGATATTTATGGGAAGAGCTGAACATGTGGAGTACAAAAACATGTTTTTGCACTCCATTCTACAATTAAGAAATATTAAAAATACTGCTGTAAGTCATACCATAATTTAAGTTGACCGATCGTTCCATAATGAATTATGATGACTCTGTTTGGGAGTGGATTAAATATGAATATCTATAACAAGGAGTAAACTTTTTTCGTACTTTTAAAGTTATGGTGTATAAAAACAATAAAATAACCAAGGCTCATACTGGATATTATTGTTTAACTCACTCCTCTTAATCAGAAAACTATTTATGGCCAGATCTAAAGCATTTAACGAAGAAGAGGTTCTGGATAAGGCTGTGGCCGTGTTTTGGACTAAAGGTTATGAAGCGACGTCTATGCAAGACCTTGTTGAGGCTATGGGCATTCAGCGAGGCAGTCTTTATGCTACCTTCGGCAGCAAACAGCAACTGTTTTTACAAGCGCTGGAACGTTATGGCAAAGTTGTGGTTAAGCAATTTCTGGATATTCTGGAGAGTAAGCCATCTGCCATCGAGTCGATAGATGCATTTTTTGCTCAGTTGGTCGAACATTTACTAACCGCAGGACCTTTGCGTAGTTGCCTGGTAACTAATTCTGCGATTGAGCGAGGCTTGAGAGATGCGGAGACTAAGCAACAAGTCTTACATCTACTGAATGCACTGGATAAAGGGTTTTACAACACTTTAGCAAGAGCGCAAAAAGATGGCGAAATATCTACGCAGCTGGATTTAAATAAGCTTGCCAGCTTTTTAACTAGCAGTATGCAGGGCTTGCTAGTAATGGGAAAAGTCTGTTCAGAAAGGTCTGTACTTGAAGGTATTAATCAAGTGACTTTATCAATTATTAAATAAAAAAAACGAGGAATATTATGACAACCTATGCAGTGAAACGTAGCCTACCAGGTATTAGCATGGAGGAATTAGGGGCTGCTCAAAAAGCAGCTATAGATACTAGCAATGAATTCACTGAACAGGGAACTGAAGTTAAATATATACGTTCAAACTTCTTTCCGGACGATTCTTCTTGCACTTGTCTATTTGAAGCCATAGATAAAGATGCGGTCAAAGCAGTTAATGAAAAAGCGGGGATTCCTTTTGATGAAATTAGCGAAGTCTTGGATCTCGTCCCTTAATTTAAGTACTGTTTATAACAGGATTTTTTACCAAACAATGAGCAGTCGTTCCACTGGAGATAATAAAAATGATTTATGCCGCACCGAATACAACAGATAGTAAAGTCGACTTTAAACCGCGTTATGGCAATTTTATCGGGGGTGATTGGGTTCCTCCTGTTAAAGGTGAGTATTTTGAAAATAAAAGCCCGGTTAATGGCCAGGTATTTTGTGAAATTCCCCGTTCTACCGCAGAAGATATAGAACTGGCATTAGACGCAGCGCATCAGGCAAAAGATGCCTGGGGGAAAACATCGGTAACTGCAAGATCGAATATTTTATTAAAGATTGCAGATCGTATTGACGCAAACCTGGAAAAGCTAGCGGTTGCGGACACCTGGGATAACGGCAAAGCGGTACGTGAAACACTAGCGGCAGACGTGCCTTTATGTGCAGATCACTTCCGTTACTATGCCGGTTGCATGCGCGCTCAGGAAGGCTCTATTGGTGAGATCGATGAAAACACAGTGGCCTACCATTTTCATGAACCACTGGGCGTTGTTGGGCAAATTATTCCGTGGAACTTTCCTTTACTGATGGCTTGCTGGAAATTAGCGCCTGCTCTGGTTGCCGGAAACTGTGTGGTGATGAAGCCTGCTGAGCAAACGCCTGCGTCCATTTTGATCTTAATGGAAGTTATCGGCGACTTATTGCCTGCCGGAGTGCTGAATATTGTGAATGGCTTTGGTGCTGAGGCAGGTCAGGCATTGGCAACGAGCAAACGTATTGCCAAAATTGCCTTCACTGGATCGACACCGGTAGGCGAGCATATTTTAAAATGTGCTGCTGAAAATATTATTCCGTCTACTGTTGAGCTGGGCGGTAAATCACCCAATATTTTCTTTGAGGACGTATTAGATCAGGAAGATGAATTTGTCAGTAAATGTATAGAGGGTGCAGTACTCGCCTTTTTTAATCAGGGAGAAGTGTGTACTTGTCCATCAAGATTATTAGTTCAAGAATCTATTTATGACGCATTTATAGAAAAAGTGATCGCACGTGCAGAGAAAATTAAGCGAGGGAATCCGCTTGATACTGAAACCATGGTCGGTGCCCAGGCATCAAAAGAACAGCACGATAAAATATTGAGTTATGTCGAGATTGGTAAACAAGAAGGCGCTAAACTATTAATGGGCGGCAAGGTTGCTGAGCTTGGAGAGGGGCTAGATGAAGGCTATTATATTCAGCCGACTGTAATGCAGGGGCATAATAAAATGCGTATCTTTCAGGAAGAGATTTTTGGCCCCTTTATTTCAGTCACCACCTTTAAAGATGAAGCGGAAGCTTTGGCCATTGCCAATGATACCGAATTTGGCTTAGGCGCAGGTCTATGGACGCGTGATATGAATCGTTCTTATCGTATGGGCCGTGGTATACAAGCCGGCCGTGTATGGACGAACTGTTACCATCACTATCCTGCTCATGCGGCTTTTGGTGGCTATAAGAAATCAGGTATCGGGCGTGAAACACATAAGATGATGCTAGACCATTACCAGCAAACCAAGAATATGTTGGTGAGTTATGATATTAACCCTCTGGGTTTTTTCTAGAAGTTTATTACAGTAAGGCGGCTTTTAAAGTCGCCTTTTTTTGTTCTTATTTTCGTATTCATCATTCGTTATTAATTTAAGCCGCTATCCATACTCATGACTGAACATCACACCTACGAACATCAAACTTACCCTGTAAAAGAAAGCATTGCTCAAAAAGCACATATTAATAATGAGCAATATTTAGCTTTATATAAGCAATCGATTGAAAAACCTGAAATATTTTGGGCAGAGCAGGCGGAGAGTTTTTTAGATTGGCATCAGCCCTGGGATAAGGTCATGGATTATGACTACCTCAAAGGTGACATCAAATGGTTTGAAGGGGGTAAACTAAATGTAAGTGTTAACTGCTTGGATCGACATTTAGCAAAGCAAGGTGATCAAGTCGCGTTGATTTGGGAGGGAGACGACCCTGCCAATGATAAAAAAATGACCTACCGGGAATTGCATAGCGAAGTCTGTCGATTTGCTAACGTCTTAAAAGCACAAGGCATTAAGAAAGGCGATCGGGTCTGTATTTATTTGCCGATGATTATTGAAGCGGCGGCTGTGATCCTCGCCTGTACACGAATCGGCGCTGTACATTCAATCGTGTTTGGAGGTTTTTCCGCGGAAGCCTTAAAAGACCGGATTAATGACTCTGACTGTAAGTTAGTTGTCTGTGCCGATGAAGGCTATCGCGGCGGAAAGTTGATCCCTATTAAAGCAGCGGTTGATAAGGCTATAGAAAATTGCCCTTGCATACAAAGTGTTATCGTTATTAAAAACAGTGGTAATACCATTAAATGGAATGATAAAAGTGATGTCTGGTATCACGAGGCAATGTCATGGGTATCGATAGAGTGTGAACCAGAATGGATGGATGCAGAAGATCCGCTGTTTATCTTATATACTTCAGGCTCTACAGGAACTCCAAAGGGGTTAGTACACACCACTGGAGGGTATTTGCTGTATGCCGCTATGACCCATAAATATATCTTTGACTATCAAGAGGGTGAAATCTATTGGTGTACCGCTGATATAGGTTGGATTACAGGTCATACTTATATGATTTATGGGCCTCTATGTAATGGCGCGACAACGTTGATATTTGAAGGTGTGCCAACATACCCGGATGCCAGTCGTTTCTGGCAAGTTATCGATAAGCATCAGGTTAATATATTTTATACCGCACCAACAGCACTCCGCGCCTTGATGGCGGTGGGAGATCAATATTTAGAGATGACCCAGCGTAGTAGTTTGCGTATTTTGGCATCAGTCGGTGAACCAATCAATCCAGAAGCATGGGAGTGGTACTATAAGCAGGTAGGCAAGGAAAACTGTCCGATTATGGATACTTGGTGGCAGACAGAAACAGGCGGTATTTTAATTACCCCATTACCGGGCGCAACAGAATTACTACCGAGTTCGGCAACGCGACCATTTTTTGGCATTAAGCCGGCTATTTTAAGTAATGAAGGCGAAGTGATAGATGATGGTTCTGAAGGTGTTCTGGTGATAGAACTTCCTTGGCCTGGACAGGCACGAACCATCTATGGCGATCACCCGCGTTTTATTGATACTTATTTCAAAAATTATCCTGGTTATTATTTTTCAGGTGACGGCGCGCGCTGTGATGAACGTGGATATTACTGGATAACGGGTCGAGTAGATGATGTCATTAATGTTTCCGGTCATCGTATGGGTACCGCAGAAGTTGAAAGTGCAATTGATGAACATCCGCTAGTTGCTGAAGCAGCAGTCGTCGGTTATCCACACGATATCAAAGGGCAGGGGATTTATGCCTATGTCATTCTACATGTCGGAACCGAAGGCAGTGACCAGCTTAGAAAAGAATTAGTTGCGTTAGTACGTTCAGTGATTGGACCTATTGCTTCGCCTGACTTTATTCAGTGGTCAATCGACTTGCCAAAGACGCGCTCTGGAAAAATTATGCGTAGGATTCTACGCAAGATAGCCGCGAATGAAATCGATAGTCTGGGAGATACTTCAACCCTGGCTGACCCGAGTGTTGTGGAAAGCATTATTAGCAATCGTTTTAATAAGTAGTCGGGGAATTTATTTACACAACGCGCATGGAATAAGTGTCACAAATGACAAACGAGGTCTTCAGCCTCGCTTGTCATTTGCGGGGCTAAAGCACCCACTTCGAGTTTAACGTTTATAGATTTTTTTTCGGGCATGACAAAAGCCCAGTGACCTAAGCTCTAAGTACGTCTCACATAATATCTATATAGCTTCCAGTGAAAACGGTCTTGATAAAGTTGAGTCTAACTTCGACAAATAGAATTAGCAAAAAATACTATGCATTACCATGGAATAACCAAGAAAATAATTGAACGTCCTCTGCTGGGAAGAGATGCCGGGATATCTGAGAAAAATAAAATACTCAAACGGATTTATCTGGCACGTGGTATTAAATCAGATACAGAATTACAACGTGGTCTAGCACAGCTCCCTTCGCCCTGGTTATTAACCGGCATGGAGGAAATGGTATTGTATTTAATCAATGCAATTGAGCAGCAAAAGAAAATTGTGATCGTTGCAGACTTTGATGCCGATGGCGCAACCAGCTGTACAGTAGCGATTAAAGGATTGCAGTTGTTAGGCGCTGACAATGTTGATTTCATCGTTCCTAACCGCTTTGAATATGGCTATGGATTAACCCCTGAAATTGTTGAATTAGTCATCGCCAAGCAGGCAGAAGTTCTGGTCACGGTAGACAATGGTATTTCCAGTCTGGCCGGTGTGCAAGTTGCAAAACAAGCGGGCATACAAGTGCTGGTGACTGATCATCATTTACCTGGCGAGCAGCTACCCGATGCGGATGCTATTGTTAACCCCAACTTGCCCGATGATGAATTTCCAAGTCGCTCGCTGGCAGGTGTGGGGGTCATATTTTATGTCTTGCTGGCCATGCGTAGTCGCATGCGTGAGCAGGGCTGGTTTATTACTCACAACACAGTCGAACCGAGTTTAGCCCAATTACTGGATCTGGTTGCTCTGGGCACCGTTGCCGATGTAGTAGCTCTGGATCAGGTTAATCGCATCCTGGTGCATCAGGGCTTGTTGCGCATCAGGTCCGCTAAAGGCCATGCCGGCATAAAAGCGCTAGTAGCAGTATCCGGGCGCAACTTAGCTGCTTTAGGCTCTTCCGATTTAGGCTTTGCTATCGGTCCAAGACTCAATGCCGCAGGACGTATGGATGATATGAGTGTGGGTATTCAATGCCTATTATCAGACGATGCTGTAAAGGCTAAACAACTAGCACAGCAAATGGATGAATTAAATATCGACCGGCGTGAAGTCGAAGGACAAATGAAGCAGGAAGCCATGCGCTTATTAAAGGATATGAATATTCTGGATAAACAACATTTGACCGCAGGCGTGTGTATTTACAACGAAGACTGGCATCAGGGTGTAATTGGTATTCTGGCATCACGGATTAAAGACCGCTTAAACCGCCCCGTCATCGCTTTTGCCAATGCAGGGGGCGGTGAAATTAAAGGCTCGGGTCGTTCTATTCCTGGGGTTCATATTCGTGATGTACTCAGTGATATTGCTGTTGCCCATCCCAAGGTCTTAACAAAATTTGGTGGACACGCTATGGCTGCGGGTTTAAGTATACAATTGCATGATTACCCGGTATTTATGCTCGCGTTTGATAAGGCAGTAGAACAGCGCCTGGTTGATGTCGATTTGGATCAAAAAGTCTATACTGATGGCGAACTCACAGAAACCGAGATGACCATCGGATTTTGTGAGCTGTTAAAAAACGCAGGACCCTGGGGACAGGAATTTCCAGAACCTTTATTTCATGGAATTTTTGATGTCGTACAATCACGGATTGTCGGCCAGCAACATTTGAAACTGGTATTACGCAAACCAGATAGCGAGTTACTAATTGATGCGATCGCTTTTTTTGTGGAGCGGCCTGAATACTGGTTAGGTATACGCCAGGTTAATATCGCTTATAAGTTAGATATTAATGAATACAATGGCCAGCGTAATATCCAGTTTATTATCGATTATATAGAAAAGCTGGCGTAGACTAGGCTTCTTTGAACTTGTGTCAATTGGTTTCCAGTTACTTATGATTTCAGGTAATTTGGATTTGACCTGATAATCTAACGCTGTATTGATTGTCTTACCTATTTCTTACTGCGAGTGCTTTGGATAAATACCACAAAATGATCTAGTAAAGGGCAAGTTGTAATTCCTAAGGCTATACGTATGGCTCATCACTGGGAAGCAGGGCAAGACTTAATCGTTATAAATACCAGAAACGGGGTGCTACTTAAGCCCAAAATACCTTTTCAAGAATCCTCTCTTGAAGAAGTTGCTTCTTGCCTAGAACACCAAGGCAAGAAAAAAACACTTGATGATATGGAGCAAGCGATAAAGCAGTGAGCAATGGAGTACTTAAGTGATTGCAGTTGATACCAATATAACAGATAGGCGTTTTATCTAGGATGATAAAATGCAATATAAGCAAAGTCTAGAGATATTTTCAAACTGATAATCTCCCTGTTGACTTAATGCCTATACACGGCTAGTTTAATTTTCAGCGTTTAAGATCTGGTTTAAAAGAGACTGTAAATAAATTTGTGTAAGTGTCTATCATTAACTTCAAATAAGAAGAGGATAGATCAACATGAATAGAAAAGAACTCGAAGCC
>LWDU01041196.1_pt1 | contig 17753 bp, 14 predicted proteins | sample 727161 | NCBI WGS metagenome assembly LWDU01 (sample SAMN04566230, study PRJNA314399) | hydrothermal vent metagenome | isolation source: deep sea hydrothermal plume seawater | place: Mexico: Gulf of California, Guaymas Basin | collected 2004-07-11
CCATTGTCTTTACTTTCTGCTTTTATGAGTTCGTCTGAATATTTTTCAATGGTATCGGCAAGTTTCATCAGGATGTCCGAACGCTCTTGTTTTGTAGTTTTACCCCATGTTTTAAAAGCCTGTTTTGCAGCTGCAACGGCATTGTTAATATCCAACTTTTCAGAATCCGGGATTAAGGAATACACCTCACCATTGGACGGATTGTAGTTGTCTAAATAAGTTCCATTAGTTGGGGGAACGAGCTCCCCATTTATATAATTTAAAATCTTTTCCATTTACAAACTCTTGGTTCTCCCCCCATCTACAGGAACATTAATTCCATTAATATAAGATGCGGCAGGAGTACATAAAAATGCAACTGCATTTGCAACTTCATTAGCTTCTCCAAAACGGGCTGCAGGAACCCCTGATTTCATAGCGCTTGCTATTTCTTCTTCTGATTTTCCTTGAACTTCCGCTTTTTTAGCAATTAAGGATTTTAATCTGTTTGTATTGGTGAAACCTGGCAATACATTGTTTACTGTAATTCCATAAGCTCCAACTTCAATTGAAAGTGTTTTAGCCCAATTAGCAACAGCCGCCCTAATGGTATTGGAAACTCCCAAACCAGGAATTGGCGCTTTTACAGAAGTAGAAATAATATTTACTATTCTTCCGAATCCTTCTTTTTTCATTCCTTCCATCACTTTTTGCACCAAAATTTGATTGTTGATAAGGTGCATTCTAAAAGCCTCCTCAAAAGCATTTGTATTTGCATCTGCAATTGGACCAGCAGCAGGGCCACCAGTATTGTTTACCAAAATGTGATAAGTTCCCTTTAAGGTTTCCACTTCTTTTTTCAAAATTTCAGGATTGCTAAAATCAATACAAAGAAAACCATGGGTTTGTCCTTTTGAGGTGTCCAATTCATTTAATACATTCAAAAGTTTACTTTCGTTTCGGGCAATAAGGGTGATGTTTGCCCCTAATTTTGCTAACTGAATTGCGGACGCCTCCCCAATTCCTTGGGTACTACCGCATACAATCGCATTTTTGTTTCTTAAGTTTAAATCCATTTTAATTTAATGTTATTCGTTTTTCAACTGTTCCATCATTATAGATGTAAAATAGGGGTTTGTTCTTAGTGCCTTTTGTTTCTCTTCCTAATATATTTGTAACTTTAATTAACTCTTTATTAGAGTTGTGTTCGTTAATTGCAGTAGTTCCATTAATAACAGTAAACTCTCCAGTCATTCCATTTGGAATATGAGGAGTACAAACATATTCATATAGCCCTGCAACTTGAGGAATATACTGGAAAAAGGTATCTGCAGGCATTTGCCATACTTGATCAAAAGCAGCTGCTCCGGTAGGAATATTATCAGATGTTATGGTATGAAGCATTGTTGGAAGTAGTCCAAAATAAGGCTCCCACTGTATCGTATCTCCTAATTGAATTGTAATGCTAGATGGAACGAACTGATAATAGCCACCCCATACTCCTATTTGATGTATAGTTGCTTTTGAATTAAAAGAAGAAAGAATAAATAATATAAGTAGAAGTTTTTTCATAATTCTATTTTTTATAATTAAAGCCTAAAGTTTGTTTTATGTTTTGTGGTAATTCTGGCAAATAGGAACGAGAAATCATTAGTGTTGCAATATTGGCCAAATCAGTAAATAGCTTGTGCTTATCCACTGTTTGTTTTAAATATCCTTGCCCTGAACTTCCTCCAGTCCCAATTTTTTGTCCCAGCATTTTCTCTACCATTTGTACGTGCCTAAACCTCCAAGTGGCAATTTTATGATCCATTTCCACCAAACTCCTAAGTAGCTGATAGGGCAAATGTAAAATTGGCTCATCTCTGTACAAATTAATCAGTAGTGCCGACATAGTCGCTTTGTAAGAAAGAGCGGTTTCTCCCTCCTGCATTGCTTTGTTGTGTGTTTTTTCATCCAAAACCCTTTCAAGTTTTATCCTCTTTTGTTAAAATAGGAGAGTTTTGGATAGAAGAAATTTCTTTTTCTAGCATTTCATTTACTGCTTGCTCATATTTTTTGGAAAAATCAAATCCTTGCATATTCAAAAATGGAATGCGTTCCAACCATTTTTCTGCTAGTGTAAGAAGCGAATCGCTTTCTTCCAAATTCAGGATTTCTTCTTTCTTTTCCCCTTCAAATTGAGAATGATACGGACACCCTCCAAGCTGATGTCTTTGCTTTATTTTAAGACCTAACATTACTTCCAATTTTCGGAATTGATGGGACTGAAAACCAGAGGCAGGAGAAAGATGATCACGGAAATCCAAGAAATCCAAAGAAGTCATGGTTTCCAAAATATCCAACTGCCCAACTAAAGTCGTCATGATTTTATTTACCCTATCCATTCTCCTTACAACCACACCAACAGAAGATTCATCAATTTTATCGGTTTTAAACAAATCCATTATCGATTGTATTTCATGCAAAATTTGTTTGAACCACAATTCGTAAGTTTGATGAATGATAATAAAGAGCATTTCCTCATGTGCAGCTTTCCCTTTTTTATCGCTTATTAGATGTTGGGCATCCAAAACCTTATCCAGTTGTAAGTAATTTATATAATGTACGGATACTGTTTTTTCTGACATACTGTAAAATTTATTATGCAGTAAAAGTAAGCATATGATTTAGAACAACAAAGTAGAAAGCATTAAAAAGAGATAGAAGTAAATACTTAAGGATTCCACCCAAAAAGAGAAATATATTGCCGTTTTATCTTGTGTAGATTTAATAATAAGTATGGCGGATAAAAAGAAAATACAAATAAGTGCTATTAAATGATGATACGGTAGGCTAAAATGAAGCAATTGCACAATAGTTATAATCTCAGCAAAAAACAAAGCCATTAGCCCAATCAATCTTGCTTTTCTCTCTCCAAAAACAATAGGAATTGTTTTCATCTTTTTATCATCAAATTTTAAATCCCGTATATCAAATGGGATAGTGATGGCAAAAACAAATAGAAATCGTGCAATTAAATGTAAAATTATATTTTGATTAATAAGAATATTATTTTCTAAAACTAGTAAAAACATGCTGCTAATAGTCCAAATTAATGCAATAATAAAAATTTTAGAAAAAGGTATTTTTCGAATTCCGAAAGGGTACAAAACAGATAAAATTCCAGAAAAAATAATTGCAATCTGGGTATTTGTTTGAAAATAATAAAAGTGATAAGCACTCATTATTCCACCAGTAATCATGATAAGATATGTGCTAATCTTATTATTTTCTTGCGACTCTTTTTGCAGATGTTTCTCCCTTTGTTTAAACTTTATAACTCTTTGAAAATTATAAGTAAAAAGGGTTGCAAAAAACACAAACTGACTGATTGTGTAGTTGGCAGTATCTAACAAAACTTCCGAACTTACAGTGAGGGATAGCACACAAAAAGCAACAAAAATATTGCTAAAATTGAAAAATTGAAAAAAGCGTTTTAATGACATAATTCTGTTTCAAAAATAGTGAAAAAATAGGCTTCTTTTTTCTTTACTAAATCTATACTTATTATTGAGGCAATGTGTAATTTTGCTCAAAATTTTAACGGATGTCAAAATACACCTTTGTTGATAGACATATTGGTTCGGGAAATGCAGAAATAAAAGAAATGTTATCGGCTATTTCTTATAATTCAGTGGAAGAATTAATTACGGATACTATCCCTGAGCAAATAAGATTGGAGCAAGAACTAAACTTGCCAATAGCAATGACTGAAAGCAGGTATATTGAGCACATAAAAAGCTTGGCAAAAAAGAACAAAAATTACCGATCTTATATTGGGATGGGATATTTTAACACCATTTTGCCTGGTGTGATTCAAAGAAATATATTAGAAAATCCGGGATGGTATACGGCCTACACTCCATATCAGGCAGAAATATCGCAAGGAAGGTTGGAGGCACTACTTAACTACCAAACAATGGTATGCGAACTTACCGCAATGGAGATTGCCAATTCCTCCCTTTTAGATGAAGCAACTGCTGCTACTGAGGCCATGATTATGCTTTATAATGCCAGAAGTAGAAAACAAAAAAAGGATGCTGTGTTGAAATTTTTTGTCTCTGAACTTTGCTATCCGCAAACCATAGATGTGCTAATTACAAGAGCAGAGCCACTGGGAATTCAGTTAGAAATTGGCGACCATAATACCTTAGATTTAAATGAAAGCTATTTCGGAATTTTATTGCAATATCCTGCAAAAGATGGGGAAGTTTTTGACTATTCTTCCCTTACTGAAAAAGTAAAAGCACAAGAAATTGCAGTTGCTGTGACAGCTGATTTACTGAGTTTGACATTGCTTACTCCACCAGGAGAGTGGGGTGCAGATGTGGTTGTAGGAACTTCCCAGCGCTTTGGCGTTCCCATGGGATATGGTGGGCCGCATGCTGCTTATTTTGCCACCCATAAAAAATACAAAAGAAATATTCCTGGAAGAATAATAGGGGTAAGTAAGGATGCGGATGGAAACAGGGCATTACGGATGGCTCTACAAACCAGAGAGCAGCACATCAAAAGAGAAAAAGCAACTTCCAATATTTGTACCGCACAGGTTTTGCTTGCCGTAATGGCAGGGATGTATGGGGTTTATCACGGAAAAGAGGGCCTGAGAAATATTAGTAAAAATATACATTCCCTTACCGCAACCTTGGAAGAAGGGCTCACACAATTGGGTTATCAGCAGCTCAATAAAACTTATTTTGACACGCTTAATATTTCTATTGGAAATGTGTCCATGGATAATATTCGCACCTTTTCAGAGGATGCAAAAATGAATTTCAATTATATAGATGAGAAAACCCTATCTATTAGTATTGATGAAAAAGATGATTTTGGGAACATTAATGATATCTTAAAAGTATTTGCCAAAAGCTGTAATCATTCCGATTCCGACAATTTGATAAAGGAAGTTTTAAGTGGAGATTATACCAAAGCGGAGGCGAGAATTCCTGAAAAATTATACAGGAAATCTACTTTTTTGGAGCATGAAGTTTTCAATTCTTACCAAAGCGAAACAGGGATGATGCGATATATTAAAAGTTTGGAGAATAAAGACTTATCCCTAACACATTCCATGATTCCATTAGGCTCTTGCACTATGAAGCTCAATGCTGCATCTGAGCTTTTTCCACTAAGTTGGGCAGAGTTTAGCAACCTTCATCCTTTCGCCCCTGCCCATCAAGCAAGGGGTTATCATATTATGTTTCACGAATTAGAAGAAATGCTTTGCGAAATCACGGGTTTTGACGCCATGAGTCTGCAACCAAATTCTGGGGCACAAGGAGAGTTCGCAGGGCTTATGGTAATAAGTGCGTATCATAAAAGTAGGGGAGAAGAACATAGAAATATCTGTTTGATTCCTTCTTCTGCACATGGCACTAATCCTGCATCAGCCGTAATGGCAGGGATGAAAGTAGTGGTTACCCCTTGTGATGAAAATGGAAACATAGATGTAGAGGCACTAAGGGAAAAAGCGGAAGAACATAGTGAAAATTTGGCGGCACTTATGGTTACTTACCCTTCCACACATGGGGTTTTTGAAGAGAGTATTATGGAGGTAACGGATATTATTCACCAAAGTGGTGGACAGGTATATTTGGATGGAGCCAATATGAATGCACAAGTCGGATTCACAAATCCTGCAAAAGTAGGAGCGGATGTTTGTCATCTGAATTTACATAAAACATTTTCTATTCCTCATGGAGGAGGCGGTCCTGGCGTTGGACCAATTGGAGTGGTGGAGCATTTGAAATCTTTTTTACCATCAAACCCAATTATCACCACCGGTGGGAATGAAGCAATTCCGGCAATTTCGGCAGCTCCTTGGGGAAGTGCTTTGGTTTTAGTAATATCGTATGCTTACATAAAAATGTTAGGAAATGATGGATTAAAAAAATCCACTGCTTTAGCAATACTTAATGCCAACTACATTAAAAGCCGATTAGAAAAATCCTATACTATTTTATATTCAGGAAAAAATGGAAATGTAGCCCATGAGATGATTGTTGATTTTCGGGAGTTTAAAAAAGATGGAATAGAGGTTGTAGATGTTGCCAAACGATTGATGGATTATGGCTTTCATGCCCCAACGGTTTCATTTCCTGTTGTCGGCACTTTAATGATAGAACCTACTGAAAGTGAAAGTTTAGCTGAATTGAATCGTTTTTGTGATGCTATGATTTCCATTAAAAATGAAATTGATGAGGTGGTAGAAAAGAGAGTAAAGCCAGAGGAAAGTGTGCTTAAAAATGCACCACACACTATTTTTTCTCTAACGGATGAAAATTGGAAATTCATCTACACCAAAGAAAAGGCCGTTTTTCCTCTTGACTTTGTGAAGCAGAATAAATTTTGGCCATCCGTTCGCAGAGTAGATGATGCTTTTGGAGACAGAAACTTACATTGCTCTTGTGCGCCCATTGAGGACTATCAATAATTAATTCTCTAAATAAAGTAGAGAATCGCTAAAAGCGAACTTACTGAAATTATAATCCAAAGTATGACTCCTTGCAGAAAAGGGTTAATCCCAATCGCTTTTAAATTCTTAATGGAAAGATTAGTTCCTATTAAAAACAGACTAATTTGAAGCCCTTTTTTTCCAGCCGCTTTAATGGTAGTAAAACCATCAAATTCAGGGAATTTTGAATTTAGAAACATAGCCAAAAGAAAAAAGATAATAAAATAAGGGAATGTGAATTTCTGATCTCCCTCTTTATACAAATAAGCTCCTAAAAAAACCAAGGGAACAATAAATATTACTTTTGCAAGCTTTATTATTGTAGTTACTTTCTCTGCAATATCCATATCAAAAGCTTTATCAAAATCAATAGCAGCACCTATAGCAGATGCCGTGTCATGAATAGTTAGCCCTGCCCAAACTCCAAATTGTTGTTGGGTTAAGTTTAGATAATCACCTATAATTGGAAAAATAATTAACCCAGAGGCACTTAGTATAAACACAGTGCCTAATGCAATTGAAATTTGTTTTTCATTCGCCTTTATGGCAGAAGCAATAGCGGCAATAGCACTTGCTCCGCAAATAGATGTTCCAGAAGTAATTAAATCGGCTATTTTACCATCAACATTAAATATTTTACCAATAATAAATCCCATGATTAGCGATAGAACAATAAAAATTACAACAAAATAAAAAGAGGAAGTCGAAAGCTCTGAAATTGCAGAAATTGGATAGCCAAAACCAATACCAACAACTGAAACTTTTAATAAATTATTAGTTATATTTCCAGTTTTGCCTTCATATGGATTTCCCAGTAGTATTGCAAAAGCTATCCCCAAAACAAGTGCTAGCCAAGATGTCATCCAATTTAAAAAAGGAAATACAGAGGACAGTGCAACTACAACAATCAGTCCAAAAAAAAGGATTTTGTTAAATAGGAGGATATTACTTTTATTCAATGACTAGCTTCTTGCTTGTTTTGTACTTGCCGTTATCTATATTTACAAAATAAAGTCCAGAAGCTAAATGACTTATATCAACTGTATTTTTCGTTAAATTAGGAATTTGCAAGACTTCCTTTCCGCTAATATCTGAAATACTAAATTGAATATTTCCATCAGAGAAATTGCTTTTATCAATGCTAATGTAATCGGTAGCAGGGTTTGGGAAAATAGAAGTATTTGTTACCAAATCTATATTTTCATCTCCTAATAGAATAGTGCTTGGTTCAATTTTTACTACTTTGTTAAGGGTATGGTTGGTATACCATATTTTACCTTCCGGACCCAATACAACTCCCATAATTCCTGGCTCATTAGTTTGTAATCTTCCTATCTCAGTTGCTGGAATATTACTTACATCATAAAAGATAATATCTCCATTACTATGGTCAGTAACTACTAATCTATCATCTATTATGTCAATCCCTGCTGGCTCAATTAATCCTGTGTTTGCAACAATTTCCCAAGTAAAACCAAGCACTTTTTTATACTCTGCTAGAGTCTCATAGGGCCCACCAGATGGCCAACTGGGACCACCTCCAGGTACTCCAGTTGTAATATCCAAACGGATAATTCTTTGGTTGCCACCATCCACAAAATAGAGCCACTTTTTCGCTTTGTCTAATTCCAAATGACAAACAATAGTCGTATTTATCGCATTAAGCCCCATTCCTTGATACCTTAATATCCTGCCATCATCATGGTCGGAATTTCCAGGTCCATGATCCTCTACAAAGTCATACATAGCAATATCATGACTATTGTTGTCATATAACCAAAATATATTTTCTTCCTGTGATGCAATACCCATAGAATATGGGCTTTCGTGTAACATATCCAAATGAGAACCATTACCACCAGAGGGTTGTGCATAAATAGCTGGATCACTCGACCATAGGGAAGGACCGGTAAAAGGCGTTCCTCCATTGTGGTTAGCATCAAATACAGAAGTTGATGTCGCAAAATTTTCATTATTACTAAATGCTATTCCAGATGGTAAGGACATAAAATGCCAAGCATTTCCATCTTGTTGTCGCAAGGAAGATTGCCCTGTCATTCCAGGATTTGTAACTTTTACAGTGCTTCCACCCCCATTTTCAGTTCCTGTATTTATTACCCACAAATCTCCATTTGGATGAAAATCTAAATCTCTTGGCGTATTCACTTGATTAGATGAATTTACTATTATATCATAAGCGAAAGTATTAGTTGTTGAGGTGTAAGAAGGAATAATATTTGGAATAGGATTTTTTACATTTATTGTTTTTGTCAAATTATCATTTGACGGAACAGCATCAGATCCTAGCCCGTTAATGTTAGAAATCCATAAATCCAGAGTATATGCACCAATTGCAGAAGGATACCAAGGGGTAGGATGTGTAAAGTCATAAGTTGTAAATGGTGCAATATTTAATGAAGATAAATTTTGCGTAAAAGTTGTGCCACCATTTATGGTATAATTCACATCTATTGAATTGATGGCAGTGGAACCTTGATTTTTGATTTTACCTTTAACATCCACATTGCTCATATACACATAAGCTGGCGTTTCCACATGTTGCATGGATCCATCAATTGCTGGAGGAGGAGTTACCGTAAAAGAAAAAGTTTCGCTTGTAGCTCCTGCGCTAAAAGTATAAAGAGGAAGTGTTGCAATATTTACTACAAAACCTGCTCCTCCATCCCCATAGCTGTCTCTTGATAAGATATCGTAATAAGCACCATTGGTTAAGCACCAAGGACCAGCATTGATAGTGGTATTATTGCTATACCCTCCTGAAGTAGCATTATTAGCATTGCAGCCCACAAGAGAATTTCCACCTATAAAAATGGCAGCCCCACTACCACAAGCACTTCCTGTTGGCACTAATTCCAAATAAATTTCATAGCCATAACCGTCTGTTGAGATATCCATAGAAACTTCTGTTTGCCCCGCAGGGCATTGGGCAAAAGTATATATGCTTAGTATTGTGATTAAGATTGTAAAAATTGCTTTTTTTATCATGATTAATATTTTTTAATTGATAGAAGTGAACAATTTCAGTTCACAATTTTATTTTGAGAGAACAAACTTACTAAAAATTAAAACAAAGTCGAATTATCTAAAAACAAATCTTAGCTATTCAAATCAGCTAAATACTTTCCCAGGGTTCAAAATTCCATTTGGGTCAAATAGCTGTTTGATTCCTTTTTGTAATTCCAATTCTTTTTCGGAAAATATAATATCCATAAAATTCTTTTGCACCAAACCAACACCATGTTCTCCACTAAGGGTGCCTCCAAGACTTTTAGTCAACTGAAAAATTTCACGAATTCCAAAGTCAAGTTTGTTGTTCCAATCCTCATCACTCATCTCCCCTTTTATGATGTTGATGTGCAAATTACCATCCCCTGCATGTCCATAGCAAACCGATTTGAATCCATATTTCTCTCCAATCTCTTTTACTCCTTTTAATAATTTAGCTAATTCTGCTCTTGGCACTACTGTATCTTCCTCTTTATAAATTGAATTAGACTTTACTGATTCGGCAATTGCCCTACGCAATTTCCAAATTTGATTTTTTTGACTTTCACTATCAGCCAAAAGAATTTCACCACACTCAAATAACTCCATAACTTCAGCAATGCGTTCACAATCTTTATTCAAAACTTCCATATCATTTCCATCTACCTCTACTAAAAGATGAGCTTGTATCTCATCTTCAATTTGAAGATCAATATCCGTATATTTCAAGGTCCAAAGGGTAGCATCCCTCTCAATAAACTCCAATGCTGAGGGCGTAATACCTGCTCTGAAAACTGCTGAAACTGCCTCACAAGCTTTTTCAGCAGAAGTGAAAGGCACTAGCATTGTAATATCCTTTGTTGGCAAAGGAATTAACTTGAACACAATTTTAGTAATGATTCCAAGGGTGCCTTCACTGCCAATCATAAGGGCAGTTAAATCATAGCCTGTTGCATTTTTCAGCACATTAGCACCAGTCCAGATTATTTCTCCTGTGGGCAATACTACTTCCAAATTCAGTACATAGTCTTTGGTTACGCCATATTTTACAGCTCTTGGACCGCCCGCATTTTCGGCTAAATTCCCGCCTAACAAGCAACTTCCTTTACTAGATGGATCAGGTGGATAAAACAATCCTTTTTCGGACACTGCATCCCTAAAAAATTGATTGATAACTCCTGGCTCTACAGTTGCTTGCAAATTACGTTCGTCAATTTCTATAATCGCGTTTAAGCGTTCCGTACTCAAGGCTACTCCACCATAAATTGGTAAAGAGCCACCACTCAACCCAGTCCTTCCTCCACAAGGAGTTACAGGAATATTCTCAGCATTGCAATACTTTAAAATATCAGCAATTTCATCAGATGTTTTTGGTTTTAAAACAACTTCAGGAGGATAGGATAAATCCTCCGTTTCATCATGGCTGTATTCTACTAATTTTTCTTCATCAGTAAATACAAAATCGATACCTATTACTTTTTTTAAAAAAGAAATATCATCAATATTTATTTTCTTATATTCCACTTGCACAAATTTAATTAAATTCGCCAACCCACAAATTAATAAATCTAAAATGAAAAAGATATTTCTTATATATGGTCATTATAATGATAAATCTTTTAATGCAGCAATAAGAGATACATTTATAAAAACTGCTGAGGAAAATGGAAATCAAGTAGATAGTGTAGATTTATACAAAGAAAAATTCAATCCAGTTTTTGCAGGAGAACAACCTGGACCTGACGTTTTAGATCACAGACAAAGAATAGAAAAATGTGATATCATTGTTTTAATTGCACCAATTTGGAATTTTAGAATGCCAGCCATTGTTGAAGGTTGGATTGATAAAGTCTTAGCTCCACCTTGGGCTTTTTCTTTTAAAAGGGTAGTTGGTAATTATGGATATCCTCAGGGTCATTTAAAAGATAAAAAAGCAATAATCTTCTGTACCTATGGCTCACCAAGATTAGCTATTACTACCTTTTTTTTAAATTTACCTATAAGAAGATTAAAAAGAGGTGTTTTTCATATATGTGGGATCTATGACATTACTTATAGAAGATATTTTGCTGTACCTTTTGTCAGTGATGAAAAAAGAAAAATATTTTTAGAAGACGTTAAAAAAACAGCATTAAAACTTTAAAATGAAAAAGATATTTATACTACTAATTGGCATTGCTTGTTTTACTACTACCTATAGTCAAAAAAAAGACATAACGCTAGAAGAAATATGGAAAGAAAATCAATTTTATCCTAAATCTGTAAGAGGATTCAATTCCATGAATGATGGCGAACACTATTCAACAATGGAGAGAGTTAAGGATAGACAAGAAATTATAAAATACAAATTCAAAAGTGGCAAAAAAATTCGCACTCTTTTTAAAAGTAATGACTTTGAAATTCCAAAAGTGGGTAGATACACTTTTAGTGAGGATGAAAAACAACTCCTATTAGCAACTGAAACTGAAAAAATCTATCGCCATTCCAGCAAATCGGTTTTTTACATCTACAATATCTTTACGGATAAAATCAAAAAACTAACTGATGATAAAGTAATGTACGCTACTTTCTCGCCTCAAGGAGACAAAGTTGCTTATGTAATGGATAACAATCTTTTTATTCAAAATATCAGAAGTGGAAAAGTGACAGAAGTTACAACTGATGGGGAAAAGAACCATATAATTAATGGGGCTTCCGACTGGGTGTATGAAGAAGAATTTGCTTTGGTTCGCTCTTTTGAATGGGCGCCAGATGGAGAACATATTGCCTATTATAAATTTGATGAAAGTACTGTAAAAGAATTCTCTATGGATTTGTTTAAAGGAGGATTGTACCCAACCCAAGAAGTGTTTAAATATCCGAAAGCAGGAGAAGACAATTCAGTTGTAAAAGTATATTTCTACAATTTAACAGCAAATAAAAGCACTTTTATTTATACCGAAAAAGATTACGAATACATTCCAAGAATTAAATGGACCAACAACCCAAAAGTATTGGCGCTTTACGGAATGAATCGCCACCAAAATGAATTGGATTTTGTGTTAGTCAATGCTGAGGACGGAAGCAATAAAGTGCTCTTTACCGAAAAAGACAAATACTTTATTGACATTCATGACAACCTAACTTTTTTACCTGAAGACAACTTTATTTGGACTTCCGAAAAAGATGGATTCAATCATATTTACATAAAAGATTTTGAAGGTTATGAAACACAAATCACCAAAGGTAATTGGGAAGTAACTTCTTTTCATGGGGTTGATTCTGATAAAATGAAAATCTTCTACACTTCCACTGAAGACGGTTCAATCAACCGTTCGCTTTTTGTGCAAGATTTGGAGGGTGGAGAGAAAACAAGACTTACTACTAAAAATGGCACAAACTCTACTTCATTCAGTAAAGGACTTAAATATTATATGAATTCCGTTTCCACTGCCAACTCTGCACCTGTTTACACTTTGCATACTGCTGATGGAAAGCAATTAAAAACGCTAGAAGATAACACTGATTTTAACACTAAAATGGAAGAATTTAACTTATCTGAAAAAGAATTTTTCACTGTTAAAACTGAAGATGCAGAATTGAACGCTTGGATGATAAAACCTCCAAATTTTGATAAAAACAAAGAATATCCACTTTTCATGTTTGTATATGGAGGTCCTGGCTCACAGCAAGTAAAAAATTCTTTTGGCGGAACAAACTATTACTGGTATCAAATGCTAGCCCAAAAAGGATACATTGTGGCCTGTGTGGACAATAGAGGGACAGGAGGAAAAGGTGCGGAATTCAAAAAAATAACCTATAAAGAATTGGGTAAATATGAAACCATTGACCAAATAAATGCAGCAAAATACTTTGGAGGCCTAAATTATATTGATTCAAATCGTATTGGAATTCAAGGATGGAGTTATGGAGGATATATGTCATCCTTAGCCATAACAAAAGGTGCTGATGTTTTCTCATTAGCAATTGCTGTAGCACCTGTTACCAACTGGCGCTATTACGATAATATCTATACTGAACGCTTTATGCAAACTCCACAAGAAAATGCAAGTGGTTATGATGAAAACTCTCCAATTAACCATGTAGAAAAACTAAAAGGACATTACTTATTGGTACATGGTGGTGCTGATGACAATGTACATGTTCAAAATACTATGGAGATGATTTCAGCATTGGTAAAGGCAAATAAACAGTTCGATTTATTCATCTATCCTGATAAAAATCATGGGATATATGGTGGAAATACACGCTACCATTTATACAAAAAAATGACTGATTTTATTTTAAAGAATCTATAATAGAAAATTTTACTATTTTCGGCACTTATTTTAAAACCCTAGAAAAACATGTTACAAATTATTGGCTACATCCTCTTTACAGTTTTAATCCTATTTATTGCTAAAACGTATTTAGATAAGAAAGGACATCCTAAAGCGCTCTTTTATTTATTTTTTGCAGAGATGTGGGAACGATTTTCATTTTATGGAATGCGAGCTCTGCTTACGCTTTATTTAATAAAAGATTATTATGCTCATCTTGAAAATAATGAAGAAGTTGCATACGGTATTTATGCTGCTTATGGCGCATTAGTTTACCTAACTCCACTTATTGGAGGCTATTTGGCTGATAAATTTATTGGTTATAGAAAATCGATAATCTTTGGAGGAATATTAATGGCTATGGGACACTTTTTTATGGCCCTCCCTACTGACTTTTTCTTTTATGGCGCACTCGGATTATTAATAATGGGTAATGGATTTTTTAAACCAAACATTTCAACTTTAGTTGGTTCGCTTTATGAAGAAGGAGATGTAAAAAGAGATGGAGGATTTACCATATTTTATATGGGAATTAATTTGGGGGCTATGATTGCTCCACTCTTCTGTGGTTATTTAGGGGAAGTGTATGGTTGGCATTATGGATTTGGTGCAGCAGGAGTTGGAATGCTTGCAGGGTTACTTGTTTTCTGGAAAGGAATTAATGCCAATGTATTAGGCGACAGAGGACTTCAGCCAGTTGAATATATCAATAAAAAAATTGCAGGATTATCCACATCTAATTTTATTTATGTTCTTGGATTCTTAGCGGTTCCTATGTTCGCCTATCTGATTATTTTAGACACGCAATCGGAAGTTTTAGGAGATGTACTGAAAGTAGTGGGTATCTTAGTATTAGGATATGTAGGCTATATTATTTATGATTATAAAGTGGTTCAAAAGGACCAGCAAAGTGGAGACCGTTTAATTGCTATCATGATATTAGCTGTTTTTTGCACTATTTTTTGGGCGTGTTTTGAACAAGCAGGAAGTTCCATTACTGTATGGGCTGATAAATGTGTAAACTTAGTCGGAATGAATGCTTCACAAACCAATGCCATTAATCCTTTTTACATTGTGCTTTTAGCCATTCCTTTTTCTTGGATATGGACTAAACTAGGAGGATTAAATAAAAACCCTAATACACCAATAAAATTTGCTTTAGGTATTTTCCAATTAGGATTAGGGTTTTTAATCTTTGCTTCAACAGCTCATTTTATTGATGCTACAGGCAAAGTACCTTTCTTATTTGTATTCTTGGGTTATTTCTTAATCACAACTGGAGAGTTATTTCTATCCCCTATAGGATTATCAAAAGTAACAGAATTAGCTCCAAAGAAAATCGTAGCTTTTATGATGGGGGTTTGGTTTTTATCTTCTACTTTTGCACATTATATTTCGGGAATGATAGCTAAACTAACAACATCAGGAAATGAAAATATTGAGAGTAATTGGTTGTCTGATTTATCCAATTGGTTTATGGGTAATCCTGATACATCAAATGAAGCTGTAGCTACATTATTACAATACAATAGCATTTATGCACAAATAGGCTTTGTTACAATATTTATCTCATTATTCGTTGTAATTATATCACCATTTATTAAAAAATTGATGCACGGCATCCACTAAAAACAAAAAAATATGAAACATTTATTAGTAGTAGTATTAATAGCATTTTCTCTTAACGGATTTGCACAACAAAAGCCATTAGAGTGGCATACTGATGTCAACAAAGCCATAAAAATCTCTGTAGAAACAGAGAAGCCACTTTTCTTCTTTTTTACAGGTAGCGATTGGTGTGGATGGTGCAAACGATTGCAAAAAGAAGTTTTCTTTAAGCCAGAATTTGCGATATGGGCAAATAAGAATGTAGTATTGGTAGAGTTAGATTTTCCAAGAAGAACAAAACTTTCTGCTGAATTACAAAAACAAAACAGAGAATTAGGACAAATGTTTGGAGTAAGAGGCTACCCAACAATTTGGTTTGTAACCCCTGTAATAAATGGGAAGCAAGTAGATTTACTGGAAAAAAAATTGGGCTCTCAAGGCTATGTAGCCGGAGGGCCGAATGCTTGGATTGCAGGCGCCAATAAAATCATCAAGCCGAAAAAATGAAACAATTAGTTGTTGTTTTATTCTTATTGTTTAGTTTTTCTTCCTTTTCACAAGGGGAGGCTAAAACAGAAATTCAGTGGCTAAGTACTGAAAAGGCAGAAGAATTAGCCAAAAAATACGATAGCAATATGCTTGTTTTCTTTTTTAGAAAAGGCTGCCCTGAGTGTAAACAAATGAAAGCAGAAACCCTACAAAATCCTGAAATAATCAAACTCATTAATGAAAACTTTTTCCCTGTAATGCTAAATGGCCGAACAAAAGATACTATTACATACAATGGGGTTGCATATTATAATCAGCAAACAGCAGAACAAGGTAAAAATTTCCGTCACGATTTGTATCATGAATTAGTTGTAGGAGGGAAACATCAATATGTGTATCCTTATATTGTTGTTATTAATGGAGAACATCAAAACGTAAAATATCTTCCAGGATTTTACCCTGCTATTCGTCTAAAAAGAAGTTTAAATCAGATTATAAAATAAAAAAAGGAGCTTTTGACTCCTTTTTTAGGGTGGATGATGGGATTCGAACCCACGACCCCCGGAACCACAATCCGGTGCTCTAACCAACTGAGCTACAACCACCATTTTTCAAGGCGCAAATATAAATATTTGATACTAATAAAAGGAAAGAAGAGTAAAGTAAAAATGCAGTATATTTGTTTGCGATATGGAAGTAAATAAACAAAAGGAAATTCTTGCAATTCAGGGCATGACCTGCGCTAATTGTGCTTTGGGAATAAAGAAGCATTTGGACAAAAAAGGTATCCAGCAAGTGCAAGTAAATTTTGCTACCAGTGAAGCTACATTTAATAAAGATAGAAATTACAACACAAAAGATGTAATATCGTTAATAAACAAACTTGGGTATAAAGCAAATATGATAACAGATGAGGTGGAAAGTCCTGGCTTATCCTCCATTGAAAAAAAGTTTTTTTTCACATTAATTTTTACGCTTCCTCTTTTTTCGCATATGTTTTTGCCAAAAGAAAATTTTTTGCAAAATGCATTTGTACAATTTTTTCTTTGTCTCCCTGTTTTTTTTGTGGGTGTTTGGCACTTTGGGAAGAGTGCTTATAGCAGTTTAAAAACAGGGCTTCCTAATATGGATGTGCTTATACTGATGGGGAGTTCAGCCGCCTTTTTTTATAGTATTTATGGTTGGGTTCTTTTTTATGGGACTGAGCAATCTCATCATTATTTGTTTTTTGAAACTACTGCAACTATCATTACTTTAGTCCTTTTAGGGAATGTGTTAGAGCATAGGTCGGTAAAGCAAACCACTACAGCAATAAGGGAATTATCGGAAATAAAAACAGGTTTGGCAAAAAGAGAAGTTAATGGAGAAATAGAGGAAACTGCTTTTGATGAAATTAAAGTAAATGACATTTTAATTGTAAATATGGGAGATAAAATTCCTGTGGATGGAAAAGTAGTTTGGGGAACGGCCCTTATTGACGAATCCATGCTAACGGGTGAAAGCATTCCGGTTACCAAAGAGTTGGATGAGACCGTTATTGGAGGAACCATTGTAAAATCGGGGAGCATAAAAATGAGGGCTACATCCGTTGGAGATGACACCCTTCTCTCTCAAATAATAGAACTGGTAAAAAATGCAGAAGATAACAAGCCAGATATTCAGAGTTTGGGGGACAAAGTAAGTGGAATTTTTGTGCCGATTGTTTTATTAATTGCCATTCTCACCTTTTTCATTTCGTATTATGTTTTTGGAGTTTTGCTAACGGATGCTTTTTTGCGTTCTATTGCTGTGCTGGTTATTTCATGCCCATGCGCCATGGGGTTGGCCACTCCAACAGCCGTAATGGTTGGTATTGG
>LWDU01039595.1_pt1 | contig 17751 bp, 13 predicted proteins | sample 727161 | NCBI WGS metagenome assembly LWDU01 (sample SAMN04566230, study PRJNA314399) | hydrothermal vent metagenome | isolation source: deep sea hydrothermal plume seawater | place: Mexico: Gulf of California, Guaymas Basin | collected 2004-07-11
CTTTGACCGACGGGTCAAAGAGACAGAATTTGCCCTGCATGCCGTGTTGATCTGCCATGTCGCCGTGGTCCGACATATAGACGACAATAGTATTATCGAGCAAACCTTCAGCTGCAAAAGTATCCAGTAAATTACCGATGCAATGATCGACAAAATCTAAGCAAGCATAATAACCGGACATATTCGCCTGACGCAGAAGCGGATCCAGACCAGAAAAGCTTTTGATCCGGCGTTGGATATGTTCGGGGTATCCGCTAATATCACCCGGATCAGTTAAGGGCATGTCTGCAACCGGATATTTCGCGGCCCACTCGGCGGGCGCAAAGAGCGGAGTATGCGGTTTCATAAACGAAGCACACAAAAAGAACGGCTGATCTTTGTAGCGCTGCATAAACTTACCAGATTCACGTGCAACGAACATGTCCAGATGATCTTCAGCGGGCAGCTCAGAAGCCATCGAGCGGAAATCGCTTTGCGTGACTCGTCCTTCCCACGGACTGCCTTTGCCGTCCCACAAATCGTAAACGTCGGGAAAACCAGCACCAGTATCAAAGACGGTGCGATAAAAATTATCTTTGGCGTGCGGGTTAGAGGCAATTTCGTTGGCAAAGTGGCAAGCGTTCGGCCCCAAATACATAAGCCAATCGTTGATGCTCAAATAATAATCGAAGCCGTGGTTATGCGCGTCGCCGAAATGCATTTTGCCAATCAACCCGGTCAGATAACCACTGTCGGCAAAGTGATGTGCCATCGTGCGGTAGCGCCAATCGAGAAAGTCGGTATTGTCAATGACCCCGGTTTGATGTGCATAGAGACCGGTGAGCATGGCCATACGCGAGGCGACACATACGGGATACGACGAATAGGCGTTTGTAAAACGCACACCGCGGCGCGCGATGCGATCGATATTCGGCGTGGGTACGATGCTTTCACCAGCACAGGTCATCAAATCGTGCCGGTGTTGGTCCGTCATAATCAGCAACACATTGGGGCGATCAGCCGACATGGTCATTTTCCAGTATGCAGATTTCTACAAAAGCTAAAAACATTGGATATCTCCTTACAAGCCACTATACTCTGGATGACAACAACAAAAGTTAGGAATAAGTATGAACGGTTTTTTGGGTGAACCCGAAAAGGCCTTGAACAATATCGAGACCTTCTGCCACCAAGCCGCGACACAAGGCGTCGAGCTCATCCTGTTTCCCGAACTGGTCGTGCACGGGCACAATGCACCCAATACGCCCGAGATCGCCGAATCGGTACCGGACGGCCCGAGTTGCCAACGGCTTGCCGCACTCAGCCAAGAGCTGAATATGGTCATCTCCGCAGGCCTCAGCGAGCGCGACGAGCAACTAGTCTACAACACCCAGGTCCTATTCGGGCCGGGCGGTCTTATCGGCAAACAACGCAAGATCCACCTATCGCGCGATGAGAAAAACCACTATACGGGCGGTTCGGAAATCGAGGCCTTCAATATCGGTAAATGCACCGTCGGTACGACCATCTGCTACGACGGCCAGTTTCCCGAGCTTCCGCGGATCCTGACCCTCAAAGGAGCCGAGATCCTGCTCATGCCACATGCAATGCGCGAGTGCCATTGGCAAGACAACGACCCCGAATCCGAACGGCACGCGCGCAGACACCTGCACAAGCTACTGACCCGCTACACGATGCGGGCGTGGGAGAATTACTGTTTTATTATAGTGACGGACCAAGCGGGCAAAGCCGGAGTCGTCGACAACTTGCCAATCGACCATGTAAACCAACCCTATCATCCCGGCGGCGCGATGATCATCGCACCCGATGCCGAAATTCTCGCGCATACACAAATCGATAAGATAGAAGACGAGATGATCGTGCAGGACTTATGTGCGGGGGATATCGACAAGATGAGAAACCACGAAAACTACCAATTGAAAACACGACAGAACAAACTCTTTAAAGACCTAGTATAAAATTCGCGGCACCATTCCCATACGCTGAAGTTCGGTCCGTGCCAGATAGAGCGCACGTCTTTATTTAGTGCTGAATAAAATGATCAAAGAGTTGATCCTGCCCGGTGGAGAATTTGAGATGCGGCGGGATTTTTTCAGCGCGGCGAATAACGCTATTATCCTGGATGAAGGCCAAGATTTCCTGTGAAAGCACATCATCGCCCAATGTCGTATAGTGGCAGTGGTCATGTAAAAGGCGCTGAGGCTGTTGGACTTCACGCAATCTAGGGAGCAGGTCCAAAACCGGGATGTCCAGGCTTTGGGCTATCGCCGCAACTTTGCGTTGCGGATAATCCTCGTTAAACTCGGCATAGATTTGCAAATCGACCGGAAAAACGAGGATCAGGGGCTGGAAATCGTGTTGATCGGCGAGGTCCCTAAAGCGATGGAAGAGGGGAGCCATATAGTCCCAGTGTTGATCGCTAAAGCTGCCTCCCCAATCGTGCAGTTGTTCCAGCACTTCGTGGTAGAAGGCCTGCCGGTCTTGCAGGGGATCGCCTTCGTGGGGTTGTACGCGTTGCTCGATATCATCGGCGAAAGCCTTCATTTCCCCATCTCTAAAGCGCCTGATATCCATTTCGACGCTGAAGATATTGAAACTCTTGGTCAATAGCCACGCCAGATAACTGCGGTCTAGCCAACCTGGGAGCCGCCCGACCTGAAACCCATAGGACTCGCGAAGATCGTTGAGATAAAATGCGAGCACCACGATATCGGGCTGGGTGCCAAGCCCCGTCTCCTCTAAGATCGCCAGTTCGTCGCTCATACTGATGCCCCCCTTCGACGCATTGATCGTTTCGAGGGGGAGGTTGGTATCCCAAGAACGCGTTTCGACCTGGCGCACCCAGGTCTCAGGTTCCCGGGCATAATCTTCGAAGGTAATGGAATCACCCAAAAACAACACCCTGGTAAGAGTCTTCTCTTGCAAATCTCGATTGCGATAACCCAATGAGTTGGTCTGGATATCAATATCGCGATTCGTCAGGCGTTCATTGAGGATCTTGACCCGCATGTTCGCGCGCAACCTCGTACCGGCGGGGGTGAAGATCGTCAGGTTGTCCGGTGCAATCTTGACCAGCGTCTCGTCGGTATTGGTATCGATAGAGACGAGACGGGGAGGGACGGTCAGCACCAGACGCGCGACCCCCTCGGCCATCAATAGCGCAACTGCGATTGCAGGGAAAAAGAGCGACAGGTTTTTCATCGTAAAAACATCGGCGGGTCAAAGCGCGAGTTAAATGGGTACTGAGCGCTGTAAAATGTAATAAATTATAGATCTTTCCAGGTCGCCAAGTCAAATTATGGCGAATAAAATTCACTCAGATCAAGACGGACTAAATGTTGCAGTCCATAGCCTACCACTCTATCTTGAATCCCGTGATATCTGCAATTTTATTTAAGTGTATCCCAACGATACCAACGAGCGCCAAATCTGCTTGCCATCGGCACCGTTATACAAACGATCTTATAGAAAGCATCCGATGTCTAAACCCAACCTGCTCTTCATCATGGACGACCAACACCGCCACGACTATCTCGGCTCAGCCGGCGCTTACTTTCTGCAAACCCCCAACCTCGACCGCCTCGCCGCGCGCGGCGTGCGCTTCTCGCAATGCACTACCAACGCCCCGGTCTGCGCCCCCGCGCGCATCGGCCTGGCCTCCGGCATGCAACCGGGCCGCCTCGGCTGTCTCGGCAACGCCGGCATCTTGCCGCAAGACACGACCACCTACTACCAACGCCTTCGCGACGCCGGCTATCGCGTCGGCTGCGTCGGTAAACTCGACCTGCGCAAAACCGACGGTTATAACGGCCGCTACGGCGACCGGCCCTGCACCTATGGCTGGGGCTTCACCCACCCGGAAGAATGCGAGGGCAAGATGCACGCCGGCTTTTCCGCCACACCGGTCGGCCCGTATACGCATTATTTACAAGAGAAAGGGCAGTTACAGACCTTTCATGAGGATTATATGCGACGCAGCGCCAGCAGTTGGGTCGCCGACTGCCGCGACTCGCCGCTGGCCAGCGAAGACTGCGAAGACAGCTATATCGGCCGCCGTGCCGCAGCATGGATCGAAAACGCGCCCGACGACTTTCCCTGGCACTACTTCGTCAGCTTCGTTGGGCCGCATGACCCTTATGACCCGCCCGCCGAGTATGGCGAACGTTACCGCGATGCGGCCGTGCCTCCCGCAATCTTCGACACGCTAGAAGGCAAACCCGAGTGGGTCAAACGACGCGTTGAAGATCTATCTCCCGAACAAGTCGCACAAACCCGCCGCCAATATTGCGCCGCCATCGAATTAATCGACGACCAGGTCGGCCTTATTTTGGCCGCGCTCGAAAAACGCGGCCAGCTCGACAACACCTATATCGTTTTTGCCTCCGACCACGGCGAATTACTCGGCGACCACGGGCTCTATACTAAGAGTGCCGCCTATGAGGCCAGCCTGCGGGTGCCGCTGATCGTCGCCGGCCCCGACATCAAAGGCAGCCGCGTCTCCGACGCGCTCTGTGAACTGATTGACCTCAACGCTACCTTGTGCGAATTCGCCGGACTCGGACCCCAAGCAGGCATCGACGCACGCTCACTCGCACCGGTGCTCAAAGAAGAAACCAACACCCACCGTAAAGAGACCGTCGCCGCCCTGCAAAACTTCCGCTGCATTCGCACTGCGACACATAAATATATTCAAAATTACAACGACGTCGACGAACTCTACAACCTGTCGCAAGACCCTGACGAACGACACAATATCGCCGATGAATCGCCCGAACTTATCGGCGAGTTCTCGCGCTGTTTGCGCCAACGCCTGGGTTAATCCTTGCCCTACGGATTGCTCGCCGACCTACTGGTGCTGTTCCATACCGCCTTTATCTTCTTTGCCATGGCCGGTGGCCTGCTCTGCCTGCGCTGGCCCCGCGCCGCGCTCGTGCATCTGCCCGCCGTAACATGGTCGGCCGTCGTCGAACTGGCCGGTTGGTATTGCCCGCTGACACCTTGGGAAAACGAATTGCGTTGGCACGCCGGCGCGGCGGGTTATGATGGCGACTTCATCGGGCATTATCTGTTGCCGCTGATCTATCCTTCAGGCCTAACGCGCACCGTGCAAATTTCGATGGGCTTGGGCGTGCTTGTCCTCAACCTGCTGACCTATGGTTATGTCTGGAGAAAGCGGCGCAACGCATGATCGCCATAGGCCTGTTATGCCTATTGGCCTTAACCGGCTGCAGTGAGGATGAAGCAGGGGACATGCTCGACGACTATCTTTCCCGCGTCAATAACGCCACCGGCACCCCCGTCGTCGAAGAAGGCGCCTTTGCCTCCGCGCTAAAATCCTACCCCCGCCACCGCGATCTTCTATTGCAACAAGAAGACCTGCGTATCGGCCTGCTCGACCTAGTCTCGTTGGAAAAGTGTGGGCTGGCCGAATTGGTCGCCGCGCGCAATAGCGGCCTTGGTAAAGTCTTGGCCGCAAGCCAGCGCTTGCTCTACGAACATCGTTTTTTGGCGCTGGCACGAACTTGTCAGGATACTCTTGAAACCGACGAGAACGCGGACGGCAAATTAACTGCGCTACTCGCAGAAGTCATCGACGCCAAGGAACGAGATATCGCCCGCGCCTTTTGGAATGCTACGTTCGCCGGCCCCGAATTCGCCGATCAATTTTCGCTAGCAAGCAAACCACTGCCGATTGCCGGCGGTGAGGGCTCCGCCATTGAGGAAGCCCTGCGTTATTTCATCGACCTGCAGCCCCACCTGGGCGATAGCGCCTTCACCATCAACAGCGAGGATCTCGAAGGCCATTATTACACCTTGCAAAAATGCCGTTACGGCGGCCAACTGCTGCATTCGATGGAACACCTGACCCACTATCTCAACGCGGCGGCGGCCGCCGTTGAAAAACGCCTGGCACAAAAGACTGTCTGCTTTAATGGCCGCCCGACACCGGCCGCCCGTACCATGCACACTGTATTTGGGAAATTTTACGCCGGCCGTATCCAGCCCTACCTGAGCCGCGTCCATCGTCAGGGGCACAGCTACTTGGTGTTAATGGACCGCTTGGCGCAGCAAGACGAGGCGCCCGATGCCTTTCTCGTCTATCGCACAGCGCAATTGCGGCTAAAGAACCCGCAAGGTCCCTGGGCGCGCTTCGAACAAGCAATCCAACACCACGCACAAACGTGGCAGCGCCTCTTCGCGCAATGCGGGCTCAACGCTGCTGGGCCATCGCCCGCGCGATAGCCACTACCTGCGGATGCTGCGGACCGAGTGCGCGTGCGCGAGCAAAGGCCGCCCGCGCCTGGTCGGGTTGCCCGTTGCGGCCATAGGCCACTGTGAGTTTGAGCAAGGTATCGACTCCGGGGGCCAAAACTGCCGCGCGCTCCAAGACCGCGATACATTCTTGCAAACGACCCAACTCCAACAAAACCACACCCAGATTGAAGAGAATGATCACATCGTTGGGCTCGAGATCGGCCGCTTTGATATAATATTCTGCCGATCGCTTATAGTCTTTTTGGTCGGCGAACATCGACCCCAGATGGAAGTACGGATCGGCCGAGCCAAGGCTAATATCGGCCGCGCGCAGCCAGGCCTTTTCAGCGCCCTCACCGTCGCCCAACCCCGCCAACGACTGACCGGTGCTAAGAAACATCTGATATAGGTATTTGACCGTGAAGAGTTCATTGAGTAGATACGGAGTATCGACAAGCGCCTTATAGGCGGCCACCGCTTCGCCCCAACGCTCCTCCTTTACCGCCTTATTGCCCACCAAAAGCAAACTATAAGCGCCGAAAAACGACCGACTCGTGGCCAATTCCTCCTCACCGTACCACGGCAAGCGACCGATGCGGATATCCGGCCCAGAGCGTTCGACCTGTGCAAAATCTCCGATGGGTACAAAATGCCAATCCACCCGATCAAAGGCCGCATCTGTTGCCCCCCCAGCATTGAACTCGGCCAACCATTCAACCTGACCTTCTATCTCCGCCCAATCCAGCGAATCCTGGTGCGTCATCCGCACCAAGGGATGGCGATAAAGACAAACTAAGAATTCCCCGTTCGGCTCCCCCTGACCCGCCCTTTGCCGATAGTTTTCCAAGGTCCAATCCACGAATAAACCCGGCAATTCCGGCCCCTCCGCCAGCAGCCGAAACGAATCCTCCATTTGCTCGATCCCATAACTGTTAATAAAGGGATCCATGCGAACCATAATCTGACCGGAGCGGAGCATCGGGATCTGTCCAGCGCCCTTGGGTATCTGCAAATAGCGTTGCCCCTGTGGCACGCGTTCGACTAACCACTGCTGCGCCTGCTCCCGCGTGTCTTCACCACCGAGCAAAGACCGCTGTTGTACGATCGTATGGAGCGGTTCGGCCAATAACAAGAACAAGCAAATGGCTAACAGCCCGCGACGGGCCCTAAGCGCGGCCCCGGAACGGGCTAACAATATCGCCAGCAATGGGGCCAAAGGTTGCGCATAGCGCATAAACACCGAGCTGGCCGAAAAAAGCAACAATACAAAAACTGCCACCGCCGCGATCACGACCCATTCCTCCCGTCGCCGACCAGTCGACGGCCACAGCAGCGAGAGGGCCAGTACCGGCAAACCCGCCCAACCCAAGCCATAGCGAAAATTGTGGCGCAACCAGTACCACCAGGCTGGGTCATCGCCGGCATGGCTCGTGCTCAGCAAATGTTCTCCGGCCATCGCCGCAAATGATTCCCGAAAAGCAGACCAGTCGAGCAAGACATAGGGACTAACCACCACAAAGCTCAACCCCGCGGCGACCACCGGCACCACCAGTGCCGCAAGCGAAGACCGCGTCGCAATCTCGCGCCAGGGACGGCTGAGCAGACAGGCTACCAGCACCGGCACCAACGCCAAACCCGCCGGATATTTGCTCGCCGCCGCCAATCCGGCGCAAACGCCGGCCAACACTATATCGCCCCGTCGCCGCTCTTGCGCAATCCTGACGCCATAGAGCACCGCTAAGGCCGTAAAAAAACCAGCCGCCACATCGGTTATCGCCAGATGGGCAAAGCGCGCATGCAGTGGCATAACGGCTAGCACCACACCCGCCAGATAACCCCCCGTCCGGCCGTATAGCCGTCCCCCGGCTACCATACACACCGCCACCGTCGCCGCCGAAACCAACGTATTGGCCGTGCGGGCTATGGCGAGCAGATCAGCAGGGTCAACGAAATAGCGATAGGCGACAAAGTAGTCTAGTGATTCCGCACTAAAGAGCAGGAAATACACATAATACAGCGCAGAAGCTATATAGAGCGTGAATGTTGGATAATTGAAGAAATGTGGATTGAAGTCGCCGCCCAAAAAGCCCAGAGGATAAAGCACAAAGGCGCGCTCGTCGACATGGGACCACTCCGGCGAGGAAAAAGGCCAGCGCAATGCCAAGGCGAGCAAGACAATCGCCCAACCCAAACCGTCTTTTAGCGGTGATGTATAGCGTATGTTAAGCAATGATTATTAAGAATGAATAGGGCCACCTGGGGTAACACTTTCGACATTGTATTCACCCGAACACACTTCGTTAATTTTCTACAAAATATAGACGCATTAAAGGTGCTTCCAGTCAACTTTTTCTTGCTCAATTGTCGCCATAACGCCCTGGCGATATATTCTTCCCGGACCCACCCATCGCCCAATGGCGATGCTCCAGACAGCGAAAGGAAAGCTATGTCTTATAAATTCGTCTTCCTCCCCCCTTCGGGCGAGCGCACCCGCTACCTGGCCGAGGCTATGACAACAGCCGTCCCCGATCTCGAAGTCGTCCACTGCGAAAGCCGCGAACAAGCCCTGAGTGCCTTGACCGACGCCAGGGCCTGCTTCGGCACCTTGGACCCCGAGCTCTTGGCGGCCGCCGCCAAACTCGAATGGCTTGCCGCACCGGCGGCGGGGCCAGCCAAAGGTTTTTATTTTCCCGAGCTGATCGCCAGCAATGTTATCGCGACCAACTTCCGCGGCATTTTCAACGACCATATTTCCGCGCACATCATGGCCTTCGTATTGGCATTTTCGCGCGGCATGCACATGTATTTCCGCGACCAATTCGAGGGCCATTGGCGTCCGGGCGGCGAATCGAGCCCGGCGACCCACTTGCCCGAGTCGACCGCACTGATCATCGGCGTCGGCGGCATCGGCGCCGAGACGGCCCGCCAGTGCAAAAACTGGGGTATGAAGACCATCGGCATTGACCCCCGCATCAAGGAGGCCCCCACAAGCGTCGACGAATTGCTCGGCCCCGACGCGCTCGACAAGCTCCTACCGCAAGCCGACTTTGTCATCCTCACCGCACCGCAGACGCCCAACACCGAAGGTCTCTTTACCAGCGCCAAATTCGAGCAAATGCAGGACAGCGCCTATTTCATCAATATCGGCCGTGGATCAAACGTCCGCTTGGCCGACCTAGACCAAGCCCTACGCGAAGGCCAGATCGCCGGCGCGGCGCTTGACGTCTTCGAAACCGAGCCGCTGCCCGAGGGCCACCCACTGTGGACCGCACCCAACTTCCTGATGACCCCGCATATCGCGGCGGCCGGCCCCTATCTCGAAGACCGCCGACGCGAGCTACTCGTCAAAAACTGTCAACGCCTGGCCAAAGGCGAGGCATTGCTCAATGTCGTCGACAAGGAGAATTGGTTCTAGATTAGTTCAGGCTTAAAAAGCATTCGCAATATAAAAGCGCAGCAGCAAAGAACGATGTATTGCCGCTGCGCTTTTATGGTCTGCGCAAAATACACAAGAGCCGATATAGCCCACCGCCATAGCAATTTTCCATCCGCTGTGGAAAACCACCAAAACAAAAAGAGGACGCCGTCTCCGACCTCCCCCATCATGCCATAATACCGAATGCTCAGCGCAACCAATCGTCCCGGTGCGCTGCGACAAAAGCGTCGTCGTTGAGGTGCGGATAAGCAGCGTAGACCCGGTCGATCTCCGCCGCCTGCCCCGGCGATAAACACTCCGCCTCGTTCAAACACCAAACCCCCTGCAACAACCCCTGCCGCCGCAAAACCTCGTGGATCCCCGCGATACAGCCCTCAAAACCATTGGCCGCGTCAAAAAGGGCGGCATTGGCATCGGTCACTTCGATCGCCCGCTGCAACATCTCCCGCGGAATCTCACCGGCCACCGCGTTGATTCGCCGGCATTCCTCAAGTAATTCTACCGCCGGCTTAGTCCATGCCGCCCAATGTCCCAACAACCCGCCCACAAAGCGCAATTCCACCGTTTCCCCACCGCGCGAAAATACATGCGGCGTCAATAAATCGAGCACGATATTATCATCGTTGCCGGTATAGAGCGCGATCTCACCGGCGCGCCCTGCCCGGGCCACCGCGCGCAAGACATCAATCGTCTGGTAGCGGTTGAAAGGCGCGACTTTGATTGCCACCACATTTTCGATCTCGACGAAGCGCCGCCAAAAGGCATAACCCAATACCCGCCCACCAACCGCTGGTTGCAGATAAAAGCCCACTACCGGCATGACCTCGGCCACCTGCTTGCAATGCTCGATCAATGCGTCGTCATCGGCCTCTTTAAACGCGGCCAAGCTCAGCAACACCGCGTGATAGCCCAATTCCTTGGCCAACGCGGCTTCTGCCACCGCCTGCGCCGTCGGCCCCACAGCCCCAGCAATACGCACACAGCCAGGCGGCGCCTCATTTTGCATGACCTCCGCGGCCAATTCCAGCACCGGCCGGAACAAGCCCACGTTCTCGTCGCGGATCTCGAATTGCGTGGTGTGCACACCGACGGCCAACCCGCCCGCACCAGCCGCCAAATAATAACGGCTCAGCGCACGCTGCCGCCTCTCGTCGAGCTTGCGGTTTTTGTCGAGAGCAAGCGGGTGCGCCGGAATAACCAGCCCCCGAGCCAGCGCGTCGCGCCAATCGCTCAAGACAGCGTATCCGGCAGACTACCCGCGATCAGCAGGAAGGCTTCGGCGTTGACCTCTTCGTCGATCTTCCACTCCTTGACCTCGCCGCCGAATTTCTTAATCACCTTCTCGCTCAACGCGTGAAAGGGCGGACGTCCCGGATCGGCGATAATAACCTGCCCGACGCCCACTTTCATCGCCTTCTTGATCAGCTTGTAGACCGGTTCGACCATTTCGTCCCAAAAACAAATATCGGCGCCAATAATCAGATTTGTGCCTTTGAGGTCTTTCTTTTTAACCTTCTCGAACTTGCAGCGCCAGGTCTCTATTTCGACCTCGTTGACCTCGGCGTGCAGATTCAGGTAGGGAAACACAGCCGAATCCGCATCCATCCCCCGCACCTCGGCACCATGATTTTTGGCACAATAGATCCCGGCCAGGCCCCAACCGCAGCCGATTTCCAATACCCGCGAGGCCGACGGCAAACCCTGTTGCGACAAAAAATCCATCACGCACCAACTCGAGTTCCAAAACTTGTTGCCGTGGATGAAAGGCGTGAAGTTCTTCTTGAGCTGGCGCACCCGTTTGTCGCTTGCCTTGAGAACCGTAATCCCGTACGCCTGGCGCGTAGTTTCTTTTTCCTTTTTCTTTTTCTTGGCCATATCGCTCTGCTGTATAGAGGGTATATTCACTATTAAAACCCTGCTAAATTAAGGAATCCCCCCATGGACGCAAACAAGGGCACGGTGCGCGTTGGCATCTACGGCACCGGCCGATTCGCCAACCAGACCCACCTGCCGAACCTGAGCCGGTTGCCGCATGTCGAACTGGTCGCCGCCAGCGACCCCAACACCGCGGCCCTCGCCGATACGGCCGCCGCCTACTCGATCCCATTGACCTACCAAGACCCCCACCAAATGCTGGCAGAAGCGGAACTCGACGCGCTCTACTCGATCGTTCCGGCTTTCGCCCGCACCGATGTCGAGGCCGCTGCCGCCGCAAGCGGCATCCACCTCTTCAGCGAAAAACCGCAGTCGACGCGAATGGAGGTCGCCCGGCGCATCGCCGCCGCCGTCAACGAGGGTGGCGTGCTGTCGACCGTGTGCTTCCGCGAACGCTATCGCCCACTCTTCCAGGAGGCCCGGCGTCTGCTCGCCGACAAGGCCATCACCCATGTCCGCTTTCAGAATATCGGCGGCTTGGCACCTCTCGAAGCCGACGTGCCCGACCCACAAAGCTGGCATTACCAGATGGACAAAGCCGGCGGCAACGCCTTCGACTGGGGAGTACACGCGGTGGACTACACGCGTTATATGACCGGTCTTAACATCGTCAAGGCACAAGCCTTCTACCATCACCCGCCGGCCTACAACAAACCGCTTTCGTGCTCTTTCAATTTCCTTTTGGAGAACGGGGCGCCGATGAGTTCGACTTTCCTCGCCACAACGCCGACAGCACCTGGGGACGAACCGCGCTTCACCATATTTTACGAGGGAGGGTGTCTGGCCCTGTGGATGTACGAGCGCATCGAAGTCAATGGGGAGATCGTCTACGAACCCGAAGAATTTGACCCGTGGTTCGCTCAGGACCAAGCCTTCACCGAGGCCGTGCGCACCGGTGACAGCACACTGATCCTCAACGACTATTCAGATGGTCTCTATTCGTTGGGTCCGGTATTGGCGGGATGGGAATCGGCGCGCCGGGCTGGTGAACTAATCGACGTGGCGGAATTCATGCGGCGCTGAACAAGGTCAACGCTTGATCTTCTCGCACTCGATACCCTGCGGCATCTAATAAAAAACGGCGCCCTAGTCCTCTCCGACCAGGGCGCCGTTTTCACCGAAGCGGATCTCGACGCCCGCCTGCCGAAAACCGTAGATGAATTCCGCGTTGGGGGGCGTGGCATCGACCCATTCGCCGCAAGTGAGACGATGCATGAACGCATATGGGGCACGTCGTTAGGTGTTCGCCGGGTCGAGCACATTGATACCGCAGTGGGAAAAGGATATGCCCAAGTTAGTTAGGGCCTGACGCACGACCAGCAGGACGTTGTCAATATCGTCCGGGTCGCGCACTTGAAAGAGAATGCGCTATTCGCGGCTTTGGCGCTTGCTTTGGCCGGCGAAATAGACGGCTAATACCAGTCCCAGGCCGAACAGTGGACCGACAGCAAAAATAAACTAGCCCACGGCAAGCCACGGGGTAGCGGGTCGGCTATACGCTAATTTGCGCTGTAAGCAGCAGGGTATTAGACCCGAAAAGATAAAATGGAATTGGCAAGGACCACCTCGCCGGCGATGACAAGAGTCGGTCGTGCGCCGGCGACCACGGCTGTCACGGCCAGGGCCAAAGGGCGGTTGAAATGTCGCTTGAGACGCGCCATTCGCTTAATCGGCGTCCGTCGCCATAGGTTTGTCGCCGGAGAGCTCTTTGAACAAGGGCTCGAGTTTATCTAGCTCTTTGCCCAGGGTGCCAAAACAGGTGCTGGCTTCGCCGATATTGTTGGTGCGGCCCATGGCTTCCAGATCTAGGGCCAGAGCCCCGGCCGCCGCAAATCCCAGGGTGCCCAAAGGGCCTTTGAGAATATGGGCCGCGCGGGCTAGTGCCTCATTGTCGTTTTGCTCGATAGCCGTCTTTATCTGCTGCAGGTAGCCCGGCAGGTCCTGCTGGAAAATTACCACCAACTCGCTAAGCAGGGCCTCGTTGCCACCGCAGCGATCGAGTACCGCCGCGCGGTCGAAGACCGACGAGCGAGGTATTGGCGCGACGGTGGGTTGGTGCAGTGCGGATGGGAATTGCAAGGACGCGAGGGCTTGGTCCAGCGCTTGCTGTTCGATGGGTTTGGGGACGTAATCGTCCATGCCGGCTTCGATACAGCGTTGGCGGTCACCCACCATCGCGTGCGCTGTTACGCCGATCACGTACGTGCGCCGCCCTGTACCCTCTTCCCGTTGCCGCAAGAGGCGAGTCGTTTCGAGGCCATCTTTGATCGGCATCTGCACATCCATCAACACCGCTGCGAAGAGATTGTCCTTCATCAGGTCCAAGACCTCTTGGCCATTATTGGCGAGGGTGACGATATAGCCCCGTTTTTCCAGTAGGCCGGTGACGACCTTTTGGTTGAATGTATTGTCCTCGGCAATGAGGATGTGCAGGCCCTTGCCGGTCGTGCTGTATTCATCCGCAAACGAGTCTTCAGGCGATTTGGCCGGTTCGGTAGAGGGGCTCTGGAGCAAAAACTGGGCGGTGAAATGGAAGGCGCTGCCCTTACCTTCGACGCTTTCGACCCAGATTTTGCCGCCCATTAGCCCGGCGAGCTGGGCACTGATCGACAGACCCAATCCCGTTCCGCCGTAGCGGCGGGTGGTCGAGGCGTCGACTTGGGTAAAGGCAGCGAAGATGTGCTCGAGTTCGTCGGTGCTAATGCCGATGCCGGTGTCGCGAATTTCAAATCGCAGGGTGGTGCGGTCCGTGCCCTGTTCGTAGCGGTGAACGCCGACGGTGATTTCGCCCTTTTCGGTGAACTTGACAGCGTTGGAGAGCAGGTTGACCAGCACCTGCCTGAGCCGCAACTGGTCGCCTACCAGCGCACTGACAACGTCCTCGTCGATCTGGCAGATCAGTTCGAGGTTTTTCTCCTGCGCGCGAAAGGCCAGGGTTTCGATACTGCTCTCGACAATGTGGCACAGGTCGAAGGCCGTGCTCTCGAGGCTGAGTTGTCCGGCTTCGATTTTGGAGAAGTCGAGGATGTCGTCAATCAACTGCAGCAGCGAGTAGGCCGAAGTTTTGACGATGCCGAGGTATTCGCTTTGTTCGTCGTTGAGGCCCGTGTCGAGAGTGAGTTCGGTCATGCCGATGACGGCGTTCATCGGGGTGCGGATCTCGTGGCTCATATTGGCCAGGAAGGCGCCCTTGGCACGATTGGCGCTCTCGGCCGCGTCGCGGGCCTGGATCAATTGCTCTTCTTTGCGCTTGCGATCTATCGACATCGCTACCGAGTTGCTGATAACGTCCAGCACGTCCAGCGTATCGCGGCCGAGCGGCCGCCTGCCGAACATCATCATCACCCCTTGCAACCGCCCCTCGACGATCAGTGGGCAGCCGACAAATGATACTATCCCCTCGCGCTTGGCCCATTCGCGATCGTCGATATTCGGGTCCTCCGACACATTATTGCTGACGTGCGGTTTACGCTCCGAGGCGATTTGGCCGATCATAGATTCGCCGATCCGAACCCGGGCATAGTCGCCGCTAAGATTAGTGTCGAGGCCGGCGCTGGCCTGCAACACCAGTTCGTCGGACTGCTCGTCGAAGGTCCAGATGCGCGAAAGAACAGCGCCAAGCTGTCGAACGATCGCCTCACTGCTGGCTTGCAGCATCTCGTGCAGGGTATCGCTCGTAGTCAGCGCGATACCGATTTCCGAGTTGAGCAGTGCCAACCGGCCCTGGCGCTTTGTATCGGTGATATCGCGGCCGTAGAGATTGGTATAGCCGGCTTCGGCGATCGGGGCGCAGATCAAGGATATGATCCGTTCGCCGCAGGGGATCTCAAGCTCGGTGTTGATATTGTGCGAATAGACGTCGGTAAAGCGGCCCCTCCAAGGCTCAGGCAATACGTGCCCCTGCTCGCAGTTCCAGACATCGAGCAGGATCTGACCGGGTAGATTGGAATAGAGCACCATCCCATCGCGGCCGACCCGAAGGATCGGGTTCGGGTTCTCGTCGGGAAACTTGGCCAAATCACTGATCTGCTCTTCGCCGCGCCGCCGCTCGGTTATATCACGCAAATAAATGGTGAAAATCGGCTGTTTATCGTACACCAGCGCCGTCAGCCCCATTTCGACGGGGAACTCGCGACCGTCAGCCCGCCTCATCTTGAGTTCGACGCGCCGATCGAGCAAATCCCATTCGCCCATCTCCAGATAGCGCTGCAACTCCTCCGCAAATCCTGTGCCGCGGGCGATGGGCATAATCTTGTCGCTGAGCACTTCGCCGACGACCTCCCCGCGGTCGTAGCCGAAGGTCTCTTCGGCTGCCCTGTTAAATTCGAGAATCTTGCCCTCGTGGTCCATAACAATAATACAGTCTATTGCCATTCCCATAATAGCTCCCTTTCGCGCATCTCAGCCGCGTCCCACCCGTTCAGAAGTTCTGCGTCCATTGCAACAAAAAGATCCTGTAAATCCGCACTGGCACTGTGTTCGGCGATATTGAGTCCCTGCTGCTCGCCTTCGGCGGAGACACGCCATACCCGAATTCGATCGGTGCCCTTCAACAGCGCGAAAGCCGCCCCAAAGGAGACCATTCCGCACGCGACAATTGCTCCGTCCATACTAAGCCCGAATTGTGAACAACAGTGTCTATGTATCCGAAAAGCGCTACCGCCAGCCTACCCGAAACTTCTGTGCTAAGATACACCAGAATTGCACCCAATGCATTATCAACCCGCCAATGCTCCTCAACTGACTGCTTGGCCATCATCAACAGCCCCCCGAGCGCGCCGACAAATACGGGGCACAAATGACACCGCATGGCAATCGGCGGTGATCGCAACGAGCCGTTTGTCATCAACTCCAACCCGGCCTGCCTATGCCAAAACACCAGCCGGCAGTTATAGCCGTCAACGCACTAACGGCCCCTAATAGCACGGCTTTGGCGATAATAACCTGGACTTGGGCGTCCTCGCTAACGTATACCGCCCTTAAAAGCAAAGCAAACCATCCATATTAAGAGCACCGCCATCGGCAAGTTGCTGCCTTGGATCTTCCGTGGTTTTCCACCCTGCAGAAAACGGCCCGCACCCGAGACGGTCGTCACCGCCATTCTGCCAAGCATAGCCTGAAAAAGAGGACATGCCGTACAATGCAAACCGCTTGATCGGTTAGATTCTTACCGGCAACGTTGATGCTGTTTTTGGGCCCGGGTCAGGCCAGATTACAAACAGGTAAAACCGGCTTGCCTCGGCAAGATCAAACTCGATACAACCCACAACCCATCAACGATCGATCGGACAATGCGCTCGGCCTCCTAGAAGGCCTGGCACAAGTATCCGCTTGTAGCGAACTTCTTAAAAGACATAAACACTAACAGATTATGGGGAGTTGCACACCACTTTGAATAAGGTTAAACCAGTATATGAGCGCTAAACCCGCTGGCCTGGCGGCGCGCATCACCCGCAGGTGGCGCGCCGATGGCGGTTATCGGGAGTTCCTCGGGATCGCCCTCCCTCTCATCCTCAGCACCGCTAGTTGGAGCATCCAACACTTTGTCGACCGGATATTTCTCTCCTGGCATTCGACCGCGGCGCTGGCCGCGGCACTGCCGGCGGGCGTGGCCAATTTCACCTTCATCAGTCTTTTCATGGGCACCGCCCAGTATGTCAACACCTTCGTCGCCCAATATATCGGCGCTCACCGGCTCGAACGGGTGGGACCGGCGGTCTGGCAGGGGGCATACCTGGCCCTGTTGAGCGGTCTATTGGCCCTAATCCCCGCCTTTTTTTCCCGCCCGCTCTTCGAATTCGTCGGCCACGACCCAGCAATCCGCGCGGAGGAAATCGAGTATTTCCGCATTCTTTGTTACGGCACCGGCCCACAAGTCGCCGCCACCGCCTTCTCGTGCTTTTTCAGCGGCCGTGGCGAGACCTGGATCGTGCTCGGTGTCAATATCGTGGCTATCGGTGTCAATATCGTGTTAGATTACGGACTGATCTTTGGGCATTGGGGCCTGCCCGCGCTCGGCATCAGTGGGGCCGCTTGGGCCACCAATATCGTCCTTAGCATCTCGGCGCTGACCTTTGCCATGCTCTTCCTCCGCCGTCAATACCGCGAGATCTACGCCACCCTGC